>SDBS01007758.1_pt1 | contig 10405 bp, 7 predicted proteins | sample 2277091 | NCBI WGS metagenome assembly SDBS01 (sample SAMN10404972, study PRJNA504765) | marine sediment metagenome | isolation source: marine sediment core GS10_PC15, 163 cmbsf | place: Arctic Ocean: Southern Knipovich Ridge | collected 2010 | reverse complement strand
TCCACTAGCCCAATGTATAGTAACCGCACAAGATTGCCCTCCAAATTCGAGATCAATTTTTAACCTACTCATATTATGATCAGGGAAATAGAAATCCACTGAAAATCCATAAACCCAGAATGGACCTATTCTTTCGTAATCAGTTTCCCATATAAAATAAGTACTGTCCACTTTTTTTAAATTTGATAGAGCTCCAAGATGATATTCACCAGTTATTAAAGCCCCTGGCGTTTTTTGGTAGCTTGATGGAATATAATCTATAAGTACTGAGTTATGGGCATTAACCCTACCCCCAATTTGAGGATCACCGATATTATCTGCTCCATCCACTAATGCATTCCAAAGATCACTTAAGGAATAGCTAGGATGATGGCTTTTGATCAAAGCAGCAACTCCAGCAACGATTGGAGCTGAGGCAGAGGTCCCAGTAAACCAAGTATAAGTCCCACGCCAATGTGTTGTTAAGATATATTTTCCTGGAGCACATATATCAACCGTCTCATCTCCATAATTTGATGAAGATCCACCGCCCCAAACCGCCCTATCATCATATATGTCAGTAGCAGCAACACACATCACAGAATCCCACTCTGCAGGATACATATTATCCTCGCTTTCATCTAAATCCCAACCATAATTTCCAGCGGAAGCGACAAAGAGAACTCCACTTTCCCAAGCATAGTCACAAGCGTCTTTAAGATCTTGGTTAAATTCATTAGTGGCAAGTGAGCATGAAATAATATCTGTATACCCAACAGCCCAATATATAGCAGGAACTTAGCTCATGCACAATTTTTCTATGACCAAATTGCTGCTCTTTTGATAGATAATAATCTTCTTTTGAATAGCTACGATCTTAAAAAATTATCTGAAGTTATGACTCCTGAGAATGTACCTACTACTATAAGGGCAAAATTGGATAGTTTAACAGCTGGAAACAGTTTTGATTTACAAGAAAAAGCTTTACATGAACAATATGCTGCATTATGGTATGAGATTGATAAAAGTAATGCCCCTGAAAGTATAAAAGAATCCGTAATATCTCAACTTGATATACTTTTTGACAACCAATACAAATTGTATGGATATACCAATGAGCACAAATTCTATCGTGAAGCTAAAATAGACTTGAGAAAAATCATCGAAATTGTGAAAGACTCAACCTCCTCAATATCTAAGAGTACCCAACAGATGTTTGCCGATTATATTGGAATTAAAATCCATGGCTATGCAAATCTACTCGGAAGGGACTCTACAGCTGCTCCAACTCTGATTAGGTTAAGAACGTTGAGAGATTCACTTTTTAATGCTATTGATAAAGACACAGGTATCATGTATAACAATGAGAAGTTAAAACTAAAACAAAAAACCGGAGAGATATTTGAAAATATGATTTGGAAGACAAAGCAGTACACCACATTTGAAGGGGATCTCAGCGATGCTTTCCCAAATTTTCCAAATTCTATGAGAAAGAGACTGCTCATGACAATTTTAAGTTCTCATGATGCATTATTAGGTTTAATTGATTTAAATCCTGATCACCTTAAACAGAAATCTCAAAAGCTATCTGAATTAATATTTGGTAAATATTCAATAAAAGGAGAAGCAAATTTTCTAACAGAGAGATTTCTATCTGGAGAAGACTCCGATATCACTCCAATCTTGAGAATGGAATATGCTGTTGATACTTGGTCTCTTGAAGACTTTGATTTTAACTTAAATGAAGCAGAACTAAACCAATTAAAGGGAAAAGTTCGAGAAATTCTCTTTAAATTTAGTAAATTGTCTGGTAATACTATAATGTATAGAGGTGACGGTTCAGAAAAGTTCTGGAAAACACACGGAAAAAATTTCCTAAATGATAAATATGCTGTAGCTAAATCTTTTTGGTTAGCGTATGCTCTTTATAAAGAAGATTCTAGCACTAAATTTTTACCAATGTCTCATGATATCGGTCTTACTCATCCTCTACTTGACCATTTAAGGAAAAATGACTATTCGAATCGATTTGGTAAACAAACTTTAATAGTATTAACGAAGGCAATTGAGATGATGTATAATTTGGAAATAGCTAATGTAGAATTAGGTTATCAAGATTATTATGACGAAAACAAGATATTTGCTTTTGAGAGAGCAATAAATGACATTAACAACTTTATTGGACAATATTACCTAGGTTATTCTGCAACAGAGATTTCAAATCTTCCAAATTTCTTAAAAACTATTCAGGATTTCTTCACTGCCGCAAAGAATCAACTTTATTCAAGTGAATACAATCGTCCATTCGTATCCCCTACTGCATATACAACGCTAAATGGATATCCTGATCTTTTAACTCACTTAAAACTCATAGAAGATGCACGAGGATTCCCCGGTATAGGAAAAGTTTTCGATATAGCAATTCGGATGTCCTTCTTTAATAAAAGATTGACTGGGTTCCCTAAAGGGGATACTAAGAAACCCGCATTTATTGATAAGTTAATCAATAAATTAAAAATAGTTACTCCATATAAATTAGGAGATAAAAATCTTCCCACGATTATAGAGGAGCTTTTTAAATTTTCTCAAGATAAACCATATACAGATGCTGGTATACAATTGACTGGGGCGAGGACATCGGTGCTACACAAGGATTTAGCATTTGGTATGCGAAACTCTCCTCATTTTGTCGCATCAGAAGTTCCAGTTTGGATTGAATTAGACAATCCCTTTAAAGGACATATTGATTTACTTATGTATGATCCTGTATTAAACAAATTATTTGTCGTTGACTATAAACCAGATTTAGACATCGATGATACAGCTTCATATAGTTTCCTTAATTCAGTTCCACAAATCGTCCCTTATGCATTAACACTCCAAGCTACAACTAATATTAAAGTTGAGTGCATAATTTTTAACATAAAAGGGGCATGGTTATTTGATCCTAATGATCCTAATCCAACTGACCCAAATTCTAAAGGGATACTTGAACACATCGATGACTTTATGAGATCCTCAAGAGCACCTAAACCATATGTACCACTATGGGATGATTTCTCTGATGGATTCTCTTAATCTAAATTAAATATTTTATTTTTCTTTCACAAAATCGTTTCACTTAATAAGTATTTATGAAACAAACACTTAGTAATAATTGTTTTTAGAATTTGTTTTAATTAAGTAGAAATGTACTGACGTAATAAATCATGAGAGAATTCAAGATTAATGAGTATATCACCTTAAAAATGGATGAGGATGGGAAGACTAATATTTTCATTAGAGATAAATTGTTTAAACAATGTAAATTTTTACTTTTAAATATTCCCGTGGAAGAAACCAACAACGCTGATGAAATTAGTTCAATTGATGAGGCTGAAGAATATTTAGATAAAACCTTAGAGATAAATAAGAAAGAAGGGTTAAGCATCTTACCAGAAACTGAATTCTTTGCCCATTGTTCTAACCTTCAAGTTTGGGCAGAGTTAGGTTATAATACAGACTTATTGCACCGAAATCTAGCATTTCCTCTTTTAAAAGTACTATCAAAAGAGGGGGATCAAACCGCAACCCAGAAATTTAAGGAAGAGATTGCTAGGAGATATAAATATGGTAATTATACAGTTCAAGCTTTTTTATTTGAAGAGGGATATTTGAAACTTTTATCATTTGAAGAAATACTTAGTGGAATACTTGAACCCGAGGATGCAGATTTTATGGCAAACTTCGTGCATTTATCAGAGCGGTACTCTTTAATCCCTGTATTAGATTTGTTAAGAGATTTACCGAGAGATAATAAATTCTTCTTTAGTGTTAAGAACGGAAGGATAATGGAGCTTGAACTTATTCTTGATAATAAAATAAATAAAATTCCAAGTAGTATGGAAAATTTAACCGGATTATATGATTTAAGGATAATAATCACAGCTGAAAGTGAATTGTTCGGGGAAAGTTTTAGTTTGCAGTCTGTGAGAAACTTGAATATTTTTTGCCATTCATATGCTCGTATACCAGACTTATTATTCTATTTTCCAAATGTTAGGGATTTATATATTACTGGGAATCATCTTATTCAGCCCAGTATCGAATTAGAGAAGTCTCTTTCAATGTTGAATAATTTAGAAAACTTAAAACTTAGTTTTTTAAATCTGTTAATAATCCCTGATTCTATTAAAAATCTAAAAAAATTAAAAGTACTATCTTTACACAACTTACCATTAAAAAGTCTTCCCATTGCAATAATTAAAGATCTTTTATTGGAAGATTTAATACTTGTTGGAAATGATAACTTACAAATCTCGGAGGTTGTAATTAATAATTTGAAAAAAAGAATTCGTGTTACTTACCGCTAATTTATGATCATAAGGTTAAACGAAGTGTTTACATCCTCTTAACCTCAAACATTTTGCTGGTGATATAAGTTTTTAAGAAATTAAATATTTACAAATACAAGTTTTACTTTTATCAAATAATATATTCTTTGGTAATTAATTATCTAAGTACTAAAATGATTAAATATGACTAAAATAAAAGGAAGATATAAATTTTTCCCCGACTGCTTATCGGGAATAGGGGGTTAACTTAAACTATGGCTAAAGCAGAAAAGGATTACAAGTTCTTTCCAGGCTGTTTCATAGGGAACCGAAAAAGTAAAAACTCTCTTTTTACTTAGGGATTCCCCTTTATCGAGGCATCTGCTAGGAAAGTATTTGAAAAATTAGGAATAGAAATTTCTGATGCACCTTTTGCATGCTGTCCTGATCCCGTCGGTCAAGCATCGACAGACCATCTATCATGGCTAACTTTGGGAGCTTATAATCTTACCATTGCTGAAGCTGAAGGTAAGGATATAATGAGTATATGTAATGGTTGTTTCCAAACTCTAAAGTTGGTAAACCATGAATTAAAACATAGTGACCATACGAAAGCTAAGATTAATAAAATTTTAGGTGAAATTGGTAAGGAATATCAGGGAAACATCAATGTTCGCCATTTCGTTGAAGTTTTATACGATGTTAGTGAGGATAAAATTAAAGAACATATAGTTAAAGATTTATCCTCAATGAAAGTAGCATGCCATACAGGCTGTCACTACATGAGACCTTCAGAAAAAGTGCAAACTGATGACCCAATGAAACCTATAAAATTAAGGGCGCTTGTTAAAGCCATTGGAGCCACTCCTGTGGATTATGATGCTGAAGTTTTGTGCTGTGGAGCAGGAACTGAACATGCTGAAGCAGAACCCGCTATGGCAATTCTCTTACAAAAGTATCAGAGCGCTGTAGCTGCTGGTGCTGAATGCTTCATCACTAATTGCCCACAATGCTTCCAGCAATTCGACAGTAAACTAAGAGACTTAGAAAAGCATTCAGGAACCAAATACACAATACCTGTGCTATACATTACAGAGTTAATGGCGTTAGCTTATGGATTCGATCCTGCTGATTTAGGAATAAAGTTCCATCGTGCAAGAGTTACAGCATTACTAGAAAAACATGGACTTAAACAAACTCAAAAAAAGAGCTAAAAAAATGAGCGAAATCCCCGAAGGTTATCTGAATATTTTAGAAATGATAGTTCGTTGTTTTGATTGTTGACTATCATGTGCCGCTCACATCACTGTAGTTGATACGAAAGGCACCGAGATATACTCTCGTCAACTAAATGTTGGTTTAGGATGATCGTCCAATAAAAAAAAGAGATTGGACGCGACTACCCCTGTGCGGGGTCAACACCAACAACTCTTCTATTTTTATCTAAATTTTTTAATTACTTAGAATATTAGTTTAGACATAAACTCTTAAATCATGATAGATAAATGGCTTTCTAAATCAAAATTTAAAAATGGATTAGAAATATTATCAAAAAAACTTTTCTTTGAGAAAATTTCTGCCAATCAACTTACAGTTATAGGATTAGTAATTGGATTGTCAAGCGCTATCTCAATTTTGTTAAGCGAACTTTCATCATGGACATTAGGATTTATTATATGTTCTATAGTATTAATGTCAATATCATTCTTTTTTGATGTATTAGATGGAGCAGTGGCCAGATTAGAAAAGCCTTCTATTTTTGGAGGAATTTTAGACATTTTTTGTGATCGTACAGTTGAGGTTTCAATTATTATAGCATTAATTTCAACAGATCCTTCAACCTTAATGTGGCCAGGTATTTTTTTATTAGGAGCAATAATATTATGTATAACAATGTTTCTTATCGTTGGAGGTTCAATAAAAGAATCAGACTTAGAAGAGTCCAAAAAAGTTATCTACTACCGTCATGGACTCATGGAAAGATCTGAAACCCTTATATTTCTATTATTAATCACTATTTTTGTATCGTGGAGATTTATCCTTTTAACGATTTTTGCTATTTTGGTATTGACAACTGCACTTTTAAGATTAAGAGATGCGTTTATTATTTTTAAAACACCAAAATTAAATTAATTTTGAATACATTTAATTTCTAAGATCGAATATAATGAATTAATATGAGCGCTGAAGATTTATATCTACCAGAAGAAGTATTGAGTAAGATATGAAAAGGAAGTGAGGGAAAGATCGAAATGATTTGCTTAAACTGTCTTATTGTTCGTTGCCGATTTAAGGAAATTGAAGAATTTATACGAAAAAATCATATAAATATCCCTTCTGGTAAAAATCCAACTAAATTAGAATTCCTCGATTTAATTAGCCTGTTTTATTATGAAAAATATATCAATAATCCTGATTTACAGAATTCGTTCTCATCTCCTCTCTCATATTTTGCTACAAAGTTATTAAGTGACGAAAAAATATCCAAGTATTTGGCTAGATTTGATTTCATCTCTAAACAAGAAGTAATTGAGGCATTTGGTGATTATTGTGCTGATTATGGTATATCGGTATATGACACTTCTGAAATTAAAGATTTTTCCATAGATTTGTATTTAGTTAAAAAAAAGCCATTATTGAAAACTGAAGCGGTTTTTGTCCGGACGGGGGCTCAAATGACAGAGGAAGGGTATAATCATTTACTTAACTTGATAAAAAATGCTTCAAAGATCGCAGCTTGGACTGTTTTTGTAACAACTCCGAAAGGAGTTTACAACCTTGGATTAGATCGGTTAATTACTGATATGGAAAAGTCTAATACATGGTTTTATGTAATTGATCCACTACATCAAAAGATTTTTGGTATAACAAAGGGCAAAAAATCCAAAACTTATAATAGCGCTCTTAGGGATGAATATATTAAAAAATTACCTCATGAACCAATACGAGCTCCATCTAGATTAGGTAAAATTTCAGATTACTACTTCAGCGAGAGTGAATCTTATAATCCCAAATCATATGTAATATATGGATATCATCCAAAAGAAGAGATCCTGAAAGGAGAACATACTAAAAGTAAAAAACCTAAATATAAAGATGTGGTTAGGAGCCTTATTATAATAGATATAATCACAAGATTGCCCTTAATTTCATATTCGGATGAAAATGTAAAAATGGAGCACGATCTAGTATCTGGTTTTTTAAATGCCATGGACTCTTTTGTGTCTGAAATCGGTGGGACAACATCTATGAAAGAAATTAATTATAAAGGTTTTTATATCCATGCAGCTTACGGAAAATGGGTTAAATTAGCACTTTTCCTTTCAAAGCCTGCTAAACAGAGTTTAAAGGAAAGGTTGATATATTTAGTAACAGATTTTGAATCTCACTATGGAGAAGAAATACAACATTTTCAATCTTCAGGAAATACTTCTGTTTTTGATGAGAAAAAGATAATAGCTACAATAAAAGATATTCTTGATATTTAATAAAACGAATCTTAATTTTTATTCATCTTAATTAGTAATTTTCGTGATCTGCTTCCACTTTCATAACCTATACTTATATATACGAACATCTGTGTAATTTAAATAATAAAGGTGAGTTACATTTCAAATATTGAAAATCAGATTGGAGTAAATGAAGGGAAATTAGCTCCTTGCCCTAAATCACCAAATTGTGTTTCAACTCAAGTTCATGACAAAAAACATAAAATTGAACCATTGAGGTATAATTTAACTCTTAATGAAGCTAAATTAAAAATCGTGGAAATTGTCGAGTCTTTAAAAAGAAGTAGAATAATTAAAGAAACAGAAGATTACATACACGCTGAATTTCGAACAAGGACATTCAAATTTGTTGATGATGTTGAGTTTTTTTTCGATGATACTGAGAAAATTATACATTTTCGCTCTGCTTCGAGAGTTGGCTGGAGTGATATGGGTGTGAATAGGAAAAGAATGGAAAACATTAGAAAGTTGTACCTAAAGTAAATTTATTTCTACTCTTTATTTTTTATAAAGGTACTAATAAAATACCAGCAATTCTATGTTTAATCATATATTTTCTTATTAAGATTTCTATAATATTTATGCTAAATAATAAACAGATTAAAATTAATATCAATCCTAATGATAATTAGGGGAAACTACTTCTAAAAGGTGATAAAAATGAGTGCAAGTAAAAATATAAAAGTAATTTTCATATATAATGCTGATTCTGGTGTTGTAAATGTTGTTAAGGATATTTGGAAAAAAGATTTACGACCTAGTTCATATGAGTGTAATTTATGCATGCAGACTTTCGGTGTTTTTGGAATGAAGAAAGACTGGAAGAGTTTCATTAAAAATTTAGAAATTGAGACCGAGTTTTTACATAAAGATGAATTTGAGAAAGATTTTGCAGTAAAAGATCCCAAATATCCTTCTGCTTATATTCAAGAGGATGGAAACCTTGAATTATTTATCACTCAAGATGAAATGAATTCTACGAAATCGCTGGAAGAAATGGAAGATTTAGTATCAAAAAAAATAAGCCTTCTCACTTAAATTTTAAAATACATTTTTTTCTTAGAATTAAGTATCTAAATTCCATCTCCCATTGAGATATGCACACTTGATATTATTCTTAAAAAAAGTTCAACCTAATTATAGTTTTTATTAAATATACTAATAATTATCAACATAATTTTATGAACTAATTGCAATTATTTGTACGATAATCGGTAACAACATTATGCATTCTGAATAAATTTATATGGGAAAACGTACATTAAGTAACTAGGTTTAAAGATGAAACAAAATCTAATTAAAAAGTTTGAAATTTAAATTATTTGACAATCAAAATAAAAAATTAAATTTGGTGGGGATAATTAATTTTTAGATTTAAAACTAGCAATAATGATAAAGGTTGTCCATTCTGTAGAGATGGCGAGAATGACTCAAATTATTTTCATGAAAGAGATGAATGTGAGTCAATAAACGCCGAGAATAACAAAAATGAATTAAAAGAGCGTTATTCAATAAATGATGAGGATTGGCTCTTCCCATAATTATCAATTCAGAGATAAATTGTAAATTTGTAGATGCGGATTTAAGCATCTATTATTCTTACATTAACTGAATAATTTGTTTTAGAAGCTGTCCTTCAGGAAAAAAATTAATAGTTATAATTGGGGGGATAATTAAATTATTGAAAATAAATGGAGATATGGTTTCTTTTTAGGGTGTTTAATACCTAATAGGTACCCTATGATTTCTACAAGTGTAAGAGATGTATTTGAAGAGCTAGGGGCAGAAATTCTTGAAATGCCTGGAGCTTCATGTTGTCCTGCTCCAGGAGTTTTTAGGGGTTTTCATATACCGACTTGGGAATTAATTGCAGCAAGAAACTTATCAATTGCAGAAGAATTAGGTGTAGATCCACTAACTGGGTGCAATGGGTGCTATGGAACTTTAAGAGATGCATGGTATGAGTTTCAACATGATCCTTCTAAGAAATTGGAAATAAATAAACTTCTAAATCAAGTTGGTCGTGAATTCAAAGGTACCCAAGAACCAAAGCACATTATTCAGGCTTTAACACTAGATATCGGATTAGATCATGTAAAAGATTATATAAGGTATAAGTTCAACGATTTGAAAGTAGGAGTTCATTATGGTTGCCATATTCTTAAACCATCTGATAAAAGACCTTGGAAACCTAAATGTGAAAATCCTACGTTTCTTGATGATCTAACTGAATTGACCGGTGCAAAAAGTATTTTTTATAAAGATAAATATATGTGTTGCGGGGCTGGTGGTGCTGTGAGAAGTGCAATTAAAGAAGTTGCATTAGATTTTACCAGAGAAAAGCTTACAAATATGATAGATGCCGGTGTAGATGCAATTGTAACTTGCTGTCCCTTCTGTCACCTTCAATTTGACCTAGGTCAAGTTGAAATAAATAGGATTTTTAAAGATGATATTGACGAACCATTTCATATCCCCGTTCTTTATATATCTCAATTACTAGGTATTACTATGGGTTTGGATCTTGTAAGGCAAGGATTAATTAAAAACCATGAACTTAAAGGAGTGTCCCCATTCACATCACTTCAACCGTTTTTGGATGTT
>SDBS01007757.1_pt1 | contig 10406 bp, 13 predicted proteins | sample 2277091 | NCBI WGS metagenome assembly SDBS01 (sample SAMN10404972, study PRJNA504765) | marine sediment metagenome | isolation source: marine sediment core GS10_PC15, 163 cmbsf | place: Arctic Ocean: Southern Knipovich Ridge | collected 2010 | reverse complement strand
GGGCGACGCTGAATATTAACTACTGCGGAGAACATTAAGATGGCTGAAGTTAAAGAAATTAAAGGGAAGGAGCGCTACCAAGCTGGCGTTATCTCTTATAAGAAAATGGGCTACTGGCAGCCCGATTATGAACCCATTGATACCGACATTATTGCTCTGTTTCGTATCACGCCGCAGCCGGGTGTTGATCACGACGAGTGCGCCGCTGCGGTTGCGGGTGAGTCTTCTACGGCTACCTGGACCGTGGTCTGGACTGACCGCCTGACGGCCTGCGAACTGTATCGTGCCAAGGCATACAGGAGTGAGCTGGTGCCTAACACGGGTCCGGGCACCGACACCGAGGCTCAGTATTTTGCCTACATCGCTTACGACATGGATCTGTTCGAGCCGGGCTCGATCGCCAACCTCACCGCATCTATCATCGGCAACGTCTTTGGCTTCAAGGCAGTGAAGGCCCTGCGTCTGGAAGACATGCGATTTCCGGTGGCCTATCTGAAGACCTATCAAGGTCCAGCCACGGGTGTCGTGGTTGAACGCGAGCGCCTCGACAAGTTCGGCCGTCCTTTGCTGGGTGCCACAACCAAACCTAAACTGGGCCTATCCGGCCGTAACTACGGTCGCGTGGTCTATGAAGCACTGAAAGGTGGCCTCGATTTCGTTAAAGACGATGAGAACATTAATTCACAACCCTTCATGCACTGGCGTGATCGCTTCCTGTATTGCATGGAGGCCGTCAACAAGGCCTCTGCCGCAACCGGTGAGATCAAGGGTCACTACCTGAACGTCACCGCTGGAACCATGGATGAAATGCTTGAACGTGCTGAGTTCGCCAAGAGCCTGGGTTCGATCATCGTGATGATCGACCTGGTGATTGGTTATACCGCGATCCAGACCATGGCCAAGTGGTGCCGCGCCAATGACATGATTCTGCACCTGCATCGTGCCGGTAACTCGACTTATTCACGGCAGAAGAATCACGGCATGAACTTCCGCGTCATTTGTAAGTGGATGCGCATGGCCGGCGTGGATCACATTCATGCCGGTACAGTTGTCGGCAAACTCGAAGGCGACCCGTTGATGATCAAGGGTTTCTATGATGTTCTGCTCGAGACGCACAACCCGCAGAGCCTGCCGAACGGCATTTTCTTCGATCAGGACTGGGCGTCACTCAACAAGGTCATGCCGGTCGCCTCGGGTGGCATTCATGCCGGCCAGATGCATCAGCTTTTGCACTACCTGGGTGAAGATGTCATCCTGCAGTTCGGTGGTGGTACCATCGGCCATCCGCAAGGCATCCAAGCCGGCGCTATTGCCAACCGCGTCGCCATTGAATGTATGGTCATGGCGCGTAATGAAGGCCGTGATTACATGGCAGAGGGACCGGACATCCTGAACAAGGCTGCCAAGGACTGTTCACCGCTGCAGGCGGCGCTGGATCTCTGGAAGGACATCACCTTTAACTACGAATCCACCGATACGGCTGACTTCGTCCCCACCGCTACCGCTAGCAATTAAGAGGAACTTTATATCATGATGACTAATTACGGTAATCGGATAACGCAGGGACAATTTTCGTTTCTCGCGGATTTAACTGATGAGCAAATCAGTACACAGATCAAATACGCGTTGGATAATGGTTGGGCTGTGAGCATCGAGTACACTGATGATCCACATCCGCGTAATACCTACTGGGAAATGTATGGTATGCCGATGTTCGACTTGAAGGATCCTGCTGGACTCCTGATGGAGATCAACGAATGTCGCAAGACCTTCCCGAACCACTACATCCGGATAATGGCGTTTGACTCAACCCGCGGTGTGGAATCGCCGAGGATGTCTTATATCGTCAATCGTCCAGAGAAAGAGCCGGGATTCCACTTGATACGCGAGGAACGCGATGGTCGGAGTCAGGGTTACACCATTGTGCCTTACTCGAACGAGAAGCCGGAAGGCGAACGTTACTAGTAGACCTAAGAAGATAGTTCGATAATAAAGGGGCGGGTTATTCCGCCCCTTTTTTGTCAAACCATATGTTTGTGTACTATTGTTGTTAAATAGATTTCAGGAGCAGACCCATGTCTGAACCAACAGCTACAGAAGAAAATAAAACGCCCGAGATTACTTTGCCGGACGATGCCCCGATAGACTTACAGGCAGAACTACGCGCCTCAAATGTACAGGAAGTTCTTGACCAGCTTGATCGCGAATTGATCGGACTGCTGCCGGTCAAAACGCGTATTCGTGAAACAGCGGCACTATTGCTGGTCGATCGGATGCGCAAAAAGGTTCAGCTCAGCGCCTCATCTCCGACACTGCACATGAGCTTCACTGGCAACCCGGGAACTGGCAAGACCACGGTTGCCTTGCGCATGGCCGAGATCCTTCACCGCCTGGAATATGTGCGCACAGGCCAACTGATTACGGTAACCCGTGATGATCTGGTTGGCCAATACATCGGTCATACTGCGCCCAAGACCAAGGAAGTCATCAAAAAGGCCATGGGCGGAGTGTTGTTCATCGACGAGGCCTACTACCTTTACAAGCCTGAAAACGAGCGCGATTACGGCGCAGAGTCGATCGAGATCCTGTTACAGGTCATGGAAAACAATCGTGATGATCTGGTTGTTGTCCTCGCTGGTTATAAGGATAAAATGGACAGGTTTTTTCATTCAAACCCGGGTATGCGCTCGCGCATCGCCCACCACATAGATTTTCCCGATTACAGTCCGGACGAGTTGTTAGCGATCGCAAAACTAATGTTGGCTGAGCAGAACTACCGTATGAGCAAGGAAGCGGAAACAGCACTTCATGAATACATCAGGCGCCGGATGACCATGGAACACTTTGCCAATGCGCGCTCTGTTCGTAATGCTTTGGACCGGGCACGCCTACGCCAGGCCAATCGCCTTTTTGCAGATACCAAAAAATCGTTGAAAAAGATCGATCTTATGACCATCGAGGCTGAAGATATTCTCGCCAGCCGGGTATTCCAGGAAGGGACGCTGGACATGGATGGCGACGAAGGTGCTGACATCACGACCGACTGAAGCTACGATGACTATCACCGAATTCCACCGGGCAGCAGTAGCGGCACTCGCGGCAGAGCCAGACGAGTTTGTCCTGAAGGAACTTGCCAAACATGCAGAACAGCTTTGTGACATGGTGGGCTGGGCGGATGGCACTATTGACAAGGATGGGCGCGTCTCCGAGGCATTCACCCAACTGCAAGCGCAAGCACGATCACAGCATGAAGTCACCGGAGACCAAAACATTGCGATTCTCCACGATGCACTAGGCAACATTCTCGCGGCAGTATTCCAGCATGACCAAGACCTGACGCCGTCATCCAACAACGATGGCGATAGCGTCGAGATGTAGTCAAAAGCGATATTATAAGTATCGGTATGCCAAATCCACTCGATGACCACCTGGCATCCCATACTCTGCGCAAAGTCATAGCAGCGGAAAATTATAATCGTGTCCGGCTTGCGTTAATGCGTATAAGTAACCCACTTCGTCTGGAACTTACTTCAATGAAGTGCCTGGACATCATTCTCACTGACCAGTACTGGCTGTGTATTGATAGTTGTATGGGTGATCTGCCGATCATGGCATGGACTGCCTTTGAGGTTTCAGGTCGATCCGCTCTCAACGCGTCGATAGCGTGCGAACTCAGGCTTTATCATTTCCATGGTGGCCTGGTGATGGGCGAGGTAATAGAGGGCATGGGGAAGGTGCTGCAGCGGCAACTGGATAACTTGTGAACCCGCACAGACCGGAAACCGTCCTGACTCACGAAACCGGATTCAGTTCCGGATCCCATCCGCATCGCTGACGAAATTGAACACTTGTTCCTGCGAAACATTGCTTTTCAGGGTGACGGAAAAACAGCAACCGGCACCGCGGCACCCACGGATAAAGAGGGCAGAGACGAACTTTATCCCATGGTTGATCTGATGATGCGCATGGTGCGTGCCTTGTTCGATGACGGCTACACAGATGAACTGGATCTGATTAACGACAGCGCGCAGGATTGTCGTCAATAGCGCGGTTATGACAGCCACATCTCCCGGGACGCGAGCGTTACCTCATTATAACAAGGCCGCGGGCATTATGGCCCAGTCCAGTTTGCGTATTCTTGACGCTTACCCCGTCCTTTACCGGAACGACAATCGATACATAATGGGAGATTGATTCTACCTCTACTGAACAGGTTGTCGATACAGACAAATCGCAGTCGGTTTAGACTCGCAACCTGCCTGGCGACAGTTTACAAAGGATCTTTGTCGGGTGGGCAGTTGTAGCAACGATCGCCCCAGCTGTCGTCATTCACCGCATGCATGCCTTCACGCAGGGAATAGATATCACCGACATAAACCATGGCTGCGTTTTCACACATCCCAGGATCGATCTTGCAGGTGGACTCTGCCTGGGCAATCAATGCTTTTACCATCCGAGCCACCGAGCTTGGTATAATTAAACGTCTCATTTATTACCCCCGAAACGAATCCAATTACCAGGTATCGCCATCTTGGAAACAGAACTTGATTAATTAGACAGCAAGATGGGTGCCAGTTCTGCAAATTTCTACAACGAAAATACTGTGGAGATGGAAGAAGTTAGCCGCATGATTGCGAAATAATTCGCCGATTGACGGATGATCAAAGTCGTTACCGACGTTATTACCATAATTATTCTGGTTGAAAAGGAATTATCAAATATTGCCCCCAGTTAGTTCGTGGTTACTTTATTGGTTAATCCGACACCCTATTTGGGTATTTAGATGAACGAAAAAATTATCGATCTTATGCGTCACGGTGAGCCGGTAGGCGGGCGTGCCTTCCGCGGCCACCGTATTGACGATTCCCTGAGCGAGCCGGGTTGGCAACAAATGTGGAATGCAGTGCCAGCGGAAATGCCCTGGCAGCATATCGTTACGTCGCCGCTCGTTCGCTGCCGGGCATTTGCTGCTGCCCTGGCGGAAAAACACAACTTGCCGCTTACGGTGGAAGAAGATTTCAAAGAAGTCGGATTTGGTGACTGGGAAGGGCGGACACCCGATGAAATTATGGCGGATAATATCGAAGCCTATACAGCGTTCTTTCGTGATCCCGTCAACAGTCGCCCGGCAGGTGCGGAGAGGCTGGATGAATTCAGTGATCGCGTGAGTAGGGCTTATGAACGCTTGTTACAAAATACGTCAGCGGAGTCGATATTAGTGGTTGCCCATGCCGGTGTAATGCGTGCCATTATTATCCATGTTCTGGGCGCGCCGCTGGTGTCTATGTATCGTATCAAGATTGAAAATGCAGGGCTTGTTCGAATCCATGTTAATTCATTCGGCTCGCAGTTAGAGATGCCAAATGGTCAAATGGCGAAATAAAATTTGTCATGATATTCTTCGACATCCTAAAATCTCTTAAAAACACAAATTAGGTTGTTGCATGGGTGTGGTTACAAAAGTAGTCCGCAGAATCGGGCTACTGCGGTTCCTGCTGCAGTTCCTGGCAATTATTTTCATTTTTTTGTCGCAATCTGTCGGCACCCGGATGGTGTACACCGGTTGGGAATTGCTGTCGACTGTGATCGTGCCAGCACTGATACCAATAATATTCTTTGGCATGTTGCTGGAGCTGATGATGAGCACCGTATTTATGTTTGACGCGGAAGAGCTGGACAAAAAGGCGCGGTACAGGACAATTGTTAAAATAGATGTTGTAATTATCGCCGGGATATTGCTGTTTTGGGTGCCCACCTTGATGCGAATGTTGCGATAGGCTGCACACGGATAATTATCCTTTGACTGAAGGGATATTTACTCAATTTTGACTGCCGTCAAGCCGTGAGTTGTGTAAACTTGCTCAACTAGCACTCATTGACTTGATGGTAGAGGACATTTCTTATGGCAATATCTGTTTGTCTCAAGGATTACCTGGATTCGAGTGGTGCTCATTACGATGTATTGACTCATCGGCACACACGAACCAGCGCCCAAACCGCCCGCGCGGCCCATATTCCTGGCAATCAGCTGGCAAAGACTGTCATTCTGGAGGACGAAGCCGGTTATTTTATGGCAGTTATTCCTTCGACTCACCGCGTCGATCTGGGTACTTTGCACCACAAATTGCATCGACACGTGGGTCTGGCAACAGAAAACGACTTGAAGAATCTGTTCTCAGATTGCGTATTAGGTGCAGCACCACCTATTGGGGAGGCGTACGACATACCTGCCTACATAGATGTCAGTCTCGATGATGAGTCTGATGTGTATTTTGAGGGTGGGGACCATGAGGCTCTGGTGCATATGAGTGGTCGGGAATTTCGCGAACTGACCCGTAATGCACAGCATGGTCGATTTAGCCACCGCATCTGACTGATTGCGCGCTGACAGAACAGCGGATAATCGTGGGCGGTGAACAGTACGACAGTCTGCTCCTGGAGGGGTAGTATTGCTGAATGATATTGCACATCGACATGGATGCCTTTTATGTCTCGGTTGAAGAAAGAGACAATCCTTCCCTGAAAGGCAAACCTGTTGTTGTCGGAGGCAGCATCGAAGGCCGTGGCGTAGTCGCCGCGGTAAATTACGTTGCACGACGATATGGAATTCACAGTGCGCTGCCAATGGCACGTGCAACCCGCCTGTGTAAAGATCTTGTAATTTTAAAAGGCCGACACCGACATTACGCCGACGTGTCACGCAAGCTTCGCAAAATTTTTAATCGCTACACGCCACTGGTAGAACCGTTATCGCTGGATGAAGCTTTTCTGGATGTTACCGCAAGCCAGCAATTGTTTGGAAATGCCGCGTCCATCGGACATCGAATAAAAAAAGAGATCAATGGCGAAACAGGGTTGGTCGCCTCGGTAGGGGTCGCCAGCAGCAAGTTTGTGGCCAAGATTGCCAGTGATATCGACAAGCCGGACGGGTTTGTCGTGGTCAATCCGGGCAGCGAGCAGGCATTCCTGGACCCGCTACCGGTGTCGAGGCTATGGGGTGTGGGCACGGTCAGTAATGACAAGCTCAACAAACTTGGTGTCCAGACAATCGCCCAGATGCGGACATTGTCACAAAATTTGCTCGTTAGCCTCTTTGGAAAATGGGGAAATCGTTTGTGGCAATTGGCAAATGCCATTGATACCAGACCGGTCGTGCCTGATCACCAGGCAAAATCTATTTCCCATGAGCAAACATTTGCCAGCAATATTGATGATCTCGGGATTCTGCAGGCGATACTGATGGGGCTTACGGAAAACGTGGCGCGCCGGTTGCGACGGAACACACTGGCAGGGCGAACGGTGCAACTGAAACTCAGATACGGGGATTTTTACACGATTACCCGAGCACAAACCGTTTCCGAGCCGACGAGCCAAACGCGTGAATTATGGAAACGCGGCAACAATTTGCTTACTGCCAATTACCAGTCTCATTCTGGCGGTCTTCGTTTACTGGGGTTTACTGTCAGTGGATTCGATACTGACAGCCATGATCAGGGCGAACTGTTTGCTGATGAAGACGCTGTTCGCCAGACAGAACTCGATGTTCTTGGTGATCTGCTACACACTCGATTTGGCGACGCGGCCCTGCACAGGGCGGTCTATCTCAGGAAACGCTCAACATTAAATCAAAAATGACAGCAGTTTTGTCAGCCGAGTTTTCCAGTTTTAGAAGTGCCTTATGCGCGGGTAGGTCGAGATTGGAGAATACCAGTCTGGCACCATTGACTTTAATATCGCGTACACGGGCGTCGATCAGATGAGTGCTGTTGGTACCATTGTCCTGATGAACAAACACAACTTTCACTGGCGCGTGACAGCGTAGTACGCGCACATTCCCCATTTGTACAAAGGCGCCATCGAGTCCGATATCAATCAGGGTATGCCGATGAAAACCGCTATCATTGTACTGAATCATCGCCTGCACACTGGTTTGATGAAAAGTTTCTACCCGCTTTTGCGTCATCAACAACTCCTCCTTCCGGCACTTGCAAGTCTAGCCCTCGCCCAAGCGGTCTCCAGCGTCTTCGTCGGCCCAAACGGCCAGCCTGTCGGTGCATGACAACCGCTTGATTGTTAAGAAACTAATATCCCAAAGCCGGGGGACTCGACCGCTATTCAGGGAGCCGGTATGCTTGGCGCCGATTTTCGCCCTGATCTGAGAGACAAGAAAGAATGAGCACAACCGCAGACAGTCTGTTTGAGAGCACGTTGAGTAGTTTACCGCTGATCCACAAGGGCAAAGTGCGTGATATTTATGCAGTCGATGACAATCATCTGTTGATTGTCACCACGGACCGCCTGTCTGCCTTCGATGTGATTCTGCCGGAACCCATTCCGGGCAAGGGCGCCATACTGACAGCGACGTCTAATTTCTGGTTTGAGCGTTTCAAAGACATGGTGCCCAACCAGCTATCTGATAAAACTCTGGAGGAGGTGGTGCCGGACGCAGCGGAGCGGGCACCTCTGGAAGGGCGTGCCATTGTGGTAAAAAAACTGGACGCCTTGCCAGTGGAAGCTATTGTGCGCGGCTATCTCATTGGTTCAGGATGGAAGGATTATCAAAACACGGGCAGGGTGTGTGGAATCAAGCTGCCCAAAGGTCTGCAACTGGCGGACAAACTGCCAGAGGCAATATACACGCCTTCCACAAAAGCCAACGTTGGTGAGCACGATCAGAATATAGACTTCGATTCGACGGTAACACTTTTGGGGCAGGCGCTGGCAGAACAAGTTCGCGATGTCAGTCTCAAGCTCTATCGTGAAGCAGCAGAATATGCCATACAACGCGGCATTATTATCGCCGATACCAAATTCGAGTTCGGTACCGACAAGGACGGCAACCTGGTGTTAATCGATGAAGCGCTGACGCCGGACTCTTCCCGTTTTTGGCCCGCCGAACTATATACGCCCGGCAAAAGCCCGCCCAGTTTTGACAAGCAATACGTGCGTGACTATCTGGAAACACTGGACTGGGACAAGAGGGCGCCAGCCCCGAATCTGCCGCCAGAGGTTATCGAACAGACGGCAGCCAGATATCGGGAAGCCCTGCGTCGACTCACCGGACAGGAGTAAATTGTTGACAGACCGGAGGGAACTACCGTAAATCTCCGCGGTCGATAGTGACGGAGTTATTGTGGTTATTAGAATTAGTCTTACAGATGGATGTTAGAATTTGGCAGTGATGCGACGTAACAAGCAAAATAGATTAATCTGGTTAATGGTTATAGCCTTCGTGTGGGTATCCGCGAATTCGGCATTCGCGTCCCAGTCCATTATGCTCTCCAATCCATCTGTCACGCACATGAATGACGATGCTGCGAATGATATGCATTTCAGCATGAATATGGGTAGCCAATGTTCTCAACACGAATCCTGCGACGTCCAGTGTTGCGGCGGATGCCCGTCAGCGTCTACTGTGCTTGGTGGTGATTTTGTTCACTTATCAGCATCAATTGCATCATCTACTGTAATTTTCAACATTCAATCGCACGCATCGATCGCGCTACCCTTGCGCGAGCGACCCCCTCGCCGAAACGGCTAATACGACATCGTATTAATTTCTGGATGTCGTGCTGTGGCGCGATATGCAGCAATCGTATTACCTAATTAATTCTGGAGACATAAATTATGTCTGAAAAAAAGACGTTACCTGTTGGCGACGCTAATGCAAACGAATTGCTGGAACAGGAGGCGAAAGTCAGTTCACGCCGCGGCTTCCTCAAAAAAGCCGCTGTGATAACGGGTGGCGCCATCGCCGTTGGTTCCGCTGCTGCTGCAAAGGCGCAGGCCGTGGATCATGCCGCCATGGGTCACAAAATGGATGGCTACAACACCATGATGTACATGAAAGAGCATAAGATGGCGCCGGGCGGCATTACTGAGCCACCCGGTTCACCGGCAGACCATGAAGTAAACTACAAGGTGTTCGATATCGATATCCGCATTACCGAACATGAAATTGTGCCCGGTATCAAGGCACACATGTTTGCCTTCAATGGTCAGGTGCCAGGGGCGGAATTTCACGTCAACGAAGGCGACTGGATCAAGGTCAACTTCACCAACAACACCGAAGAAATGCACACCATTCATTGGCACGGCATTATTCTGCCCTACACCATGGATGGAGTTCCCATGGTGACACAGGACCCGGTGCATCCCGGCCAGACTTTTGTCTATCGTTTCCAGGCCAAACCGGCAGGCACGCACTGGTATCATTGCCACTGGGGCACACCTCTGCACGCCAACCATGCCATGCACGGCGCCTTTATTATTCACAAGAAGAATGATCCGTTGAGAAAACGTTTTCCCTACAAACGGGATTACACATTGATGCTTGAGGCTTGGGACATCGACCTGTTGCGTGAGGAGATGAATGAAATCCTGCGTGGCATGAAAGAAGTTAATAG
>SDBS01007756.1_pt1 | contig 10406 bp, 8 predicted proteins | sample 2277091 | NCBI WGS metagenome assembly SDBS01 (sample SAMN10404972, study PRJNA504765) | marine sediment metagenome | isolation source: marine sediment core GS10_PC15, 163 cmbsf | place: Arctic Ocean: Southern Knipovich Ridge | collected 2010 | reverse complement strand
GATCAAAGTCTGTCACGCGTTGGATGTCAACTTGTGAGCCTGGCAGGAATGCACCGATGCCGATGTCAACGTTAAAGCCACCTTTCACGCGGTGGGTAATGACACCTTCAACCGGTTTGCCCTCTTCAAAGAGCTTGATAATTTTATCCCACGCCTTGAGCGCCTTAGCCTTTTCGTACGAGAGAATGACATTGCCTTCAACGTCCTCGATACGGTCGAGCATGACCTCAACTTCTTCGCCTGCTTTGAGCCCTTTCAGCTCGTGGGGCGAAAATTCGTAGAGTGGGATGAGGCCGTCTGATTTGTGGCGAATATCAACGAGTACACCATCGGCGCTTACGCGTACAACGGTACCGTTGACCAACTGCCCTTGTTTGAGTTGAGCACAATGTTCTTCATACAGGGCATCGATTGCCTGTTTTTGCTCGTCACTCAGTTGGGTAAGATCGCTTGGTAGCGGACTTGCGGCGGCAAATTGCGTAGAACGTATAACTTCTTTTGACATGAGAATTGTTCCTGAGTCACTGGTCGGAGCGGATCCGCACAGCGTGCTCCCATGGGGAATGGGAGGTTATGGAGGTTGTTAAACAAACTTTATTACTTATCTTGATTCAGGATTACTTATCCTGATTCAGGGTAGCGCAAAGCACAAAAAAGGCAAGAAAGTGCCTATTTCAGGGGCTTTCGCCAGTCCTAGTCGGTGATCGAGAATGTGGCCACCGTGCAGTTGGGGCGTCGAGCTCCCGAATCTGACCGCCTGAGATCACAATGTTGCTGATTAACTCGGATTGCTGAATAATTCGGCACCCGGCTTGCTCAAGCTGTGGCACGATCGCCTGCGCATGCTCGTGGCCGATGAGCACCACGGTCCACGTGCTCGTTGCGGTTTGCCTGAGGATGGCATTGAGCATGAACGAATTGGTGGCATGAGCGACGGGGCGCAGAAGAACCTGGCGCCACACGTTTGCTGTTTGCAGGTGACCACGGGTGGCGATCAAGAACTGGGCGAACAGGGAGAGTGCCATATTTTTGCGATCGGTGAGTGATTCCAGGAATTGCCGTGCCACGCGGCAGTGCTCGGGTGCGAGATGCTCGAGTTGATCGAGACGCCGGAGATAATCATCGACGGTGAACGAATGGCATTCTGCCGGCAGAGCAGAGAGGGGGAACTCAGATTCGAATGCGCTGAGGCGATCGCGCAAAGCGACGATGGTCGAGTAGGTGCCGTCGGGAATTGGTGTGTGCGCATTGGCCAGGGCGCGGGCAATCGCAAAGAGCGCAAGATCGATCTGAGTGCGCGGATCGCAGGAAGCAACGTGGATGCCTTGCCAGTTGCCGCCTTCTCGCGCAAGTTGCATGCAGCAGCGCCTGCGCAGATCCTCCGTTGGCCAGCAGATGAGTGCCTGGCGCCAGTGAGACAATTCATCTTGGTTGCATTCGAGGAGCAATGAAATGAGGCCACCACAAGCACGCAACTGAATCAGCAGATGGTTCAGCGCACTTGCCTGTCGCTTGTCGACGGAAGGGCAAAATTCATGCCAGTCTGCAAGGATGATGATTTCGCCCGTGTGTGTCGGATTTTCTAGATTCGTGTAGGAGCCAACCGTTGCTTGCGCCGGCAGACCCAGCAGGCAAACGAGCGTGCTGACCAGGCGAATGTGTTTATTTGCGCGTGCGCAGAAAATCGAAGACCATCCGACTCCAGGATTCCATACGATCATAAAAATCGGCACATTCTTCGAGAGGAAGCAACACGCCGCTTTTAAGCTCAGATTTCACTTTAATGTTGCTTGTCGATCCGTGCAGCAGCAAAACAAAGCCGAGATGTACTTTGCCAACATCGTTTGAATCGTCGTTCAGGATGCCAAGTGGCTCGATGGTGAGCTCGTCAGCGTAGGCGACCTCTTCGTGGAACTCGCGCCGGGCCCAGGCAAAAATCGAGTCGTCCGCCATGTCTTCTTGGCGGATGTGCCCACCGATGCCCAGCGAGTATTTGCTCTGCAGGCGCCGTTCGGTTGCAGTCGCCGTGCGCTGCATCAAAAAGTAACGATTTTCGTGCTCAAAGACCAGGTAGGGAATGATCTGTTTGTAGCTCGGATCGGTCTCCATGACGCTACGGGGTAGGAATTGTCGATTTTCTTGGACGGTACGGAGCCAGTCATCGGCATCAACTGCCTTGATCCCGGACCAGCCGGCTTGCTCAGGAATGAGGGTGGTGCGGGGGACTACGAGGATCATTTCCTCAGGGATGGCGGTCTGTTGTTGGGTGGTTGTTTCTGCCACAGGGATTCCTTCAGCTGATCGGTGGGAGAAAAATGCTCCCCATGAGTTGTAGCGCAGGTGTGGCAAGAAGGCAAGTCCGAGCACTCAAAAAGGGCCAAACTGTTGCCTTGGCAAGGGCGTTTGTGCCATTCTCAAGTATGAAGGGTTAGGTCGAATGCTTAGGGGAGGAACCAAGATGAAGCAAATACGACTTTGTGGAGCGCTCATCGCGCTTACCGTTGCTGCACAATCGCTGCAGGCTGCCACCATTGCAGAACAGGAGCAGTCGAACGTTACTCAGGCCTGTTCGAATATTGCCAGCAAATTCATGGGTGACGCCACGGCGGGTACAACCAGAGCGGTCGGGGATCCCGCGTTCAATAATTTTGTGTTCTGGAACAAATCAAACAAAAAACTGGAAATCAGCTTCGGGTACTTCAGTGCGCCGGGGGGTGGCAAGAGCAATCCGCCAAAAATAGTGAATCTTAAGCCAGTCAGTGCGGCAAGTGTGCACAATTCAACGGCCAAGTTGAAGGGAACGTTCATCGAAGCAAAGATCAATCCCAACAGCGTTACGTGCATACTCGTGCAAGGTCTCGATGGTCCCCACAAGGCTCGAATCTACGCTTTCCGCCCTGGCAAAACAATTTACGTTCGTGTGAGTGAAGACGGCGTAAAGTTTGGTCCTCAAACAGGGACCTTCATGGGTCTGAGCGGCAAGACCGCTTTCGGCGCCTCGATGAAAGACAATGTGAAAGATAAGGATATCAATGAGGGAATAGTCAAGATCTAACAAACTGGGCATTTCCGTGTTTTCACGACCACGAATATTTGCAATGGGCGGCCGATTCATGTAGAATGTGCCGCCCATGCTTGTTGTTAGGGAAAAGGCGATTTCTAGGGGGATTTTATGATGAATTATCGATCGATTATTCTTACTTTTGTGTGTTTGTGGGTTGGCGGTGTTGCTGCCAATAGTCGTACCCGTGTGTCCAGGGAAGCGTTGGCGGGAGTGAACGATGTGCTTATTCACAATCTCATTGAGAATCTTTCTCAGGAATTTCGTGTTGCTGGTGTAGGCCCTGGTGCACCGATTCTTGGGCCGGATAATTATGAGCATAATTTTGTGTACTGGAACAAAGTGCCCGGAGAGCAGCGGTATGCCGCGGTAGGTACAATCGACAATCCACCGTCGTTGAGGGATATGAAGCCTCTGCCCGATTTTGTCCGCGATGATGATGGCGATGCGCTGCCAGGACCGGCTCTGCTTAAGCAAGTGAACAATCGTACAGTGGTATGCCTACTTCTTTCGGAAGGTCCGGTTTTGGCGCCGAACTCTCAAGTTTCTATTCACATGTTTCGATCGGGCAAAACGATCTATGTACGGACAAATAAAAAGGGAGAGTTTGGTCCGCAGAAAGGTAAGCGAAGGGGTTTGCGGGGTGGCCGAAAAACAGTGTTCGGTGCCTCTCTTGATCAGAATGTAACGGATCAGGATATTGTCTCCGGCCGTGTAGTGCTGAAGCGTGACATTTCCAAGCGTATGTCGGGACATCGAACCAGTAGATAGCCGCAAGTAGAAAAACCGCGTTCCTGTGATATGCTAGAAAGCGCTGACATGGCGGGTGCTGTGTTGGCGCGTTTGTTTGCGTAGCACAGGCAGCTCATCATGAAGTATGACTTTGCATCAGTCGAGCGTGAGTGGCAGAAGCAATGGCAAAGCGATTCTTTCGGCAAAACTAAGCCAACCGGTCAGGGCAAAAAATATTATTGTCTCGACATGTTTCCGTATCCGTCTGGTTCCGGTTTGCACGTGGGTCACTGGCGTGGGTACACGCTGTCTGATGTCTACGCACGCATCAAAGCTCTGCAATGCTACAACGTTCTGCATCCGATGGGTTGGGATGCGTTTGGCTTGCCAGCAGAAAATGATGCAATCAAAAAAGGTATTCACCCAAAAGTGGGTACTGCGCGCAACATTGCAATATTCAAAGAACAGTTGACGCACATCGGTGCAATCTACGACTGGTCCAAAGAACTCAACACCACCGATCCGCACTACTACAAATGGACGCAGTGGATTTTTCTGCAAATGTTCAAAGCCGGACTGGCCTACCAAGCAACCACACCAATCAATTGGTGTCCATCCTGTTTGACCGGTCTGGCCAACGAGGAAGTGGTCAACGGTGGTTGTGAGCGCTGCGGTACTGCAGTTGTGCAGAAAGAAATTACGCAGTGGATGCTCAAAATTACTGCCTACGCTGAAAAGTTGCTCGCAGGCTTGGATCGCGTTGAATGGCCTGAAAAAGTCAAAACCATGCAGCGCAACTGGATTGGCAAGAGCGAAGGTCTGCTTTTCACAGCGCCAGTCAAAGAGATGGATCTTGAAATCCAAACGTTCTCAGCACACTTTGAGACATGCTACGCAGATACATTCGTGGTCATTGCACCGGATCATCCGTTGCTGCCCACATTGGTTGAAGGTGTTGCGAATAAAGATGAAATTTTGGCATTTGCTAAGCAGCTTGTCGATAAACGCGGGCGTGCTCGTCCTGATCAGGAACAAGAATCGGAGGGCATTTTTACTGGCCGATACATTGTTGATCCGTTGGGCAACGGGGATCTGCCGATTTGGATTGCCAGCTTTGCGTTAGCAGATTATGGCACCGGCATGATCAAATGTTCAGCGCATGATGAACGGGATTTTGCGTTTGCCAAAAAGTACAATATTCCGCTCAAGGTTGTTCTGCTGCCGGCAGATGATCCAGAGCGTGTGCAGCGGGTGAAAAATCAGGAAGAATGTTTCACCGACATGGTCAACGGTATTTTGACTGAGCCGGCGTTTGCCGCTGGTAAGCGTGGCGCGGACGTACGCCAGCAAATCATCGAACATCTGGAAAAAAAAGATTTTGCCACACGTCAGACATCGTACCGTTTGCGTGATTGGGTTTTCTCTCGCCAGCGCTACTGGGGTGAGCCAATTCCGTTGATTCATTGCAAAGCGTGCGGCACGGTACCAGTGGCCGAAGATCAGTTGCCGGTTGCATTGCCCGACGTGGAAAAATATCAACCAACAGGCACCGGTGAATCACCACTGGCAGTAGTTGATGCGTGGGTCAATGTTGCGTGTCCGCAGTGTGACGGGCCGGCAAAACGTGAAACGAACACAATGCCGCAATGGGCTGGTTCGTGCTGGTATTTTTTACGCTATCCAAATCCACAGCTTGAAGATGCGGCGTTTGATCAGAAAGATTTGCACTACTGGTTGCCGGTTGATCTCTACGTGGGCGGGATTGAGCATGCGATTTTGCACTTGCTCTACGCACGGTTCTACGTCAAGGTGTTGCACGATTTGGGACATCTGCCGTTCGATGAGCCATTCAAGGCCTTGTTCAATCAGGGCATGATCACCAAGTTTGCTGAAAAAACTGGCCACGTTGAAAAGATGTCAAAATCGAAGGGCAACGTAGTCAACCCGGACGACATTGTTGCATCGCACGGCTCGGATGTGTTGCGCATGTACATTTTGTTCATGGGGCCACCGGAACTTGATTGCGAATGGCAAGACAGTGGGTTGGATGGCATCAAACGATTTTTGAATCGTCTGTGGACGTTGCTGACGAATGCGAACACGCTCACCGAGAAGGAGACCGAACAGGCAACGCGGCGTGTGCATCTGCTCATCAAAGAATTTCAGGAACGTGTTGAGCATTTCAAGACCAACACGGCAATCTCCGCGTTCATGGAATTTGTCAACGATGCGTACGCGCAAAAACTGCAGTTCAGCAAAGATTCTGTCGCAAAAGTTGTTACGCTGCTTTCTACCATGGCGCCGCACATGGCGTGCGAGTTGCTCAAGAAAGTCTTGGGCACAAAATTGCAGGAATGCACGTGGCCAGGATTTGATCCAGCGCTTGCTGCGGCTCAAGAGCTGACCATCGCGGTACAGGTCAACGGTAAGTTGCGCGGTACGGTTACGGCGGCACCGGGGACCGGGCAGGCAGAGATAGAAACTGCAGCTCGTGCAGCGGTAGCGCAATGGCTTGACAGTGTGCAGCTGGTCAAGACTATCTTTGTAAAAGATCGACTCATCAATTTTGTCGTAAAATAGCACCTGATCGCAAGGAAGCGGTGATGAAGATTTTTCTCGATACGGCCGATATTGCGGCCATCAAGAAATGGTCGGAAGCTGGTCTGATCGATGGCGTGACCACAAACCCAACGCATTTGAGCAAGGCTGGCGGTGATCCAACAAAAGTAGTGCGTGAAATTTGTGCGTTGCTCAAGCCGGGTTTGGTCAGCGTTGAGGTAACCGAGAAAAAGCCGGACAAAGTCTACGCACAGGCAAAAGAAATTGCTAAAATTGCTGATAATGTGCTGGTCAAGGTGCCGTGTCACATCGATTACTATCCGATTATCAAAAAACTGGTCAAAGATGGCGTGGCGCTCAATATTACCTTGCTGTTCACGCTGGTGCAGGCGCTGTTCATGTGTAAGTTGCGTGTTGCCTACATTTCGCCATTTATAGGACGCCGGGATGACATTGATGCGGCGGGCATGGACGTGGTTACGGAAATTCGCGACATGATGGACATGCACAATTTCACCGACACCAAGCTACTTGCGGCGTCGATTCGCGGTGTGCGTAAGTTTCATCAAGCAATTTTGGCTGGTGCCGATGTGGTGACGCTACCGGTTGCGATTCTTGAAAAAGCGGTAAGCCATCCGTTGACTGACAAGGGCATTGCAAAGTTTGACGCTGACTGGCAAAAGTTAGGGGTCAAGCAGTTTCCATAATTCGGTGCCATGATGCGCATCGCGTTTGTTACCAACAATTACACGCCGTATCGTGGTGGTCTGGTTAGCTCACTGCAATCATTTGCACAAGAATTACGTGCTCAGGGTCACGAGGTAGTCATCGTGACCCTGCATTTTTGTGGGACGCAACAACGTGAGGATGGGGTGGTACGGCTTTGCTGTCCCGTGCGCATGCAGTGTGGTGTGTACCATTTGGCGGTGCCGTGGTATCCAACGCAGCAACTTGAGCAGGTTTTGCGTTCGTTTGCGGTCGACGTTGTGCATGTGCATCACCCGTTTCTGCTTGGACCAGCTGGCGTGCGAGCGGCGCGGCGGCTCGATGTGCCGGTAATTTTTACCTACCACACACGCTACGAGCAGTTTGCTTATCATCTGCCATTGCCCCGCGCAGTTGCGCAGCGGGCGATTTTATACAAAGTGTGGCAGTTTTGCCCGACCGTTGATCACATCATTGCGCCAAGTGAATCGGTGCGTAACTTTGTGCAAACGCATGCGGGCCGCACGCTTCCGATTTCGGTGGTGCCGAGTGGTATTTTGCCCGTATACCGCAACACCACCAAACCACCAAAGCAACCACTTGCTGGCAGAAAAATTAAACTTTTAACCGTTAGTCGTTTTGCGAAAGAAAAAAATATTCCGCTGCTTTTGCGTGCCATGCGTCAGCTGCGTGCGGATAATTTTCATTTGACGATTGCTGGCTACGGGCCGGAGTATCATGCACTGCGCAGTCTGGCGTACGATGAGTGTGGTCTTTCAGAACAGCACGTTTCGTTTGCGTGTGAACCAAGCAGGCAACAGATTGCACAACTGTATCGTGATGCGGATTTGTTTTTGTTCGCGTCAGTTGGCGAGGGGCAAGGATTGGTGCTTGCAGAAGCAATGGCTGCTGGAACGCCGGCAATTGCTACGGATGTTTCTGGCTCATGCGACATTGTGCGCAGTGGCCAGAACGGTTTTTTGGCGCGCGATGAATTTGAGATGGTAGCGCGTGTTCGTGAGGCAGTCGCCGATCAGATTCGTTACAATGCCTTGAGCGCAGGGGCATGGCAAACGGGGAAACGGTATCTGCCCAACGTCTGTGCGGAACAGCTTGAGGTTGTTTATCGACGGGTGTGTGGATGAATTATTTGCGTAGCGCAGCCCGCAAGACTTTTTTACGCAGTCGAACGTGGTGTGGCGTGACTTCAATCAGCTCATCGGGACGAATCCAATCCATGCACCTTTCCAGCTCCATGATGCGTGGCGGTGCCAACTGAGCAGAGTCATCTGAGCCAGAAGCGCGCATGTTGGTCAGCTTTTTTTGTTTGCACGGGTTGACGGTCAAATCGCCGGAGCGACTGTTCTCGCCGATGATCATGCCTTCGTAGATCGGTTCACCTGGCGCAACAAAGAGTACACCACGTGCTTGCAGTGCATCCAGTGCGTAGGCGGTGGTAGTGCCATTTTCCATTGAAACAAGCGAGCCGTTGATGCGGGTTGGGATCTCTCCGCAGTAAGGTTCGTAGCCCAAAAAGCTCATGGCAGCAATGCCGGTGCCGCGTGTTTCGGTCAAGAATTGTCCGCGGAAACCAATCAGACCACGGGCGGGTACCTTAAAAACAAGGCGCATGCGACCTGGTCCTGCAGCTCCTATGTCTTGCACTTGAGCCTTCTTTTTGCCCAGCATTTCCAGCACGGCTCCCTGGTATGCTTCTTCAACGTCAACGACGAGCTGTTCAAAGGGCTCATTCTTGACCCCATCAATTTTTTTGTAGATTACCTCGGAGCACGAAACTTGCAGTTCAAAGCCTTCACGGCGCATAGTTTCGATCAGGATGCCCAGGTGTAGCTGTCCGCGGCCAGAAACTTTGAACACCTCTGGCAAGTCGGTTTGTTCAACTCGCAGGGCCACGTTGGCTAACAGTTCTTTTTCAAGTCGCTCTTTAATTTGGCGAGAAGTCAGCAGTTTGCCATCACGCCCGTTGAACGGCGAATCATTGACGGAAAAATACATGGCCAGGGTTGGCTCATCAATGGCAACGTACGAATGTGGCAATGGGTTGTCGACTGCACAGACCGTGGTGCCGATGGTTACGTCATCTGGCAGGCCAGCGATTGAAACAATATCGCCAAATTGTGCTTCCTGGATTTCAACTTTCTGGAGCATTTCGAACGCAAACATCTTGGTGATTTTCGTTGGCGAGCTAACCTTTTCATCTTTGCAACAAATAACTTGCTGACCAACACGCATGCTACCACTGAAAACGCGGCCAATGGCAAGTCTACCCAAAAAGTCTGAGTACCCAAGATTGGTAACTAGGAACTGCAGACCACGACGGTTTTCTTCTACTGGTGCCGGTACGTGCTCCACAATTGCATCGAGCAGCGGTTGCATGGATCCCTCCCGTTTTGCGGGGTCAGTATTCATGAAGCCGAGTTTTGAAGAGCCGTAGAGCATAGGGAAATCGAGCTGATCGGCATCTGTTGCTAGGTCAAGAAACAGATCGTGGATGCTGGATTCAGTCTTGGCAATATCGGCGTCTTGTCGGTCAATTTTGTTGATGACTACGATTGGGCGGAGTTTGAGTGCAAGTGCCTTGTGTAACACAAATCGAGTGCCTGGCAGTACTCCCTCTGCTGCGTCGACCAGCAAAATAAAGCCTTCGACCATCTGCAGGGTCCGTTCAACTTCACCGCCAAAATCGGCGTGGCCGGGGGTATCGACGATGTTGATACGGTGGTCACCGTAAAGAATACCGGTGTTTTTTGCCAAAATCGTGATGCCCCGTTCGCGTTCTAAATCGCCTGAATCCATGACACGATCGGTCTCATTTTGGGTGGTGCCGACATGTCGAAATAGCTTATCGACCAGGGTAGTCTTACCATGGTCAACATGGGCTATGATAGCGACATTTCGAATATCAGACCGCGTAGTATTCATGTGAATAGAACCCTCAATACAGGGCCAGCTGCAAGGCCGACCGGAGATGCTTCGTTAAACCTAAAATGGGTATGACTTGTGTACTCAAAAGCCCCCACACATCCAATATACCCCAGAGAGGGGCAGTTCGGCAAATCGAGGTATACTTTTGCCCTCACCAGAAGGGCAATATTGGGCGTTCTTACCCTTGATTTGCGTTCAGAGCCTTCCCTGCTAGCAGGAGCGGGAATTCTTGCTTTTCTGCGCTCTACATAACTAAGATGTCAACTGAGTAGTTTTGATCTCTTTGCCGTTTCAGGAGAGTTGTATGAAGTCGCTTCGCAGTGCCATATTGTTGGCTGTCATTTGCCTTTCTGCTACGCCGCGTGGCGTAGGTAGCACGCAGGGTGCTCCTGATCGTGCGCCA
>SDBS01007755.1_pt1 | contig 10407 bp, 12 predicted proteins | sample 2277091 | NCBI WGS metagenome assembly SDBS01 (sample SAMN10404972, study PRJNA504765) | marine sediment metagenome | isolation source: marine sediment core GS10_PC15, 163 cmbsf | place: Arctic Ocean: Southern Knipovich Ridge | collected 2010 | reverse complement strand
ACTTTTTTAGTTTGATTTTTAACAAAACAATTATTGCTGTCTATTGTCACTAATTTATCCTCAAGCGTATTGCCGTTTTTGTCAGTTTTAAGAATTTTTTTCAAAGTAATAAAACTTCCGAGGTCGCTCCAACCAAAGCTTGCCGGAATGACTAGAATATTTTTTGAACCTTCCATAATTCCATAATCAATTGAAGTTTTTTCGGTCTTTTCAAAAGCTATTACTGCTTTTTCATCATCTCCACTCTCAAGCGCCACTAAAGTTTCTTCTAGAGCTTTATAAGTGCCTGGCATTAGGTTTTGAAAAGCTTTTAAAATTGTATCCGCTCGCCAAATAAACATTCCGCTGTTCCAAAAATGTTCCCCACTGTTCACAAATTTTTGAGCAGTTTTTTTGTCGGGTTTTTCTAAAAATCGCTCAACCAAAAAACTTCCTTTTTCAAACATTTTCTCTGCTTTGATATAACCATAACCAGTTTCCGGGTGAGTTGGCATGATCCCTAAAGTCACAAGATGCGTCCCTTTAGCTGCAATGTTTTCGGCTCGCTTAAGAATCTGGATAAATTGTTCTTCGTCTTTGATAAAATGATCGGATGGCAAAACCGCTATAACTTCTTTAGGATCTTTTTTAGCTAAATGCATCGCCGCTAATCCAATCGCGGGAGCGGTGTTCATTGCGGAAGGTTCCAGGATAATGTTTTGAACGGGAATTTCTTTTAAATGTTCCTGAACTTGCTGTTTGTATTTTTTTGGTGCGATTACATAGATGTCACTCCAATTAGCAATTTTTTTAGCGCGATCAGCAGTTTCTTGAAGTAGACTCTTGTTGTTTAAAAGAGGTTGGAATTGTTTTGGTGAATCAGATCGACTTAAAGGCCAAAGCCTTGTTCCACCCCCACCGGCTAAAATAAGAATTTTCATTTGATTTAATTTAAGTTAGACTAATCTTATTTTAGCTTTATTTTGAAGGTTTTGAAACTGTTGACAAGGATTAAAAAATGTGTTAAGGTATGTAGTTACGATTACAGAACCGGCTCCACCTTAACAATAATCACAAACAAAGCTTATCATATCCAAATCTCCAATATTTATCGTTTTATTCCCTAGACTAATTCCCTAAATATTCCAAAGAAGGAAAAAATGGGGAAAGATAAGGGTAAAAAGCACTACCCTATGGCATATCGGGTACGCGCCAATAAGGTAGTAGTCGAGATGCGTGGCTCTTTCGGCAATCGGAAGAAAGCCACGGTCGAGGAAGACATCATCGGGGTAGCCGTATTAGACGGTGCCGGTTGGATCGGCAAACTCCGAGGTGAGTATTTCGTCGGCGTTCTCCGGCAAAACGGAGGTAGCACGCCTCCGAAGTTCCCCTTGATTTTACGGGGATGGATAGACGGTAGGGGTGACACATTTAAAACCGAGAAAGCCACAATCCTCGTACTAAGCTCCAAGGAAAAGGAGAAAGCCGAGAAGAGTGGCGAATTAAAGCCCACCGACAATCGTATCGTTTTCACTCTCCCGTCACTGAATGGCGAAGCAGTATATCTCGTCGCCGACGCCGCATAGACCGTAAACTACAATATTAAGATAAGCTATAAGCCGCCCTTCTGGGCGGCTTTTCACGTCCAAAATTAACTATTCAAAGCTAGTTATTATATCAAAATTGACAAGAGCCTAAGATTATATTAAAATGCAGTGTAGCAAGATTTACAAGAAGTTATTTAAAAATTTCAACGGCCAATAATGGCTAAAGAGGGGTAGAAGATGGATAACACAAGAACTATTAAGATAGAAGATATAGACGACTCTATGAGAACTGGCGATATCTGCAGCGTAGAGGGGAAACAAGGGTACGTGCTGGTGATCTTGCCAAAAGCTAAACCAATGAAAGAATTAACGGGTTGGACAGCGGATGGTAAAGTCTTTATCGATCCTCGCAGCGCGAACCATCGAAACTGCGACGACAAAGATGTAGCAGTTGTAGTCCATGTCACCGGTTCATTTATGGATCGTAGCGGTGGCAACTGGAAATCTTTCAAGATTGATTCTCCTTTTCCTGAATTCGAGGAGATTGATCTCGACCGGTTAATAAAATATAAACCGGAAAAAAACGACGGGCAAGACCACCGAATCACGGGAATTAAAATCCCCAAGAAGTTGCCATCTCTCCGTGCCCTAAACTAAAAATTCAAGGCTCACATTTACTGTGAGCCTAATTTTTTATCTCGCAATCTGATGCTATAATAAAATTGTTTATTCTTGCCCGCCTCTGGCGGGGGTAATTGAAAATTGTTAATTAATCCTATGACCACCTACCTTTTCGCCTTTATCGCAGGAATAATCACAATCCTTTCCCCTTGCATTTTCCCCGTAATCCCAATCATTCTGTTCTCCTCCGTCGGGAAAAGCAAATTAAAACCAATCTGGGTTACTTTGGGACTTGTGATTAGCTTTACAATTTTTGGAATTATCTTCGGCTTTTTGGGATCCATTTTTGGAGTCAGAAGAGAAACTGCCAGATTAATCGGAATTATTATAATTTTAATTTTGGGTACTTTATTTCTATTTCCTGTTTTGCTTGAAAAACTGACCCAGATATTTTCCAAAATTAAACTCACAAAAAATCTGAAACAACCAAAGCAAGATAGATGGTGGAAAAACTTAATCTTAGGTTTAGCTCTAGGATTAGCCTGGACTCCTTGCGCCGGACCAGTGCTTGGGACAATCTTAAGCTTAACCTTACTTGAAGGAAATGTTTCATACAGCTCAATTTTAATGTTGATTTACGGATTAGGATTGGCCATTCCTCTCTTAATCATTGGTTATCTAAGTAATATTTTATCTAACCAAATTAATTGGCTCAAAAAACACCTCCCCCTAATTCAAAAAATTGCGGGTGGTGTTATAATAATTATAGGAATCTTAATGCTGCTTGAAATTGATTATGATATTCAAAGATTATTATTATGATTATCCAAACAAAAAACCTAACTAAATATTACAGGGGCGGCGTCCGGCACCGACCGGTGCTGGGTTGCAAAAACCTCAGCTTTAGCGTAAATGAAGGGGAAATTTTTGGGTTTCTAGGCCCAAATGGCGCAGGGAAAACCACAACTATTCGTTTGCTTTTAGATACGATTAGACCAACAAAAGGCAATGCTAAAATTTTTGGGCTGGACGTTAATAAAGACTCTACAAAAATCAAAGAAAAGCTTGGCAATCTACCTGGTGATCTTGAGATGTACAAAAAAATGAAGGCAATTAATTTTTTGAATTATCTTGAGAAATTTCGTAAAAAAGAAAAGCATAGTGCTTACAAGCTAGAACTTGCTAATAAGCTTGATTTTGATTTACATCGTAAAATTAAAAATTACTCCAAGGGAAATTTACAAAAACTTGGAATTATTCAAGCCTTAATGAATAAACCAAAGTTAATTATTTTTGACGAACCAACCAACGGCCTAGATCCTTTAATCCAACAAAAATTTTATAAAATAATTTTAGATCTAAAGAAAAAAGGCCACACGATTTTCTTTTCTTCACATGTTTTATCTGAAGTAGAAAAAATCTGTGACCGCGTTGGGATTATTCGCAAAGGTAAACTTGTTGCGATTAAAAGCATTGCTGAGTTACGCAAAGAAAAAGTTCACCATTTAAGAGTGGCGTTTAAAGAAAAAGTTATGTCAAAAGAATTTGAAAAACTGAAAGGGGTTAAGAAAGTAATGGAGGAGAATAATCATCTGGTGATTATGTATAAAGGAAATATTAATGCCTTAATTAAAAAATTAGCGAAATATACAATTCTTGATCTTAGTTTTAAAGAAATGGATTTAGAGTCGGTGTTTTTGGATTATTATAAGTAAAATGAGGTGGGGAGTAGGGGGTAGGAGGATTATAATTTTCAAATAAAAAATCCGCCTCCGGAGAGGCGGAAATACATACAGAGTGATGATTAGGTTATGAACAGATCGGTTCAGGAATTTTAGAAACAAACCCCTTCATAGCTATCTCTTGGGTAACAGGATGAAAAAACACTTCAAACACCACCCCTAACTGTTCACTTATAGAAAAGACGTGAAACAGCACCCATGAAGAGAGCCCTCTAACCAAAACGGGGTCTTCAGAAAAAACCACCCCTTTGGATTGAACAACCCGAAGAATACCATCGGGAAGTTCGAAAGTAGGAGATTCCTGTTCGACAACTTTCACCCCTTCAGGTTGAAACCGATCAAGCATCGACTCATCGTCAGCTCCTTTTATCTCTACAACGGTACATAGAGAAAACCGTCGCTCATCAGATGGAACCATGACAGCTGAAGCGAGCCTACAAGTACATTCGACCGGAGTCATATCAATACCTCCTTTGGCTAATAGTTTACTCGTTATTTATTTTCGCTTTTATCTAAAAAATTAAGGTGTTAAGGTCAAGCCAGATCATTCCCTATTTACAATTATAACCGACTTTCGAACTGAAATCAAACTTCTTTAATAATTCCAAATATTAAAAAGCCGCCGGAGTACCGGCGGCGGACGAGCTTAATGATAGTGGCGTAGTTATCGGATCTCTTCTGACCCGAGTATTCTTAGACATCAACCATCAAAGCTAATAGGGACATCTACAGCCCCAATAGCGGAGGCTGGAGAAGTCCTGAGTATAACGCTACCGAACCCGGCGGCAAGTTCAAGTTTTATCAAAGGCACTACGGTATCATTACCGTCTATAGCGAGCTCTGGCAGATGAGGCAACTCACGGCTGGCAGTGAAAACCTCATCGGATGAATCAACTACTTTAGCAACAACCTTTGTGTGCCGAGTAGCGAAATGGGCCTCTAGAGATAGCGTGACCTGCTTGCTATTTATATCCACAATGCACATATGCACCTCTGTATTTAAAAAACGTTCATTAGTTGACTGCTATATGACTATTTATCATTACCCAAAACTATAACACACTCCTAAAATGAAAGCAATATTTTTGGACTACTACAAATAATAAATTTACAATTGAAAATTAATAATTGATAATTAACTCATGTTTAGTTTCAATCTCTTCAAAAAAACCCTCTCCGAACAGAAAATCTCCCTGGCAATTTATACAATCAGCCTGGGGCTTTATGCGTGGATGATGGTAGCAATTTACCCAAGCACAACAAAAGGAATAGATATTGATCAATATTGGGAGAGCTTCCCTGATGTAATGAAACAATTATTTGGCGGTCAAGAATTAAGTTTTGCTACTCTGGAAGGTTTTATTTCGATTGAATATATTTTAATCTGGCAATTTATCATCATTGCCTTTGCAATTGCCTTCGCCACTCGCTCGATTGCTAAAGAAATTGAAGACGGTACCCTAGAATTAATTCTTTCTTATCCTATTTCTAGGCTCAAATTTATTTTTACCAAAATCGCGACTGGAGCTATCGCGATTTTCCTACTCACAGCAATAAGCTCCCTGGTTCTTTATTTAACAACCTTCACAATTGATTATTCGATTGCGTTAAGCAAAATAATATATATCGGAATTGCTAATTTTGGATTATTTTTTGCCTTTCTGGGAATCAGCTTTGTATTCTCTGCAATTTTTAGCGAACGCAGCAGAGCAAGCTTCACTATTGTCGGAATTTTAATTGCTTCCTATTTACTAAATGCCTTTTCCACATTATCTGATAAGGTAGAAAAATTTGATTTTATATCTTTATTTAAATATGTTGAAAATGTAGCAATACTGAAAAATAATTCTATAAATTGGAGTAATTTTGGGATTTTGATTGGGGTGGGAGTAATTGGTTCTATAATCTCAATAATTATTTTTAAAAAACGGGATATTTAGATAAATGTCAGGATTTAGGATGTAATAAAGCCACGTTCGAAAACGCGGCTTTTATTATTTCTCCTTGTTATACCCGGGGAACTAATCCGTCCGAGTAAGTGACTGCCACTCTCCGGACGATACCCATTCTCCGTCCTGGCTTTCGCCATCTTCTAAGAAGCAAGCGTACTGGCAATCATCACCAGTCTCAGGATGCCTGCTCATAGGAACAACTCGGACCGGGCAATAAATATAGGAAGGGTCTTTTTTGTCAACACAGACAAAATCGTACTCCCCTAAAACAAATCCGTCTGTATCTTGAGATACGACAGCTTCTCTATCCATCATAATCTCAATATACCCAAGCACAGCCGCAGTAGCTTCCAGAGTGGTTGAGAATAAGGCTACCTTACCACTCAAAACTAAATCGAGTGCGCGGGCGACATTTTCTTCACTCATTATTTCACCTCCAATACGTTTATGGAAATTTAGTTTGCCTTGACGAGCGATCGCCAGGGATTACTCCGAGAACCACTCTTCTGAAACAAACAGATGAACAGTTTTCCGAAGTCGGGATCTTTGCCTTGCTCCACAATATTGATATTAGCAAAGGCAGTTCCACCTTTCTTAGATAAGCGAAATTTATGCTCTCCCTTAGAAAGACTACCAGCCGACACGGTAGCGAAGACTCCTAGTTTTCCCAAGGGGTCAGCATATCTCACAACAGCTGCTTTGGCTTCATCAATACTAAAAAACACAGCCGCACCGCCCTCATGTTCATCCTCGCTTAAAATAAATTTACCCATCTTCTACCCTCCTTCGGATAGATAGAGCCACTGTTTATTTTTTTCGTTTTCTTCTTCATCCCCTTTTATTTGACGAATTGCACATGTCCACTTTCGAGGTGAATCCAGAACAATTTGGACAATGTAGCAATCACCCTTGACTTGATCTTTGTCGGGATATATTTCAGTTTTCCTCGGAACATCGGGAGAGAACTGAACACGCATCGCTTCTTCTCCGGTTGCTTCCTGGATATACTCTATCCCAGCTCCGAAAGCACTTTCAGAAGTTAGGAATATAGTAGCAGCGGATTTATCTCCTAAAACATACTGCTTTAAATCTTGGGAAGGGATGCACATATCGCTCTCCTTTCACTTCCCGATATTTTATTGTTAAAAATCTAACGAAACTCCATGAGATCAAATTATACATTATTCATCAATAAAGTCAATCCTAATCAGAATTGAAAATTGATAATTGATAATTATTTTATCCCCACCCCAAAAAAATCGCGCGGGCTCAACAATTCAAAACTCTTGACTCCACAAGATGTAGTGTATATACTATATTTGATACCACAACATCTGGTATTTTATAAAAATGGGAACAGGGGCTTTTTTTATTGCTTAATAACCCTGAGCTTCATTATCCATTAGCCCCGCCAAAGGCGGGCAAACATTAATCATTAACCCATGCGTTGTCCACGTTGCCACAACCAAGAAACCAAAGTGATTGATTCTCGCGAATTCAATGAAGGCGCGGCGATTCGCCGCCGAAGAGAGTGCTTAAAATGTGAGTTTCGCTTCTCTACCTACGAAGAGTTAGAGCTTCTAAATTTAAATGTAGTCAAAAAAGATGATTCTCGAGAGCCTTATCAAAGAATGAAAATCGAAAAAGGGATCCAAATTGCCTGCGAGAAAAGAAATATTGGTGAAGAACGATTAAAAAGAATCATCACCAGAATTGAAGAACGAATTCAAGATGAGGCAAAAGGAGATGAAATAACCAGCAAACGGATTGGAGAGTTAGTTATGCAAGAACTTCGAAAAATTGATAAAGTTGCCTATATTCGCTTTGCTTCCGTTTACCGCGAATTTGATGATGTCAAAACATTCCAAGAAGAGTTAAAAAAGATGATTCCAAAGCGAAAAACTTCCACCAAAGGCTCACCTCGATCCGGCGGAGCGGGCGGATCCCTGCCTGCCGGCAGGTCAGGCGCCTCTGGCGGAAAAAAATAACTTTTTAATTTTTACATTTTTAATTTGAAACACCATGCAAAAAGAACCAAGCTTCAGCGAAAACGCTCTCACCGTCCTTGAAACTCGTTATTTCAGAAAAGGAGAGGACTTGAAACCAATTGAAAATGCCAAGCAAATGTTTGAGCGAGTGGCAGGCAATATCGCAAAAGCAGATAAAAACTACGGAGCATCCGATGAAAAAATTAATCAAACCGCTGATGTTTTTTACAGATTGATGACAAGCTTGGACTTTATGCCAAACTCCCCTACTTTAATGAATGCTGGAGCTGCTCTTCAACAACTTTCTGGTTGTTTTGTATTGCCAATTGAAGATGATATGGAAAGTATTTTCCAAGCCATCAAAGATACTGCCATGATTCACAAAAGTGGTGGCGGAACAGGTTTTTCTTTTTCTAGATTAAGACCATCAAACGATGCCGTTAAAACAACTGGTGGGGTTGCTTCCGGACCAATTTCCTTTATGCGAGTTTTTAATGCTGCTACAGAAGAAATCAAACAAGGAGGAACGAGAAGAGGAGCAAATATGGGGATTTTAAGGATTGATCATCCGGATATTCTTCATTTTATCAAAAGCAAAGCAGACCAAACTGCCTTAAATAATTTTAATATTTCAGTCGGATTGACCGAAGATTTTATGAAAACTGTCGAAAATAAAGAAAAATTCGATTTAATTAACCCAAAAACAAAAGAAAAAGTAAGATCAGTTGACGCTAATAAAATATTTGATTTGATTGTGAAAATGGCTTGGAAAAATGGGGAACCAGGTATTATTTTCCTAGATCGAATGAATAAAGATAATCCTACCCCAGAAATTGGTGAGATTGAAGCAACTAATCCTTGCGGGGAACAACCACTGTTGCCTTATGAATCATGTAACCTTGGCTCAATCAATTTAAAACAAATGGTGAAAGATGGGAAAATAGATTGGGACCATTTGAAAATTACTGTTTATAAAGCCGTGCATTTTTTGGATAACGTCATTGATATGAATCGATATCCACTCCAACAAATCAGTGAAAATACCCTCGCAAATCGTAAAATCGGGCTCGGAGTAATGGGATTTGCCGAAATGCTATTTCTGTTAAATATATCTTATTGCTCAGATAAAGGCGTTGAATTAGGCGAAAAAGTAATGAAATTCGTTGACGAAACAGCAAGAAAAGCCTCAGAGGAATTAGCAGAAAAACGCGGACCATTTCCTAATTTCCAAAAAAGTATTTATAAAAATGAACGTCCAATCAGAAACGCTGCTCGCACAACAATCGCTCCAACTGGCACAATCAGCATAATTTCTGACTGCTCTTCTGGAGTTGAACCACTCTTCGCGATCTCTTTTGTTAAAAACGTTATGGACAAACACAAACTTTTTGAGACAAACAAAATTTTTAAAAATATCGCCAAAGAAAGAGGTTTTTACAGTAAAGAATTAATTGAAAAGATTGCCCAAGAAGGAACAATCGCACATATGGACGAAATCCCAGAAGATATTAAAAAACTTTTTGTGGTTGCTCACGACGTTGCTCCAATCTGGCACATCAAAATGCAAGCGGCAATTCAAAAATACACTAACAATGCCGTTTCAAAAACTGTTAATTTCTCTAACAAAGCAACCGAAGATGATATCCGAAAAGTTTACAACCTTGCCTATACACTAAACTGTAAGGGAGTCACAGTTTATCGTGATGGCAGTCGCGACATGCAAGTTCTCCAAACAAAAAAAACTAAGGAAAGCGAAAAAGCAGAAAAAGCTGTAATTGCCAGAGGAATCACCCCAAGAAAAAGACCCGATGTTGTAACCGGGAATACTTACAAAATAAAAACTTCCTACGGGAATCTTTACATTACAATCAACGATGATGAACAAGGTAAACCATTTGAAATTTTTGCTAACATTGGTAAAACGGGAGGATTTTTCTCAGCCAAAACAGAAGCAATCAGCCGCCTAGTATCTCTCGCTCTTAGATCCGGGGTTGATCCAAAAGAAGTAATCTCTCAAATCAAAGGTATTCGCGGACCAATGCCAAGCTGGACAAAAGACGGAACAGTGCTCTCATTAGCCGATACAGTTGCAAAAGTGTTAGAGAAACATTTAAAAAAAGATCAGCAAAAATTAGACCTGGGTTTTAAGAATGGGGGTAGTGAGAAAAAAGAAGATCAAACCAAAGAGCCTTTCACTGAGGAAGAAGAGACCAAAGACAAAGAAACCAAGAAGGAATCAATTGCAGATTCAGGTTTTGCACCAGAATGTCCAGACTGTGGTGGAATTTTAGAGCACGAAGGCGGTTGTCATGTTTGTAGGGCGTGTGGGTATTCGAAGTGTAGTTAGGAGCACCACGGGATTGCTTCGCCCCGCTCACGCGGGGCTCGTAATGACATTATGAAAAAAGGTATTACACAAATTTATACCGGCAACGGAAAAGGTAAAACAACCGCTGCTTTGGGGTTAAGTTTAAGAGCAATTGGTAGTGGACTTAAGGTAGCAATAATTCAATTCCTCAAAAATAATGCTGAACCTGGAGAAATCAAAATTATAAAAAATAAATTTCCCGAGGTAGAA
>SDBS01007754.1_pt1 | contig 10407 bp, 9 predicted proteins | sample 2277091 | NCBI WGS metagenome assembly SDBS01 (sample SAMN10404972, study PRJNA504765) | marine sediment metagenome | isolation source: marine sediment core GS10_PC15, 163 cmbsf | place: Arctic Ocean: Southern Knipovich Ridge | collected 2010 | reverse complement strand
CAAGCCTATCGACGGGCAGTTTTTGGGATTAAGCTACAACAAATTTTTTAAGAATGAGGGACTAATGAAAAAAATCGCAAATAAGACCGGACTGCTACTCGTACTCTTGCAGAATGTGGTGGATTGGAAAAAGAACGAAAAGCTGAACCTTTATCAAGAATACTTTGTCAAACGAAGGCTATTGGTTGCTTCAATATCCAGGGTTCAACTGGCAAGAATGTTTGGCAAAGAAAAAAGGCGGATAACGGCATGGACCAAGGTTCTTGAAAAAGATGGCCTGCTCAAGATCGAGCGCATCACCTGTGATGAGGACGATGACCGGAGGATCAAATACAACGTCTATATTCTTGGCGAGGTTAATGATGATGGAACTTACACATATTATTACGAAACCGCATGGTGATGCCAAACTTTGGTCAAGTTCTATACCATTTTCGGTATCTATCTGACCTTTTATGGTATTCAACTTGACCAAAAATGGTATTGGATCAGACCAAAAAGGTAACACCGTACTAAAGAGTCTTTTAAAGAGTTCTTCAAAGAGTCTTCTAATTGCAAGATGTTCCTAACGGAACGGAAAGACAAACTTTCACAGGACAGATGGTGATTCTGATTTGAAATCCAGGTTCTGTTGATAATGTTAGGATTTCAGTCTGTCTCTGTTAAAGCTGCTTCAACAAGAGGCTAGGACGGGATTTGGTCTGGTAGTGGCTTGTCTGGCAACTAATCCGACGCCGAAACGGGTTGCCAACTGGTGCACTGGAGTAAAGATATGAAAACCTTATCGGAAGGGTTTTGGGTCCTATCCGTTAGACATTATATGGCAATATGTTGAATCCGCTCTGAGGCATGATTTGTCAGATAATCGAAAGTCGGTAACGGCTAAACTCACCTACTGCTATGAAGCGTAGCGGAATAGTGGGCAGGCGCAGCGCTTTGTTGGACATCTATATTATAATTGTTTTCGCGATCCATATCATCGCTAGCAGCGTTACATAAAATGGCCAGATTGAAAACGACGATAAAGATGCAAAGAAAGTCTTAAGGAGGCTTCCAGATGGTGAAACAGCATATAAGTCTGATGCTACAATTTCGCCGCCATGCAATTTATCTATAAAATTATTATATGAGTGACGAAACATTCTTTCAAGGGCAAGATAATATGTGTCCAAAACCAAAAATAGGACATTTGGAATTATAGCAATTAAAGCATATTCGGGTTTTCCTTTGTCTGCAACAATCACCAGAATGGCGGAAACAAGCGTTATGCACCATGCTTTACAGGAAGCACTATTCGATGCCATTCTCTGAATAACCGATTGTGTTATTCCTAAATGAGATTGAACAGCTTGCGAATTCTCTTTGTATTCATTCTCGGCAATCATAACAACGCCTCAATAATCATTTCTAATTGAAATGGCTTTTTCAACCCAATCTTCAAGGTTCTCTTTGATATGATCATAAACATAGGTGCTTGTTGAATAGGGCGGGTCATAAGCTTTTACGATTTTGGATAGTTTTTCTCCACCAATAGAAAAGTCATCGAAAGGGTTTTTCCCTTTGGATGATTGATTCTCATCCTTGTCTTTCAAATTATGGATATATATACCTAAAAGACCCTTGCCATCTCCCCATGCTTTCTTTATTTCATACTTTATCCATTTTCTACCCGCAGTCTTAGAACCGATTAAAACAATCGCACATGATTTACCCTGTATTTGCCCATTTATCCACTTCTTGATTGCTTCATCTCCGCCACCTGTAATCTCCTCCCAGGAATTATCTGATACAGGTCTATTTCCCTCAATTACTCCCATGTTTCTAACTTGGCCAGCCCTCCAGTTATCTGGTTTGTAATGAAAACTGAAGAATACTTTGCGTGCCATGTGGGTTCCTCCTTTCTTCCTTCAGTCGGATCGCATTTTCTCACGCACCCATGCCAAATCCGATTCTGCTGTGGTATGGTGCGGAGCAATCGTAAGGGTTCTTTCATATGCTGCCTGGGCCTCAGGGTAGCGACCAAGACGAGCACAACAAACTCCTGTCTGGAACCATGCCTCAGCATCAGAAGGATGGTGTTTAGTGATCTCCTCGTAATCGCCTAGAGCTCCCAACACATCACCAATCTTCAACCTAGAGTCAGCCAGAAGTCGATAGGCACCATGGTTTTTCTTAAGTACGCTCTGAAATTTGAGCTCTCCTAGCAATTCAATGACACGGTCAAAATCTCCCCGTTGGAATGCCGCATCCGCTATCCGGTATACGCTGTTTAGTTCTGCGGCCTTCTGTACCTTCTTCGCAAGTAATTCGGCTATTTCATCAACCGATCTTTTCTCAAGAGAAAGATACCCTGTTGTCGGTAAAAGGCCAGGGAGCTCAGATTCATCTATCCTGACAGGCAAAATATAGGCTTTATCAAACTGCTCAAGGGCTCGAGATTGTGCAGCACGCCATTCGAGACGCGCCCATCGTCTCCGCACATAATTTGTCGAAACGAGAACCACACAGTGGCTAGCACGGTTTTGATATATATCCGTCAGGTATTCGAAAAGGTTTTCACCTATAAGTTCTGCTTGCTCTTCATCGTCATAGAAAACTTTAAGACCTCTATCTTTAAGAGATTGCGCAAGCTCTTTGGCAATGGCTCTATCTTCTCGCGCAAAAGAGAGGGCAATATCAAAATACATGCAGGCCTCCAAGGAGTTCCCCGATAGCATAATTACAGCGAGCTAACATTAGATATTTAGCAGTCTCTTCCTTTTCGGGGAACGACCTAACCCTCGCATGAGACGGACAATTGGTTTTTGAGCTAACTTCCCATTACCATAAGCATTGGAAATGTCAAGATAACAAAACCATATCTCAACCCTTCTAATTGCGCAACTGAATTTGGAACCTGTCGTGCAGCATGGAAATGCCACTCAAACGCTCTCATCTGCTCTCTAATGGCACATTCAGCCCGACCGTAGCAAATATCATATAATAATGTACCACCCCCTCATCTCACAAACACCCATACAGACATGCAGGCCATCTGTGAAGAAGATCTCAAGGCAACATTGGTTCAATCTTGATACGGTAGGATGTTTCAGGAAGCATTTTTAACGTTGCGGTATTCCAACCATCCTTCTTTTCTTTCAATGTTCACTGTGATATACATTAAATTCTATATGTTACTAAAACATTCATGTTTGCGACCAGCATTTCAAGAAAAAAGTGTTTAGTCGACTTTACAGAAAAAAGTGTTTCATCGATGGGGGTGGGGAATATGACGTCCGGAAAGAATACAGGTGACGAGACCCTGTTCCAGTGTAACCACTGCGGTGAAAAAATGGACCTGGAAACCCTATTTGACGCGATGGCGATATCTGGCTGCATTTTCCTATTCGGGAAGATTGATGGATACTTCGGTATCGTTTGTCCGAATCAGCAATGTTTGAAAACAACAATAGATAAAAGAGATATAGATTCACTCACATCATTGAAGAACACCCTGTTTGGTGAAGCTGGATATGTAGACGGCATCAAGACACCAAGAATCATGTACTATTCCTTCCCATACAGCTTGCCGGAGACAGAGGCGCTGCCAGAATCCATATCCTTCATTGTGAACGAACTTGGAAGTGACTTCGGAGCTTTGGACAAATCTGAAGTAATCGACCCCACTATTGAGGAAGACTCAACATTCTTGGGATATTGCTCCTACGACTTCGGTGACTTAGCTATGGGCCCAGCAATTGGGATTTGCTGGTTGAGGGAAGAAGACATACATGAAGCACTGACAATTGAGAATGAGACGGGTTTAAAGGTATTTCCAAGATATATGATCTACGACCCCATCTATACGGCGATAGATTACTTCTGTTGGCGAAACCACCTGCAGCTGGATTACATTGAAATGCTAAACCTTGACCTGGCTGTAGTTCAAGTTGGCGAGAGCCTTCCAAAGAAAGCAATTCGAAACAACTTTGAGTTTCTCAATATTTTGGACACGATTTCATACAAGGATCTGAAACTCCTCTCAGGTTCCGCTATGCTTGCTCTACCCTCTGCGATTTCAGGGATTCCAGTTCAGACAGAGATTTCTCTCTGGCCAAAAGAGGAATCAGATCAGAAGGGAAAAGCCAAGAGGCTCATTGCTCGGGAACGCATGAGTGAAAAGGTATGGGCCAACTTTAACAAAAACTACGTTCAAGAGCTGTTGTCGACCATGTCGTTTGGATTCATCTCGAAGTATTTATCCCTCAGTAGGCGAAGTGATCGCACCTATGAACAGGTCTGGGATCTCAAAGAAAGCTACTTGCGGGATCTTTATGACGCAGTGAGGTCCCGAACAAAGAGGATAGGCGCGAAGCAGCTGGCCTCAAAAACTGAGCAGGGAATCGTTCAGAAAATGGAAAAGGAGTTTCCCGAGCTTGGAAGGATTATCTCCTGTGATCATGCAATTAATAAAATAAAAATCAATTTGACCCAGTTGTCAAGGTCTCCACATATCATAACGACCTATCTCCTTTTGGGAGAAAGCGGCACGGGCAAGGAACTCTTTGCAAAGGCCATTGACGGAATTTGCAGGAAAGCCGGAAGGACGGGAAGGCTGGTTCCTGCCAACTGCGGTGCTATCTCTGAGAAGCTTTTCGAAAGTGAAATGTTCGGACACGTGAGAGGATCTTTCCCGGGTGCTGCCGACCATAAAGGACGTTTTGAACGGGCCAACCGCGGGACGATATGCCTTGACGAAATCGGCAACCTCAGCCGTGACCATCAGGCAAAGCTACTGCGAGTCTTGTCCGAGGGCGAAATCCAGCCTGTTGGTGGCAAAGTCCGGAAGGTCGACGTTATGACTATTTTGGCCACCAATAAGGATCTCGACAGGATGGTAGAGAACAACGAGTTCAGGTTCGATTTGTATCAACGCATCAAGATTCCTCAATTCCATATCCCTCCACTTCGGAAAAGAAAACAAGACCTTCCGATGCTGGTAAGGCATTTTGTCGACAAGTTTAACTCGGCAGTGAAAGAAAATCCAAGCTTATCTCGCATCGATATTTCAGAAGGGTTTCTTGACGCACTAATGGAATACGATTGGCCAGGCAATGTTCGAGAGCTGGAAATGGTTCTAAAAGAAATCCTGGCGTACCGATACGCCAACGGGGATAGGACCGACATCACGACTTCCGACCTGCCAGACTATTTCACCAAAGGCTCCGACGATGAATCCATTGCAACAGGTGAGATACCCCCAGAGATTACCGACCGCAATGAACAAATTGTTTACTTGATGAACAAGTACAATAACAAAAGTGAGGTTGCTAGAAGGCTCAAGATAGATAAACGGACCGTCTTCCGCCGAATCAAGGAGCATAATCTCTGGCCTCTCAAGGAATAAAAACCTACTCCCTGTCATATGACATATCACGCCCCGTCATATGACATGTCATACCGCACTGTTCCCTCCAGGCGTCTTCGTGAGTTGATCATTCCAGTCGAAAACAAACACTAACCTCCTTAATTCACACCCTATTTCCGGATCCCAACAATCTACATCCACGCTTTGGAACGCCTTTTGCTCATAGTCATCTCTCAAAACCAGAGCAAAGGGGGTGATGAAGTCATTAGAAAATCCGAAGAAGCCCATGGCGACTCAGCCGTTTTGTCGCCATGACGGGGATCCTGGTAACAGCCCAACGAAATTAGAAAACCCATCAAAGGAGGAAAGAAAATGAAGAATGAACTATTCATCGAAGACCAAGTTAAGGCAGAGGAACCGGAACACTCTAACGATAACAATCAAGCAGACAACCCCGAGAAGGAGGTTGTCACGGAAAAAGCAAAAGGTATTACCACAGGCAATGGCGAGGTGCCAGCAGACATGCAGGTCATCTTAATCGACAGAAAGTTAATCGTGAAGGAATATCATCCTCGGACGAACCTCGGCGACATCAAGGGCCTTCAGAGGGATATTGAAGAACGCGGTTTGCACAAACCGCTGATTGTTAATGAAGTTGGAAATAATCAGTATGTTGTGGTGGACGGTTACCGCCGCTTCGTGGCAACAGCCGAGCACGGTCGCCCAAAGCTGCCCTGCATCGTTAAGAAGATGACTGCCGCCGAGGCCGCCCACTTTTCCTATGACACGAACGAGAGGAGAAGCGGCTTCACACCCATGGAAAAAGGCCTGCACCTTAAAGCCATGCAGGAAAGATTCGGGTACAGCACACGAGATCTTCAAATGATGGGGTACGGGTCGGCAAGCCAAATTTCCAACATCATGCGACTGTTGGATCTGCCTGAGGCTGTCCAGAAAAAAGTCCAGGAGGGCGAGTTGACCTCGACTCACGCAGTTGCACTTCTCAAGCTCAAGACCTCTGAAGAGAAGGAGAACATGGCGAAAGAGATCGTAAAAGATGATTTGTCGGTCAAACAGGTCGAGCAGAAGATCGAGAAGTTTGTCGCCAAAGGGGAAAAGGTCGACAAGCCTGCGGAAGCTCAGCCTGCCGATACTGACATTCCCGATGTTTGCATCAAGCAGGGTAGAGACATGAGCGAGTTGCGCAATGAATCGGTGGACTTGGTTCTCGCAACGCTGCCTTCATGTATCTGGGCCGTCGAGGAAGATAAACCGCTGCTCGAGGAATGCGCCCGGGTATGCGTGCCGGGAGGCATAATGGCTTTTCAGATCCACGAAAAACCTCTTTGTAAAGCCGACAGTATACTGAATTTTCTGGGACCAAAGTATCATAGCATTCTGAAGAAGCACAAAATGCGTCTAGCCGACTTCATCATCATCAGAGGCCCGGAAGACTCGCCGATTTATGATCCCTATCAGTCACACACCTGCTACTCGATGGCGACCAACTACACCTTGGTCTATGTCTTTAGCCAGGAAGAACCGAGGAAGGAACCAGCCAAAGAAGTTGTGCAGAAGTCGGCTCTCACTGAAGAGGAACGATCCTGGCTCAGTGGGGTCTGGACCGTCGGACAGCCTTGGGCTATGGCAGAGGAAGCCTTGCATACCGAGGAATTATGCCGTCGATTGATCAGAATGTACTCTTTTGAGGGTGACACGGTTCTTGATCCATGGCTTCGAGATGGCACAACAGTCAAAGTGGCCAGGGAGCTCAATCGCAAGGGCATCGGCTACGAAAGAGACCCACAGTACAAGCCCATCATCATGAAAAAGCTTGGCCTGGAGTCCGAGAAGCCCTCGCCCGAGTTCTTTACAAACATGACGGACGACCATCTCGAAACGATGCGGGCCAATTTATCGGTACCCGAAGACGAGAGGGAAGAATCGCCGGAAAGCCACGAAGTCTGGGTACACCCAGAACAGACTAGCAATCAACCGCACAAAGTAATGAAGGCTGATACGGCCTCGTAGGACTGACGTGGAGGCTCTACTGAGCCTCCACGCCTCAATCTCTGTTACGGAGGAACGCCGATGATAGTTAAGAGAGGTCAAGGGACCTATGCGAGAGCGTTTAGACCTTGCAAGGTGTCTGAGGTTTATGGGCAAGAGGAGGCAAAGAATTTCGTGCAAAAATGTCTCGATAAAGATGACTTACCTCAATCCTTGTTGTTCTACGGAGCGTCTGGCACCGGCAAGACGACCTTGAGCCGTATCATAGCCATGGGGCTAAACTGCGAAAATGGAATAACAAGTGAACCGTGCTGTGAATGTGAGTCCTGCACGAGAATTCTGAAGTATAGCCATTTTGCTCTTACCGAAATCAACGCCTCTGAGGTCACCGGAGTAGATCGCCTGCGGGAGATCGTAGACAAATTCGCCTACGGGTTAATGAGCGGTAGGAGACGCGTCACTGTCTTTGATGAGTGTCACGGCCTGAAATCCGCTGCTCAAAGGTTACTCTTAAAGGTTGTCGAGGATTCATTTGAAGATGATTACTGCATCTTCTGCAGCACAGAACCAAAAAAAATAATCGCCCCGTTGGCCAACCGATGCACTCCGTTTGAATTCGGGCCAATACCGCCTGAAGACATTCGGCGGCTGCTGGTCGATGTGTGTGAATGGGAAAAGGTCGTACCACACCAACGCGTGTTGGATAGGATTGTGAGAGAGTCTGAAGGCATGGCGAGAAATGCCCTCAACCTTCTTCACAAGGCTGTTATTCTGCAGACTTGAGAGCGGAAAGACATCCCTATGGGATCAAAAATATCAGAATTTACATTGGTCAATGTGAATCCAGGACCAAAAAGAAAGGAGGAACAATGAAAATTATATACGAACCCAAAGGCAAAGCAAGGGAGTATGCCCGGTTGGCGGCAAATCTCTATTCCGGATGCAGTCATGGATGCAAATTTTGTTTTGGCCCGCAAACCTTGCGGAAGGATAAGCAGGTTTTCAGCGCAGACGTTCACCCCAAGAAGGATGCACTGGACAGATTGCAAGAGGACGCCATCAGGCTTAAGGGCGACGACAGGGAAATCCTGTTGAGTTTTGTGACAGACCCTTATCAGCCGTTGGAGATGGAACTGGAGATCACACGGGGTGCCATCAGGGCGCTTATTGAAAATGATCTCCGATTCACCATCCTCACCAAAGGCGGAACCAGGGCGACGCGAGATTTTGACCTGCTGGAAGGATACGACAAGGCACGCTTTGGTAGCACGGTCATCTTCACATCTCAAGATGACGCTGATGAGTGGGAAACTCAGGCCCCTTCGATCCAGGACAGGATTGCGACCATAGAAATGGCTCATGCCAAGGGCATAAAGACATGGGTGAGCCTTGAACCGGTCATTGATCCAGAGCAGGCCCTTCAGCTCATACAACAGATCCACCCCATTGTTGATCACTGGAAAGTGGGGAAGCTGAATCATCACCCTGCCATAGAGAAGAAGGTAGACTGGATAAGGTTCAGAGAGGAGGTCACGGCACTATTGGACTCCTTGGGAGCCGATTATTACTTGAAGAAAAGCCTGACAGCGATGTGAGGCCTTCAGGCACGGAGGAATAACTGACCAATGTCCCCGGTTGTGTCACATAGGATTTTGCGTAGATGGCTGAAGATTTCAGACGCCTCAAGATACGCAGGCCTTTCTCCGAAGACTATTAAGCGGATGCTGACCAAGGGATATCTGCGCGGAGAGCGCACTCCAGGAGGCCATTGGCGTGTGGATCGGGAAAGCATCGACGAATATTTCTCTGGAGACCAGAAAGCGCTTGAAATTGTGAGGAGCCTTGGGTTATGAGATTCTGTATGAGGCTCTATAGGTGGAGAGGGATCTATTATGTCGAGATCAACGGCAAGAGGCGATCCTTGCGCACCAGAAACGCTGAAGAAGCCAGGCGTCTTTTTAACCAGATCAAACGACAGTGGCTGGCCGGCAAACTCCATAACCTCACTGGAAAGTGCAAGGTCACGCTGGGAAAGTATCGAGATGAGTTCGTGAAGTGGTCGGAGGAGGTCCAACCCACCAATACATTCAAGGCGAATCGACTGGCCCTCAACAAACTGATTCATTACGCAGGTGAGACCATAACCTTGGACCGAGTCAGCAAAAGACATCTCGATCAGATGGCTGCTGACTGTAAAGCTCGCAATCTGTCGGTGGCAACCATCAACAACTATATTCGGCATGCCAGGGCCTCGCTAAACAAGGCTGTTGAATGGGGTCATCTCACAAGCAATCCATTGGCCGGAGCCAAGGAAATCCCCACAGATCGCAGGCCTCCAGGCTACCTGGATCAAGCGGGCGCAGTACATTTCCTTAAAAGCATTAAAGATGTTGCCATCAGGCGGTTTGCAGCCGCCCTTATTGCCACAGGAAGAAGGCGCTCGGAGTTGTTCAACCTGATGTGGGAGGAGTTAGACCTGAAGCATAATAGGTACTTCGTAAGGAACAGCAAGGATCACCTGAGTCGCTGGTATCCGATGAATTCCATGTTCAGGACTGTCCTGGAAAGTATTGGAGTAGGCAAAGGGCGTGTTTTTGCGACATGGCGCCACCCCGACACCCTAACCAAACTTATCAAACAAGCCCTAATAGATGCGGGGTATCCGCATCTGCGCTTACATGATCTGCGCCATACATTTGCCAGCTTGAAGGCCATGGAAGGGCTCTCCCTCAAAGAGATAGGAGAGCTTCTTGGCCACAGCGAAATGAAGACTACCCAGATTTATGCCCACCTGACTGACGACCACCTGGCGGACATTGCAGAAATTAAATTGGGGCCGATAGACCTTGGGTAATGAAATACGGGATTTCGCCCCGAATCCGCCCCATCCCTACCTAACCCCCTGAAATAAAAAAGGTAGACAACCTATTACGAATCAGTTGCTCTACCCCTGAGCTACGCCGGCTAATCTGTCAAAATGATTTATCTCATGCTGGATTGAAACAGGTCAAGGGAAATCTCTGGTGGGCATTAGGCGGCAGCTGATGCTA
>SDBS01007753.1_pt1 | contig 10407 bp, 11 predicted proteins | sample 2277091 | NCBI WGS metagenome assembly SDBS01 (sample SAMN10404972, study PRJNA504765) | marine sediment metagenome | isolation source: marine sediment core GS10_PC15, 163 cmbsf | place: Arctic Ocean: Southern Knipovich Ridge | collected 2010 | reverse complement strand
CGATTACAGGAATTAAACGATATAAAGATAAAATCCTTTGATAAGGACGATAATATAGAAATTTTAAAAAAATATCTTAGAGAATCAGATATTATTTTTCATTTTGCAGGAGTTAATCGTCCTAAAAATGTAGAAGAATTTGAAAAAGTAAATGCCGGTTTAACCACAACTTTAATAAAATTACTTGAAGAAGTAGATAATAAAATCCCTATTGTAATAACTTCTTCTATTCAAGCGGAATTAGATAATCCTTATGGCAAGAGCAAGAAAATAGCTGAAGATGAGCTCGTTAAATATGCAGAAAGAAATAGTGTTCCTATTTATATTTATAGGTTGCCTAATGTTTTTGGAAAGTGGAGCAGGCCTAATTATAATTCGGTGGTTTCGACTTTTTGTTATAACATTTCTCATAATTTAGATATTATTATCCCTAATCCTACCCAAGAATTAGAATTAGTTTATATTGATGATGTGATTAATGAATTTGTCTCTTTGTTGGATAGAGAAGAAAAGGATTTACAGAAACATTTTTACAATATTAAAAGAACTTTTAGGGTTACTTTGGGAGAATTGGCTGATAAATTATATGAAATAAGAGATATAAGAAATACATTGATTGTACCGGATTTTTTTGATATTTTTATGAAATTTTTACATACCACCTATCTCTCTTATTTAGAGAAAGATGATTTTTCGTATGAAATGGACTTGAAAGAAGATAGTAGAGGAGATTTTGTTGAAATAATAAAATCAGAATCCTTTGGCCAAGTTTCTATATCTAGGTCAAAAAAGGGAGTTATAAGAGGGAATCATTATCATAATACTAAGAACGAAAAGTTTTGCGTTATACAGGGTAAGGCGGTAATAAAATTAAGAAAAGTTCTGGATGATAATATTATATCTTATTATGTTTCCGGGGAAAAAACGGAAATTATAGATATTCCACCGGGATATACTCATTCTATAGAAAATTTAACTGATGGTAATGGTGAAATGATTCTGTTAATTTGGGCTAATGAGATATTTAATCCTAAAAATCCTGATACTTACTATTGTGAGGTGTAATTAATATGGATAAAATGAAAGTGATGACTGTATTAGGCACAAGACCTGAAGTAATAAGGCTATCAGAAGTTATTAAAGCTTGCGATAAATATTTTGAGCATATTTTAGTCCATACTGGGCAAAATTGGGATTATACCTTAAATAAAATATTTTTTAAAGAATTGGAAATAAGAAAACCTGATTATTATTTAGATGCAGTTGGGGAAAATTTGGGTGAAACTATCGGGAATATCATATCTAAATCATATAATCTATTTAGGGAGATTAATCCTGAAGCTTTATTAATTTTAGGTGATACCAATAGTGCTTTAAGTGCAATAGCGGCAAAAAGGTCAAAAATTCCCATTTTTCATATGGAAGCAGGAAATAGATGTTTTGACCAAAATGTACCTGAGGAATTAAATAGAAGGATAGTAGATCATATCAGTGATATTAATCTTCCCTATACTGAACATAGTAGGCGGTATTTGCTAAACGAAGGGATTAGGAAAGAATATATTTTTGTTACTGGGTCCCCGATGCCGGAGGTATTAAATAATTATAGAGGCAGTATTAATGAAAGCAAAGTATTAACAGAGCTTAAGTTAGAAAAAAGTAAGTATATTTTAGTAAGTGCCCATAGAGAAGAAAATCTTGATATTAAAGAAAATTTTTTAAATTTAGTTGATTCGTTAAATTCTGTGGCAGAAGAATTTAAATTACCTATAATATATTCTACCCATCCCAGGAGTTGGAAAAAGATAGAAGAAAAAAAGATAAAATTTAATCCTCTAATTAGGAAATTAAAACCTTTTGGATTTATAGATTATAATAAATTGCAACAAAATGCTTTTTGTGTTTTATCAGACAGTGGAACATTAAGTGAAGAATCAGTAATTTTAAATTTTCCAGCTGTGTTGATTAGAACCAGCACAGAAAGACCGGAAGTATTAGATAAGGGTTCGATTATAATTGGGGGAATTAATTCTAAAGATGTTATTCAATCTGTTTATAGTTCAGTAGAATTGTTTAAGATGTCAGATAATAAAAACATTTTACCAATAGATTATAAAGACACTAATGTATCAATGAAAGTGGTAAAGATAATACAAAGTTATACTAAGATAATTAATAAAAATATCTGGAGAAAATAGCGGGTAATAAAATTTTTAATTATTATTTATAATTAGATGTATTACTCTCAAGTGGTGTTTACACTTTCTGTTCTTTCCTATAGAAAATAATACTATCTATAAGGGTTCAGGTAAAGCATATTTTCGCTTAGAATCTAAGAATTTTTGATAAGGAATTTTACCCTTTAACCTGTAACCCTGATTTGTTCTTTTAAAATTATAATAATAGATAAATTTATCCAGATCATCCTGTAACTGGTCTAAAGAGGAATATACTTTTTTCATCATGGCTATCTGGTGGAACTCTTCTAGTAGAGTACGATTGAATCTTTCTACTATCCCATTACTTTGAGGAGTTCTCGGCTTAATCTTGGCATGTCTTATCCTATTTTGTTTCAAGAATTTCTCATACTCGTGTTTACTGTTAACCCAATGAGTGGTATATTCCTTGCCATTATCGGTTAAGGTTCTATCAAGTGGTATACCAAATTGCCTATATACTGGTAAAACCTTGCTTTTTAAGAAGTTAATAGCACTTATAGCCGTTTTATCAGTGTAGACCTTGGCAAAACCAAAGCTACTATAGGCATCTATACCGGCCTGTTGATAGATCCTACCTATACCCTTAATGGTACCGACATAGAAGGTATCCTAAAAGATGTGATAACCGGGATAGTAAGCCTTAATATGTGCCGGTTTTCTTTTAGCCACTTCTCTTAGGTATCTTTCGGTTACAACCGGATTATCTGATTTCTCTTGGGCATAGAAGAGTCGATCTAATCGATGGTTTAATTGTTTTCGGCATAAGATATTATATATTCCGGTTTCGCTAATTTTATTACCTTGTTGTCTTAATTCATTGGCTATCCTTCTTGGTCCATGTGTCGGATACTCTATTATATAGTTGAGAATGATCTTTTCTTTATCTTTCTTTATCTGGTTAGGCATCTTAGGCTTGGCTTTCTTCTTATCTTGTAGCCCTAGATAGCCTAATTTACTAAACCTTTTTAACCATTTGTAATAGACGGTTCTGGATAAATTAAATACCCTACAGGTATAAGTAATATTATTGTGTTTTCGTGCATGTTGCAGTACACTGTATTTGTAACTGGCAATACGATCATCTTTGGTCATGTGTGCTGTTCTCCTTCCTATTTTGAATATTGTGGTTATTAATATTCTATAGGAAAGATCACATGCATGACCAATTTATTTTAAGCTAAGTGTGAACACTACTCGAAATTAGTACAAATTAGAATATAAAAAAATTACTATAAAAAGAATAAATTTAGATACTCGAGAATGCAATAAAAAGAATTTTATTATCCTTAAAATTAAAATAATACAGAGATATTCTTGAATATATACTAATTAATTCTAAAAAATATTTATTTAATGGATGTAACATTTATGGACATTTTATATGTTTCCGAGCTTTGCTCAAAGGATAAGTTTGATGAGTTTTTTAACAAATCAAAAATAAAACCCGGCCAATCGGGTCAAAAATACCATCGACTAATGGTTGAGGGTTTAGTACGAAACAAAGGAGTTTCAATAAATACACTCTCAGCTATTTCTGTAAACAGATCAATGTCCGCTAAACTTTACTATAAAGGTGAAATAGAAGAAGTGAACGGGATAGAATACAGATACTTAGTATTTATCAATTTTCCGATATTAAGGCATATATGCTTATTTTTTACATGTTTTCTCAGTGCATTGAAATGGTGTTTGAATAATAAAAAGGGAGTAATTATATGTGATGTGTCAGATATTACGGTGTCTATGTCTACTTTACTAGCCTCACGAATAGCTCGAAGAAGTAGTATTGGAATAGTAACTGATATCCCTTCTTTTTTAGAGGGAACGTCTAAAAATAGAATCAATTTTGCAAGCAAGATAGTGGTGTTGATAAATACATTTATTATGAATAGATTTAATTCATATGTTTTTTTAACGGAATATATGAATGTGCTAATTAATAAAAAGCGTAAACCATACGTTGTTATTGAAGGACAAGTTGATATTGATATGGCAAATATAACAAATGAGCTTAGTGGAAAATATGAAAAGAAGGTTTGCATGTATGCTGGGCAAATTATAAATGTTTATGGAATAAAATTGTTGACGGATGCATTCATAGCTGCAGGTGTTGATAATACCGAACTTCACATATATGGAAGCGGGGATTTTGAGGAAGAACTAAAAAAAATATGTCAGAAACATGCTGATATAAAGTATTTTGGAGTAATTCCTAATGATATTGTTGTTAAGGAGGAACTTAAAGCCACTTTGTTGGTTAATCCAAGACCAACAAATAAAGAATACACTAAATACTCTTTTCCATCAAAAAATATGGAATATATGATATCAGGAACTCCAACCTTAACAAGCAATTTACCTGGTATGCCAGAAGAATATAAGAAATACGTATATTTAATAGATGATGAAACGGTGGAAGAACTAACTAATACGTTGAGAGTTATTTTGTCGAAAACAAAGGAGGAATTACACCAAAAAGGGATGATAGCAAAAGATTTTGTTTTGCATAAAAAAAATAATATAATACAAGCAAAGAAGATATTAGATATGATAAATAAAGAACAATAAAATAAATAAAATATATTTTAATAATTAATGATTAATTGGATTTATTGAATTTAGTGCCATATAAAATAATTTGAAATAATTTATAAAATAGGAAGGTTTACTGTGAATATTTTACATTTATGCGCTGATTATCCCAATACCATTTTGTTGGACGATGAAAAAAATTGGTTTTATTGATAAATTGATTTGGGATCAGCATGAACTTCCGGCTAATAAATTTTTTTTAAATAAGTTTATTAAAAAACTTTTTATTTTTTCAATAAATGCTTGTGAAGGTATTGTTGTTGCAAATAAAGAAAGATGAGATTTTTTATTTAAGAAACTAGGCAAAAAAAATCTTAATTCCCAATTTCATGTTATTGAAAATTTTATAGACCAGAGATTTACATCTCTTTCTAAAGGAGTTTTACCGGAAGAGGTTAAAGAATGGCTAAGAGGAAAGCCATGCTTACTAGCCCAAGGTGGGGCCGATTCTGGTAGATACATAGATGAAGTTGTTGAAACAATAATAAATATAGAAGGAATTAAACTTATTGTTGTGGGTCCGTATTCAGAGGAAATTATTTATAAGCTAAAAAACAAATGGGGAGATATTATTACAGAAAAGGTCTATTTTACAGGGTTGGTTCATCAAAAGAAATTAGTTGATTTTAGTGATCATGCAATAGCAAGTATTATCTTGTACAAAAATGATATTGATAATTTGTGGCTTTGCGCTCCTAACAGGTTATATCAAGCCTTAATTCGTGGGATTCCGGTTATAGTTGGTATAAATCCCCCTATGGCCAATTTGGTTAACAAATATAATTGCGGAGTAGTTTTAGCGGGTGATGGGAGTAATGTTGAAGATATAAAAAATGGTATTATAAAAATAATAGAAAATCAAGCAGAGTTTAATGAAAACACAAAACATTGTTTAGATGCTATATCTTGGGAATCTCAGATGCCTGTTTTTAAGAAAATTATGGAAACAAAAATAGTTAGAGGTGTATAATGAGAGTAGCTTTTTTCCTTCCAAATGCTTCGGATGCTCGTTATAAAAAAGAATAAATGCACTTGAAAAAAATGGTGTTGAATCTACTATTCTTGCTTTTAAAAGAAACTATATTAAATTTTTAGAATGGATAAAAAAATGTTACTAAAAATAGATGGGAATATTAAAAATACGGAAAAAACAAATTATTGGGAAAGTACAAATTATTTAATTTGGTGGGAAGGATTAATATTTATACCAGGAATTCTCTCTGGAAGGGATTCAATAAAATATTTTGTTGATTTATTAAACAATAGCAATTTATCATCTGTTACTGACGCTTTATCAGGTTTTTTTTCATGCATTTTATTTGATAAAAAGAAGAAAGAGTATTATGCTTTTACTGATAATAGTCGGAGTTCTAATTTTTTTTATAATAGCAAATGTATTTCCACATCATTTGTTGAATTAGTAAAATATTCTTTACCAACTAAGGATGATTTAGATTTTAGCTCAATAATTGAATTTATAATAACAGGTAAAATATTTTGTAGTAATACTTTTTTTAATAATATAAAAAATATTAAAGCAGATGAAATATTAGTTATAGATTCAAAAGGAATATCTAGCAGAATCAAAAAATTAGAAAATATTTATGAGAAAGATATGTTCATAAATGATTTTTTAAAGGAAATGAAAAAAATTGCCTTTTCTTTAAAAAATAAAAAAATTAGTATTGATCTAACTGGCGGAATAGATACAAGATTACTAACATTAATTTTTCAGAATGCCGGATTACAATTTGAAACCGCATTATCTGGCTGCCATGGACATCCTGATATTGAGATACCTAAAGAAATATCAAAAATTTTAGGTGTACAACATTATATTGCATATCATCACGTAAATAGTGAAACACTTTTTAAAGAATTAAAAGGAACTTTTATATGTTATGATGGACTAACAGATATAATAGAAAACCATAGTGAGTATCAATTTTTTAAAGATAGAAAATCAAGAGGAATTAAAGTCTCTATTTCAGGAGGGGGGGGAGAACTATATAAAGATGCTGGTTGGTGGAGAGTTGCAGCTAAAACAATTTTTAAGACTAATTGGAAGAACATTTTAACAAAAAATTTAGTATATTCAGGATTAGTCGGATGGGGGTTTGATCCAAAGCTACCTTGTTTTTTATTTTCGAATAAATATAAATTAATATGTTTAAATTATAAAAATAATTTATATTCTCACATTTCACAAGAGTACAGTTATAATAATAGATTTAAAATGGCTGATAAAATATTTTATGAATACTCTGTAAGAACCCCGAGGATATGCTATAGTCCGTTATTAGAAAGAAAAATTGTTCCATATGGAATAAACATGAATTGGAAAGATAGATTATTGGCAAGAAATTACAGAGAAATTATAACAAAATTAAATAAACCTATTGCAAGAATAAAAACAACTAAAGCAAATACTTCAATATCTTCAGAATTTGGATATATAATTAGCGACATTATTAAAATTTGTAATAAATTAATATTTATTAAAATAAGAAGAAATAAAGAAATGCTAAATTTTGATGATAGAATATATACCATAGCAAAACAAATAGTTAAAAATAATCATTATATTGATTGCTTAAAGAATATTGGTTTATTGGACCATGATTTAAAAATTGTTGATATACCAAATAAATATATAGGACGAATAATTACTTTAGGGATGTTAGTAGAATTTATTTGGAATAAATTATAATATTTTTATAATTGAAATTATAAATAAAATTTATTATGTGTGATATTAATAAATTAATATTTAGTATAAGTATTTGCTAGTTATTTTTTCAAATTTTATATTTTCTTAAAAATTGTAGAAATTCTATCAAATAGGATTAATGACAGTTAAAAATTACAAAATTTTACAAGATAATAACGCAAATAAATTTTTTGATTATTTGGCAGTAGGTTTACCTATTTTAATAAATTATGGTGGATGGCAAAAAGAAGTATTAGAATTAGACAAAGCAGGGTTTTCTTGTTCAGCAACTAATTTTCATGATATGGCTGAGAAAATATTATATTTAAGAAAAAATGAAAAATTACTCGAAAAGATGTCAAAAAATTCAAGAGCTTTAGCGAAAGATAAGTTTTCAAGAAGTATTTGTTGTAATAAATTAATAAATATTTTTAAAAATCTTTACATAGTTATCAATGAAAGAGGTTTTAAAAATGAAATTTCCGGACAATAAAAAATTTGCCTTTAGTATTTTTGACGACACCGACAAAGCAACGATTATGAATACTAAACCGATTTACGATTTATTAAAAAGATTAAAAATCTATACCACTAAAAGCGTTTTTGTGTTTTCTAATAAAAATCCGATTCATGAGGCCGATCGTGACGATTCCCTGGAAAATCCTAATTATCTTTCTTTTGTTTTAGGGCTCAAAGACAGGGGCTTTGAAATAGCTTTTCATGGGGCAAAAGGAGGAAACAGTAAACGCGAAGAAATCATAAAAGCAATTGAAAAATTTAAGGAATTAATAGGACATTACCCTAAGACCTATGCTAACCATTCAAGTAATAAAGAAAATCTTTACTGGGGTACTGAGAGATTAAATTCTTATTTTTTAAAAATTCTTTATAAATTAGCCACTTTTAGAAGAGAAAGACATTTTTTGGGTCATACTTCCGCTTCTGAATACTTTTGGGGAGATATAATTCAAAAATATATTACTTATACAAGAAATTTTGTCTTTAAAGATATAAATACACTGAAGATTAATCCTTCAATGCCTTATCACGACCCCCAAAAATCTTATATAAATTTTTGGTTTTCTTCTTGTGATGGACATGATGTTAACGCATTTAATAAATTAATTAATCCTGAAAATATAGACAAACTTGAACTAGAAAACGGGGTTTGCATTGTTTACACTCACTTCGCTAAAGGTTTCGTCAAAAACGGAAAAGTTAACGAAACAACCGTAAAGTTGTTGACTAATTTATCACAAAAAAAAGGCTGGTTTGCTCCTGTTTCCGATATATTAGATTTTTTAAAAAAAGAAAAAAAGTCTTATAATATTCCTTATTGGGAAAGAATTAAAATGGAATACAGGTGGTTTATTTCTAAAATAATTCATGGCACAAACTAAATATGGAACTAATAATTTTAAAAGATATTAATGACAAAGATTGAGTCTGTGCTATATTTTCTGTAAAAGTTATCTAAAAAAACTTGAAGGGGCCATCAAAAACCTCCATAATAAAAAACAAATTACAAAATCATTAAGGAGGTAATAAAGATGACCCGACTAAATAGTACTTCATTAAGAGAAATTTTTCAAGAGGCCTTAAAAGAAGATAAGGATTTTATTAAAGAACTCCTAAGGAGGCTATTACAAGAATTTATGGAAGAAGAAAGGAACCAACAGGTGAGAGTAAGTTCTTACGTGAGGGATAAATCCATAAGAAAAGCTACCCATAATGGCTACAAAAGTCGTAGTCTAAATACGAGGGTGGGTAATCTGAAATTGAAAAAACCCCAGATACGAGAGTTTACCCTTTCGCACCCATCTATTCGAAAACTACCAAAGGAGTGAAAAGGCTCTTCTTTTAGCCATCCAACAGATGGTAATAGATAGGGTATCTACTAATCGGGTAGAAAAGATAGTAGAAAGATTATCTCCTGATCTAGCTTTTTCTAAATCAACAGTAGAAAGGCTCACTCAGGAACTGGATCCCTTGGTAGAAAAGTGGCGAAAATAAAAATTAGAAGGCCACTTCTTATCAGTATAGGGATAGATACTAACGGTTACCGCAAGATATTAGGAGTAAATATGGCTCTAGAAGAAAGCTCATCTACCTGGACCGAACACTTTACTGCCCTAAAAGAAAGGGGATTAAAGACCGTAGGACTTACCATATCTGATGCCCATAAGGGATTAGTTAAGGCCCAAGAAGAAGAATTCCCGGGTACTCCCCATCAAAGGTGTATGGTCCACTGGGAGAGGAACCTTTTGTTTAGAGTCCCAGCCAAAGAAAGAAAAGAATTGGCCAGATACATAAAACAGATCTATACTTCTCCTAATAAAAAAATGGCCTTTGATATTGCGAAATTAATAGCTAATAATTATCAAGATAAACATCCTAGAGTAGCCCAATTCTTAGAGGAAGATCTGAAGTCTATCTTAACTTTTTTTGATTATCCGGATATCCACCAGCGCAAGATCCGGACTACCAATCTAATCGAGGGAGTGCTAAACAAGGCCTTAAAGCAACGCTCCAAGGTGATTGGGATATTCCCCAACCGGGAACCTGTCTAAGATATGCCTGCCTTAGGTTGATGGAAATTGATGAAGACTGGCAGACCGGAAGAAAGTATATGAAAATGATAGAAGACGAAGATTCTGATACAGATGAAGATTTAATAAAAGATATTAACAAGATAAAACAAGGAGTAAGTGCCAAGGAGGAATTGGTGGCTTGTTAATTTTACAGAAAAAACGGGATTGACTCATATTTTTTAGACTTAGCTGTATTTATAAACAAAGTGAACGATTAAGTAAGATTAATATAAATAAGATAAAAAGTTGGAAAATAGATTTATACGATTATAAATAGTTTCAATTATATTGAGTT
>SDBS01007751.1_pt1 | contig 10407 bp, 7 predicted proteins | sample 2277091 | NCBI WGS metagenome assembly SDBS01 (sample SAMN10404972, study PRJNA504765) | marine sediment metagenome | isolation source: marine sediment core GS10_PC15, 163 cmbsf | place: Arctic Ocean: Southern Knipovich Ridge | collected 2010 | reverse complement strand
CAATCTACGAGTATTTGCTCAACTTTCTGGACGTGGCCGCTTTCTTCACCTTTTTTCCACAATTTTTTGCGGCTCCTGCTGTAGTATGTGGCACGGCCGGTCTGAATAGTTAAGTCAAGCGCCTCGGTATTCATGTAGGCAACCATCAGGATTTGGCTGGTCCTTGCGTCCTGGGCGATTGCTGTTATTAGACCATCTTGACCGAATTTGGGTAAGAACTCGACACCTTCTTCGATTTTTTCATTTGCAGACATAACTATCTACTCCTTTTAAGATTCACAGCTTGTTTTGTGTTTTATGAAATCTGTCTTGTCGAAACGGATTTTATCCGGTATTATCTGGGAAAACAAGTTTTTACTATAAACTATCGCAATGGCAAAAGATAAGTCAAAGAAGAATAAATACATATTTCTGTTCCTGCGTATCGCAGTGATCGTTGGCGGAATCGCCTGGGCAATAAACTGGGTTTCAAAAGAAAATCTCTGGGGCAAATGGGCAGAAATTTTCACGAAAATGAACCCATGGATATTTGCAGGTGCTCTCGGTGTTTTTCTGATTGGCCAGTTTTTAGTTGGTCTGCGTTGGTGGTTGCTTCTTAGATCTCAATCCATATTTATTAAGTTTTTTGCAGCGGTAAGGCTGCACTTTTTAGGGCTTTTTTACAATAACTTCATGCCGAGTTCGGTTGGAGGAGATTTAATTCGAGCGTGGTATGTAACTAAGCACACAGATAAAAAATTCGAAGCAGCGTTGAGTGTTTTTGTGGATAGAGTGATCGGTTTGCTGAGTACTTTTGTAATCGCTGCCTTTTTCTATTTGATGTTAATGCGAAATCATGATGGCAAAATGAATTTTAATGTCAATAATGATCTTTTTAAATCTGCCATCCAGTACAAAGGGATCGCTATTTGGGCGATTGTGATCGTAGCAGTTGTTTTTTGCGGATTATTGTTGCACCAACAAGGCCGAAAATTGCTAAGGAAAATATGGTCCTCTGTATCTCTTGTGGCAATTAATATTTTTTCCAAGCTTCGAAATGCTGTAGTTATTTACTGCAGCAAACCAGTAACGATTTTTTCTGTATTTGGACTAACGGTTTTCATTCAGATCATGGTGATTACTAGTTTTTGGTTTCTCGGCAGAAATCTTGGTATCGAAGCCAGTATTAAATATTACTTTGTTTTCTTTACTTTGACTTGGGTATTAGGAGCGATACCTATTAGTATTGGTGGTGCGGTAGTAGTAGAATTTTTGCTGGCGGCTCTGTTTATTCAATTTGCAGGTGTTGACAAGGATATGGCAACTGCATTGGCTTTGTGCCAGCGGGCAGTATGGATGCTTTCCTCATTGCCGGGAGCGGTAATACACTTGTTTGGAGCTCATTTACCGAAGGACTTTTCTGTTGACTAAATGTGAGAAAATCATAAGCTGGTTTTTGATAATTGAAAAAAAAGGAAGCTGTCGTGAAAATGGGGATCATTAAATATTTCAAGAGCTATTTTCTTCGCGGGTTGGCGGTGCTGGTGCCGACCATCTTGACTCTCTGGATATTCATTTGGGGATACAAGTTTATCCAGGAGAATATCAGTATCTTTGTGAACAAAGGGATCGTTTGGCTAATATTATTTCTTCAGGGAGAGTCGCAGTATGTCACCCAAAAAGAACTGATAGAATTCTGGATTCATGGATGGGGTTCGATAGCAGGTTTTATTATAGCGTTAGTCGCTGTTTGCATTGTTGGTGCGTTGCTGGCAAGTGTTGTAGGCAAAACGCTATGGCGAACATTTGAAAAATTCATTATGAATACGCCTTTCTTGAAACAGGTTTATCCATATGTAAAACAGATAACCGATTTTTTATTCATCGAGAAGAAGCATAAAAAACTATTTTCAAGCGTCGTAGCTGTTGAATATCCCAGAGAAGGTATATGGTCATTGGGCATGGTTACCGGTTCAGGCCTAAAAAAAATAGCAAACAGTATTGAAAAGGATTTAATAACTGTTCTTATACCCACATCCCCTACACCTTTTACTGGGTTTGTCATAATGGTTCCGAAGGAAAAAACCATCGATGTGGATATTACAATAGAAGAGGCCCTGAGATTTATTGTCAGCGGCGGAGTCATTACCCCAAGCAATAATAAGATCGAAGCAACTTTATTTAACAACCAAGCAGAAAATAAGCAAGAAAGTTAGCAGCGTAGATTCAAAATAGCTGCTGGTGTTTCTTCTTGTATATCAATCTATGCTATGTATAATGGGCAATTCAATAATTAAGCGATTTTAGTACTATTTATGGAGAAGTTTTTAAAATGGCAAATGCACCAAAAGCAAATGCGGTAGTTGGTCAATCCGGCGGGCCTACAGGTGTGATAAATGCATCTTTAGTAGGTATTATCGAAGAAGCAAAAAAACATCCTGAAATTGAAAATTTGTACGGTGCGGTCCATGCTGTTGCAGGGATGGTAAAAGATGATTTTATCGACCTTAAGAGTTTGTCAGCTGACGCCCTGGAGGTTGTAGCAGCTTCGCCGTCTTCTGCTATCGGTTCCAGCAGAGAGAAACCGGACGCAGAGTATTGCGAGAGAATTTTGAAAGTTTTCAAGAAACGTAACATAAGATATTTTTTCTATATAGGCGGTAACGATTCAGCAAATACTGCTCATATTATCAATAATATAGCCGCAGATACCGGCTATGAAATGCGGGCCTTTCACATTCCAAAAACAGTTGACAACGATCTGCTGGTCACTGACCATTGCCCGGGATTTGGGACCGCTGCAAAATTTGTATCCTGTGCGCTGATGGGTGATGATCTGGACAACCGAGCATTGCCCGGTGTTAAGATAGACGTAATTATGGGCAGGCACGCAGGTTTCTTGACCGCTGCTACTGCTTTAGGCAAACAAAGAGAAGATGACGGCCCTCACCTTATTTATGTCCCTGAAAGAAGCATTTCAATGGATAAATTTCTTGGTGACGTTGATAATGTTTATAAAAAGCTCGGCAGATGTGTTGTTGCGGTTAGTGAGGGACTTTGTGACGAGGACGGCGTGACATGGGGCGAGAAATTGGCTGAGCAAAAAGAAACTGATTCACACGGCAATGTACAGCTGTCCGGTACCGGAGCTTTAGCAGATTATTTAAGTGGCCAGGTAAAATCTAACCTCGGCATCGGTCGCGTAAGAGCTGATACGTTCGGCTACTTGCAAAGGAGTTTTGCTGGTATGCAGTCCGAAGTTGATGCCAACGAAGCACGATGGTGCGGCCGCCATGCTGTTCAGTATGCAATGGAAGAGGTTAGCGGGTCGGTAGCAATAAAGCGAGTTAGCAACGGCCAGGATTACAAGATCGAGCTGTTTAGAACCGAACTCAGCAATGTTGCCGAAAGGACAAAATCTCTGCCGGATGAATACATTAACGCTGAAGGTAATGGCGTTACGGATGAATTCATCAAGTACGCAATGCCCTTAACTGGCGGACTGCCAAAAACAGACTATTTAGGAAATAACCCCAGAGTTTAATCTAAAACAATCGGCTGAAGATAAAATATAAGGCTGGGTTTCCTGTCCGAGGCAGCTTATCAAGGCAACAAGGGTATAGCTAAAAGTTTAATTGTCAATGGGGCTAAAGTAAACGCTAAAACAAGTGAGGAAGGTTTGACTGCTTTACAACTCGCGTCTTCAAAAGATCATAAGGATATAGTTGAACTTTTGATTAACTATGAAGGAGAGATAAAGGCTAAGAGCAATAATGGAGAGACAGCTTTGCACTTAGCTACATTTTTTGGACACAAGAATATGGTAGAACTTTTAATTACCAATGGGGCAAATGTGAATACCAAAGATAATGTGGGTAAAACCGCTCTGAAGATAGCTTTTGATAACGGCGATATGGAGATAGCTGAATTACTCCAAAAGTACGGCGGAGTTGAGTAAATAAGATAGGGTATGCTACTACGAAACCCAATTTGCACCTTAGTCCTATCCATCGAAGGCATGGGGTCTACTGCTATCGGATGTTCGAGTTTTTTTTAAAAATCAGAGTCAGTTAAATAACGCTTCTACAAATGTATCTGGGTTGAATTCGGCAAGGCTCTATTTATTGCGTTGCTTGCATATATTTATTCATTTTGCTGCGAATGCGTTTAGCGAATGGTTCGTTTTTAGCTGTGGTAGCTAGTTGAAGGGCGTTTTGTAGAGTCTTTAAGGCGAGGTCAAAACGCTTTGCTGCTGCGTAGGTGTCGGCTAACATCTCAAGGATAAACATGTCCTTGTAATTTGTTAGTTTAGCAGCTTGTTTTGCAAAAACTATCGCTTGATCTATGTCAGCGGGATTTGAACTTGAGCTTAGAATTGTTGCTATCCCGAATAATGGCGGGACAAGTTTAGGGTCCAATCGCAGAGACTTTCTGAAGTGTTTGATTGCCTCATTGGGCCGGCTGGTCCTTTTCAATTCCCATCCAATATTACTATGGGCGATAGCAGAATCAGGGTTAAGGAGCAATACCTTGCGAAAGATCTCTATGGCCTTTTCTGATTTTCCTTGTTCCGAAAAAACATTGCCAAGATTGTTCAGCAATTTAGTATCACGAGGTTTACTTTGCAGAGCTAAATAATAGTGATGAGTTGCCTTGTCAAATTTTCTGATTTTTTTTAAGACATTACCCAGATTGATGTGGGCCTCGGCGTAGTCAGCTTTAAATTCAAGAGCTTTTTGGAAATATTCAATCGCCTCATCGAACTCCCCCTTTTTTTGTAATTCTACTCCGAGGTTAACATGTGCTTCGAGGAAATCAGGCTTAATCTTGATCGCACTTCGGTAATGTTCGATCGCCTCGTTGCTTTTACCCTGAGCTTTGATCGCAACTCCTAGATTGTTGTGTGCCCTGTAATAATTTGGATCAAGCTGTAATATTCGCCGATAACAGCTTATAGCATCGGTGGTTCTTTTTTCTCTTTCATACCCTTTAGCCAGATTGTAAAGCATAGGTACTACGTCTGGTGTTATTTCCAACAAATGTTTGTAATGGCTGACGGTATCTTTCCAGTACGTGTAATTTTGACGTGTAGCTAATGCTTCGACACCAGCTAATATTATTATAATTACCAAAATTAGTCGATTTATCAAACGCCTGCTGTTTTTCCAGATTTGGCGAATCCTGACGAGAGAAAATGTTAATATCATCAAGAACCCAACCGAAGGCAAATAAGCGAATTTGTCCGCTGCGATCACGATCGTAAAACCTATTACACCCATCGTTGGAAAAATCGCTACCATAAAGAACAGCCATCCGGTTAGCAGGGCAGGTGTCCATCGAATCGAGACCAAAACCAAAACGATCAGCACGAACGTGCCTATTACACCTGCAAGCACCATTGGATTTGAAAGCCCTAACGGCTCTGGGAAAACATAATAGGATGAAAGGTTAATGGGCCAAATCATCTTAAAGGGATAAAAAATTATATTGTGACAAAGTGTTAAGAAGATTCGCACCGGACCATGCTCGGCGGGTGTTGTTATTGCCGCGGTTCGGCCTTGAGAGATAATTGTTATAATCGCAAAGATTCCGGCTATTAAAAAAAATACTGATTTTTCGAAGATAGCTTTAACTCGTAGCCGCTTCAAAGGCCAATAGTCCAGCAGCAGCATTAACACAGGAAGCGGCAAACTGATGGGCTTTGACATTATAGCTAAAAAATACATGAGCAACGAGCCTACGAGAAAACGTCGACGAGATGATCGGCAGTAAAGTACGTAAGTATTCAAAGAGCATAACGCGAAAAATGCTGATAATAATGTCTTACGTTCGCCAACCCATGGAATAGCCTCTACCGTCATCGGATGAAGCCCAAAAAGCAAACCTATACCCAAAGCTATCCAGAATTGCCCGAATAACTGATAAAGCAAAAAGACGATCAGCACCGTATTAGCCACATGCAAAATAAGAGAGGTCCTGTGGAACGGCATAAGATCATCGACTCGCCCACCCATAGCATGGTCCAGCATAAGTGATATCATCGTCAGTGGCTGATAGTAGCCGTGAACTGTTGATGGCTCCAGAACTTCTACAAGAAACTGTTTGGCCGATGACCAACCAGGGTTTTGTACCAGTAAATTGTCAGTAAGATAGAGATCGTCATCGAAAAACAGTGCCTTAGCTGACAATGCGGGCCAATGGGTTGCGAAAATTATTATACAAAAAATAATAAGCAAGCCGGCTTTTGTCGCGTGCTTGTGTGACAGCCATTTTGAAAAACCACTGCCGCCAGAGAGAAGCTTTGGTTTCGTTTCTTTAAGGTTCTGCTTATTTTTTCTTCTTTTATTCCGGTATACTTTGCTCATATTAAAAATAGTTTTTGATATTTCACTGAGAATTCTTTACAGATCAGCAATTAGTTAAATAATGCTTCGACAAATGTATCTGGGTTGAATTCGGCAATGTCGGTTGGTTTTTCGCCAAGTCCGACAAATTTCACTGGTATATCAAGCTGATCCTTAATAGCGATAACAATTCCACCTCTCGCTGTGCCATCGAGTTTTGCCAAAAATATCCCTGTAACATCAATGGCTTCGGCAAACATCTTCGCCTGGACGACCGCATTTTGGCCTGTCGTGGAATCAAGAACTAACAGCACTTCATTAGGAGCATTCGGGATTTTCCTTTTTACTACATCACGAATTTTTGTCAGCTCTCTCATCAGGTCTTTTTGTGTGTGCAATCTGCCAGCTGTATCAAGAATTAAAAAATCAGCTTCTCTTGCAATGGCAGCGTCACAGGCATCGAATGCGACCGCAGCAGGGTCCGAGCCTGTCTTGTGCTTTACAATTTGAACGCCGATACGTTCGGACCAGATAGACAGCTGTTCCACCGCAGCAGCTCGAAATGTATCACAAGCAGCTACGATAACTTTTTTGTTGTCTTGGCTGAGTACATGAGCGAGCTTGGCGATACTCGTAGTCTTACCGGAACCATTGACACCGGCTACTAATATAACCGTCGGGCCGGATTCTGCGATTCGTAATTCTCTATCGCGGCTCGGCCAATAGCTTTTTATATGCTCCTTCAAAAACGGTATTATATCATCCGTAGTCGCGATCTTTCTATCTCGAAAAGCCTGACGCAAATCAGATATAAGTCTGTCAGTGGTTTCAACGCCTAGATCATCGCTTATCAGAGTTTCTTCCAGCATGTCCAGCAACTTTTCGTCGATGTTTCTGCCCAAACTTAGCACAGAGGAAAACGACGAACTGATCTTGTCCCGTGTTTTACCAAGCCTGTCTTTGAAAAATTCGGTTGTTTTAGTAAAAATTCCCATACATATATCCGAATCTAATTTTCAGCATTAACAGAATAATTAGCGTAGTTTCGCAAATACTGACAAAAATTTCAAGTACCAAAGCTGATTCAGGCGTTTCAATCTCTTTGCTGTAGTTAAAAAGTATTAAATTTTTCGATTTTTTATAAACAAGCCATCGGTTTTTCTTTGACAAATCAAGTGGTTAAAGTTAGGGTCTACTGTCTCTTCTGTCAGGGATGGCACTTATTTAACCACGTAGGATGAGTTGTGGGGGAGAGTTCTTTAGAGTGAGCATCTGTGTTCGTTTAGATAACGATTCATAAAGGAATATGCTTTGGCAACCCGGGAAATTGAAAATACTTTTGTTGATATACTCGACCGTGCAAAGGCACTGGATCCAGTAAATACCCGTAAATGGTTTGACAAATTAACAATGTCATGCTGGAACGGCGGTTCACTCGAAATAGGTTGCCCCGATGAAGCAACGGTCCAATTCTTAAGCGATAATTGTAAAAACAGCTTTATGCTGGCGGCACAACAAATAACCGGCCGTCTTGTAACTGTTGATTTTAATGTTGGCGCTAACAGGAAATCTTCAAAACCCTCTGAACATAGCAGCCCGAAAATCAAGCTACATCCGGATTATACCTTTGAAGATTTTGTGGTTGGACCAAGTAACCGCCTTGCTCATGCCAGCTGTGTTGCGATAAGTCAATCTCCAGGTGATACTTACAATCCGCTCTTTCTGTATGGAAATTCCGGATTAGGAAAAACACACCTGCTTCATGCGGTCTGCACAGAAGCCAGACGAAGAGACGACAAAGCGATAATTCAGTTCTTAAGCTGCGAAGAATTTGTAAACAGATTTATCAGTGCGATCCAGGAAGGAAATATGGCAAGCTTTCAAAACCAGTTTCGTACGGTGGATACATTGGTAATAGATGACATTCAGTTCTTACGCGAACGCGAACAGAGCCAGGAAGAGTTTTTTCACACTTTCAATGCCCTTTATAATAATGGCAAACAAATCATACTTAGTGCTGACTGCCCTCCGTCCGAGATACCTTCTCTTGAAGATCGCCTTATTAGCAGATTCAATTGGGGTCTGGTCGCCAGGATTGACCCGCCGTGCTATGAAACAAGAGTAGCTATCGTACAGAAAAAAGCTCATCTTAGAGGACTGAGTATTTCCAAAGAAATCGCCGAATATATTGCCCGCAAAGTTCAGGCAAATATCAGAGAGTTGGAAGGTGCCTTGACGACCGTATATGCTGTTGCCATCACAACCGGAGAAAAGATTACTCTTAATTTAGCGCAAACAGCCCTGCAAGGTCAAATTGAATCGGCACTGAAGCATATAAGCATCACCGATATTATTGAAGTTGTGACAAGCCATTTCGAGGTTCGATTGACCGATTTGCAGAGTAAAAGACGCAACCAAAGTATCACTGAACCGCGACAGATTTGCATGTATCTGGCGAGAAATCTAACCAAGCACAGTCTTGAAGAAATCGGGGGGCATCTAGGCGGAAGGGACCACACTACTGTTATGCATGCCTGCAGCAAGATCGGCAAAGCCATACACGACGACCCTAAGATGAATAGGCTCTTGAATGAGTTAACAAAACAAGTTACGCAAGTACCACAGGCTTAATCGAGCCAATGCTGTATTATCTGCACTAAATCGTCATTATTAACAATGCCGTCCAGATTTATATCTCCTGTGAGACCAGGACCTGTTTTCTGCCAGTCCTCAGCTAATTTTGCAAAATCAATTACATTAACAATTCCAATACTATCAAGATTTGCTCTTGCTAATTCGCATGCATTGCCTATGTTGTCCGAGTCGCTGTCGAGCTGGTCAAAATTGCTGGTGAAAATACAATTATCGCATGCATCACCCTTACCGTCGCTATCAGTGTCAGTTTGATCTTGGCCTGTAGTATATGTCTGAGGACAGTTGTCGCATTGGTTGCCGACACCATCAAAATCATCATCAAGCTGGTTTGTATTGGCAGCATCAGGACAATTGTCGCAGACGTTCCCTATTCCATCGCCATCGCTATCTGCCTGACTGGGATTGGAATCATATGGGCAGTTGTCGCTGTCGTTTTCTATTCCGTCGTTGTCGCTGTCATTAATAATAGCCATTTTTGTAATAAGCACATCATCGATCCAGACCTCTTCATTGCTTCCAGGTGTGCCATCAAAGCGTATTTTAAAGTCGGATACGAAATATGCAGGGTCGGTTATTGTATCGGTATAATTGAACCATTTCCTGTTGGTGCCAAGGGCATCAAGGTCGGCAATCGTAACATAAGATGTTCCGTTGTAGTATTCGATCAAGATGTCATCGGTCTCCGTGCTTATTGTCTTGACCCATAAATCTATTGTGATAGATGTCGCATCGGATGCATCAAGACTGTTACAAGCAAAGTCGCCGTCATCAGAGCCATTTGCATAGGCAGCAGAGGTTCCGCTGCGTGCGGCTTTACGGCTAGTCTCCTGCAGCCAATTGTGCGAAACATCGTTCCAGTTACCGTCCCATGGGTTGCCCTCAAAACCGTCATCCATCAATATTATTCCTGTTGGATTAGAGCCAGGGTTTGGGTCATCGGCATCAACTTGCGCCAGAACATTTACGATCCTGTCAGACAAATAGCTCCTGAGATCATCGAATTTTTCCGCCACACCTGCAGTCGTGCCCGGCGCATCAAACTGGGTATACGGGTCAGCAACCAATGCAGCGGTCAATATCGGCTGCATTGCATTAACAAACGCATGGATATTGGCTTCTGAGAGAGGCCCTGAATCACTGAAAAGATCCCTGAATATCTTGTTATATTTTGCACGATATGTCGGATGACCCAGGATGATATTTTGTATTGTTGTCTCCCTGCTGCCTCCATAAATATTGTAGTTAGGTTTTATCGTAGAATCCTGATCCCACGGGAGGTATCTTCTTTTTATAGCGTTGACGAATGCGGGGTCATAATCTAAAAAGAGGGTATTGTTAAAATGACTGAAATGGGCATCCCCGTTGGCAAGAAAGGCATTGACAGCAGCCATAGCAAGCATACTCTGTGAATTGATCCGTTGCTCTATAT
>SDBS01007750.1_pt1 | contig 10408 bp, 8 predicted proteins | sample 2277091 | NCBI WGS metagenome assembly SDBS01 (sample SAMN10404972, study PRJNA504765) | marine sediment metagenome | isolation source: marine sediment core GS10_PC15, 163 cmbsf | place: Arctic Ocean: Southern Knipovich Ridge | collected 2010 | reverse complement strand
GCCTGATCTACCTGGGTGTGTTCGCTGGCAGTGCCCTGCATACCCGTCCGGTGATGGCCAGGGCTCCTCATGCAGCCCCACAGCTATGACCAACTTACGTGAGACCGGCCCGGAAAAGTGTAGATAGGCAAGCCAGTGGAAAAGTCAACCATGCTGGCGGAGAAGATTTCTCTCTTCATATAGATGCCTTGAACCGCACTGACGATGCACTCCTCGACATTTCCATGAGTTCGGAACCGAGTCTGAGCTCCAGAGCTTGTCTACGGCTGCACGTCGGCCGTAATGCGCACCTCAATCCATGGTTGGGTGGGGTCGTTGGTGGCAAACCACACTAGCCGACTCACCTCTCCCTCGATTTCGTGATAATCGGGGTCAAAGGTAACCGTCAGGTCGGCGCGCTGGCCCGGCGGGATGAGGCTGCTGGATAATTCAGCCGTGGTGCAGCCGCATGAGGTCACCAGATCGCTGATCAGTAAATCATCTGTGCCTGTGTTCTGTACAGCGAAAACGTGCGCTACGTCGGGACGCTTGGGGATGCGGCCAAAGTCGTGGCTGGTGCTGGGCAGGTCGAGTTGAGGTAGTGGCACGCCCACGGATGCCGACTGCGGGGCGGGCGTTTGCTCGGGGATGAGAGCCGGGTCATGGGTCCCTCGCAGCGGGCTCCGAGGCTCGGCCAAAGGCAGAAGATCTGCCGGGTCCGCGCCGCGGGACACTACGGGCGACGGAGCAAACAGGTCTGATTGCCACAGAATGAGTGTCCCCAGCACGGCGACGACTCCCAGCACGCCTCCTAGCCACACCAGCGGATTCACCCCGCGTGATGCCCGCCGTCGCCGCCTGGAGTTGCTAACACCACGGGCCCGATCAGCCGCCCGTGTGGTCTGCTTCTTGCGTTTCCTGCCCACCTCTCACCTCCTTGTTACACAAACCATAGTAGGATTATGGTGCCCACCGCCACCATCCCCAGCCCAGTGGCCAGCCGTACCCAGCGCCGGCTCGACTGCTCCGCCAGCCGCATGCGGTGCATGACGCGCCGGTTGCCCACGCCGGCCAACATGAGGAGCAGCGGCAGCACAAACGCCAGGTTGTACAGTCCCAGGTAACCCACGCCCTGCAGGTAGGTGACCTTTGAAGCCAGCAGGCCGACGATGGCCACGTAGATGCCTCCCGAACAAGGAAAAGTACATAACCCCACCAGGAACCCACCCACCGCCGCCGCCGGGAAAGTGGTGCGCTTCAGCCAATCCTGTATCGTCCCGTGGGCGATGGTGGGGATGCGTAGATGGATGGGCAGATGGGGGAAGAAATAGTCCTTCAGGTTGATCAGTCCCAGGCCAATGACCAGCCAGGAGCCGATCTTGGCCATCAGGTGATGATCGTTGGCGAAGAGCACCGCCTGCATCAGCCCTAGGCCGATGAGAAAGTAGGCCAGATAGATGGCCGCCACGTAGACCAACCCCATGGCCCAGATGGTAGCGGAGGTGCGCCGGATGGTGAACAGGAAGGCGATGAAAAAGAGCAACACGGCAAAAGCACAGGGATTGAGGCCATCGAGGAATCCGGTGGCTAGCACCAGCGGCAGCAACGCACGCTTCTCTTCAGCTGAGACAGGAGGCGTCAGCTGCTCACTGTGCTCCTCCAGGTAGGCCAGGTACTCATCGATGGAAGTGTCAATTGGGTAGGTCTGTGGTTCGCCACGGAAGGCCCAGGCCGTGTAATGGGTGGCGCCGCTCATCTTGTCCTGGTAGACCAGCATGCGCTCAAAAGCCCCGGAGGGAGCGGCCAGCAGATCGGCCACGACGTGCTCTGGAACGTGGCCCTGCAGGATGAGCCGGTCACCGGCCAGGATCGTCAGGTGGGATTGCAGCTCCGGCGGCACCCCCAGCGCATCACTCTGAGCCAGGAGTTCGGTGCGATTCTCCGGCTCGTTGATGTAATCCTTATAGACCGGGTCGGCATAGCCGGCGTCGCGCAGCAGGGGGACGACCGTCTCTTCGACATAGTGCAGACAGTCCGCACAGGCCCGATTGTAATACACCGTGACTGGATCGGGTACAGATGCCTGCACACCGGAAGCGCCCACGACCAAAACCATTGACAGCAAAAGCATATGCTGCAGAGCTCGTCGTACCGTTTGCCTCATCGAGCAGTCACCCCTCCGTGAAGGGCATTGGAGACGGATCAGGGTTCGACAACCGTCACCTGGATCGTCAGGCTGGCTTCAGGGGTATCAGGATCGTTGGAACGGATGTACACCAGTCGCGTGAAGTCACCAGTGGCGCCGTTGTGAGCCAGGGGATCGTAGGTCACCCGCAGGTCAGTTGCCTCGCCTGGTGCCAAACTATGGCTGCTGATCTCAGCCGTGGTGCAACCACAGGAGGTGCTCACGCCATTGATCTCGAGACGCCCGCGGCCCACATTGCGTATCTGGAACACCTGACTCACCGGATCGGTGTTGGGGATGGTTCCAAAGTCGAACTTGGCCGTGCTCAGCTCGATCTGGCCCGGCCCTTGGGGGATGGCTATGTAGCCCAGGGCTACTGCCAAAACCAGCAGGCCAATCAGCCCCATCGCGATTACCAGTTTCTTCTGGTTCATGGCATCGTTGTTTTGGCAGAGGGTGCAAACCGGCTGTAGGTCCGGTCGATGTATGCCCGGACCTCTGCCCGAGGTTCGCCGACCCGGAGTCTGATCATCGCATCCCGCCCGATGTCTGTGTGGATCTCCCAGCCGGTGCTCGCGTGGCCGTCAATGGAAACGGCAGGCATGGTCCGAATCTCTGGGCGCACACCTTCGAGCATGTCAGTGTGCACCGCCCCCAGCCAGCGGCCATCACCCCGGTGTCTCGTCCTCCAGCACTGCGTCAATTACCTGGGCAAAGGCCACATAGGGCTGCGCCCCCACCAGCGCTTGGCCGTTGATGAAGAAGGTGGGAGTGCCCCGCACGCCCCGCTCGCCCCCTTCGACTGCGTCGGCCTCGACTTGAGCGCGGGTTGTCCCGGAGTCAAGGCACTCGCCCAGGGCCGCTTCGTCCAGCCCCAGGTCGGCGGCATAGCCCTTGAAAATGGCAGCTGCATCCCTATTCCCCGACCAATCGGCCTGTCGCTCAAAGAGCCGATCATGCATCGCCCAGTAGGCACTCCCTCCGCTTGTCTGCCCGGCACAGTTGGCCGCCTCGGCCGCCAGGGGGGACTGAGGTTGGGATGGCAGAGGAAAGTCGCGGAAAATGTAGCGTACCTGTCCGGTCTCGACGTAGTCGGCCATAACCTGCGGGTAGGTCTCCCGGAAGTACAGGCCGCAGAAGTAGCATTGGTAGCTGGAGAACTCCTCGATGACCACCGGCGCTGCCGGATCCCCTCTAAACGGGTCTCCCCGTTCGGTGAACCCTTCCTGATAGCCGGTCCGTGCGGCGGTCGGTTGCAGCTCGGACTTATCCCCTGCTTCGTCGGGCTGCGAAGCCTCGACCGCTTCAGGCGCGATCGAGCCATCCGGCGTTGCCGTATATGGATCAATTGAACCGTCCCCCGCGGCCTGGCAACCCCCCATCACCAGCGTCAGCACCAGCAGGATCAATCCTGTGGTTAGGTATCTTGAACGTTCCATCCATTCACCTCACAATCCGTTCTCAACCCCCAGCGGCCAGTATCGCAGTCACAGTTCCACGATACCGACGCGGGCTACCCCCTCCGGTTGGTTGGACACCAAGACGACTAACACCTCGTCTTACTACCTGTCCCACGCCCGTTCTAGCACTGGCATGTCCACCTGGCAGGTCAGGCACCCATACCAACCAGGTCCGGTCTTCACCCACATCAGCACGGCAGCCATGAGAATGGTCCCTGCCGGAGTGCTGCTTGGAAGTCAGTCGTCGCCACACGGTCATCGCTCCGCTAAAGGCTCAGGTCGATCAGCGGTGCCCATTGGGACAGCCAGCTCAAGCTACCGGTCAGGACCATCACCCCCAGGACTATGAGAAAGAGGCCACTGACGAGGGTCACCACCGGCATCGCTCGCCGCAAAAGACCGGCCACCTGGCCGATGCCTAGAGCCATAAGTAGGAAGGGGACTCCCAGGCCCAACGAATAGCCAAATAGGAGGAAAGCGCCCCGCGCCACAGTAGCTTCGGCTAGTGCCATGGTCAGGATCGCCCCCAACACCGCCCCCACGCAGGGGGCCCACCCGGCCCCGAAGAAGAAGCCCATCAGCGCCGAGGATAGATAGCCCAGTTCCGGCCTGGGGCGATAGTGGCGGCGAGTGTCATAAGACAAAAAGGGTATCTTGATTAACCCCAAGGTATGCAAGCCAAAGATGATGATGACCACTCCGCCCACCTTCGTCAGCGCTGTGCGGTAGTCAAAGATCAACTGCCCGATCCCACTGGCGGCTGCACCGAGGGCCACGAAGATGGCCGAAAACCCCAGGACAAAGAAGAGACCGTGGACAAAGGTCGTCCAGCGGGAAGGGGTTTCCTCGGAGGTCGCCACCTGCCCTCCCAAGTAGCTAATATAAGCCGGCACCAGGGGAAGGACGCATGGCGAAAGGAAAGAGAGAAAACCGGCGGCCACCGCCAGGGTGAAGGGGACATCCAGTTGCATCGCTCGCCTATCCAGCTTTCTCTGCTTGTGGTGCCCATGCCAACACCCGGGAAGCCGGGGGAGACACGGTCGCCGCCACCCGGCTTCCCGAGGAGGAAATAGGGTACCTTAGCTTACCACGACCGATCCTCTGCTACCAGCGCTATTTGGCTCGGACGACGACAGGCAAAATGGCCTATCTGTAACCGGGCAGCGGATGAGCCGTAGAGTCTGCATATAGCGAAAGAAGATTATCAGCCTTCAGAAGTACCAGCGAATAGTGGGGGATTGAATGCCCTCAGCTACACAGAAGATAAGAAACTCTTCGATCTATGTAGACGAATCCCCAGTTCGCTTGTAACTCCTCAATGCAAGTGGTCCCTTAATCTAAAAATTAGCGTGAGTGGGCGCGTCAGTCAAACCAACTGGTCAGTGAGGCGACTGGACCAATGACGTGCAGCTGGCAGACCGCATATCCTACAAGTCAGGAGACTCCGATGGATACGTACATTCATCGCCCTGAAGTCAAGAAGAAAAGAACATCAGGCGAAGACCAGCCAGCAAAGTTTTGATAGCCAGGAGGACCGGCCAAAGGGATGTTGCGCTCGCCCGACTTCCGATGGGTCAGCGCTTCACGATACTTTCCCAACTCAATGGCTGCCGCAGACGACACGTCGCATGCCACCTTTCCACTCATCCTTCATCGCACCACCTCAAGCGATAGTCCAAAGCACCTACTCTGTAGGTAAGATAACGGTGAAGGTGCTACCCTCACCCGCTTCACTCTCCACCTCGATGGTTCCCCGGTTAGCTTCCACCAGACCTTGGGAGGTGGCCAGACCCAACCCGATGCCTCGCGACTTGGTGGTGTAAAGGGGCTCAAATATATGCTTCATCCCCTCGTCCGAGATGCCCACGCCAGTGTCGGCTACGGAGATGCGGACTCCGCCCTCTTCTTCCCGGGCGGTGATCGTGAGAGTGCCCCCCTCGGGCATTGCCTGGTAGGCATTGTTCACCAGGTTGGTCAGCACTCGCTTGATCTGATAGGGATCGACCACGAGAGAAGGCAGATCAGGAGCTGTGTCTACCGTCACCTGGATATTCTCGGGGGGCGAGTGTTTCTCCAGCGCATCGGCTACCAGTCCGGAGGCCTCCACCTCCTCTCTTCTGGGGGGGCTCGTACGGGCGAACTCCAGAAGCTCCGAGATTATCTCGTCCGAGCTGTGAACCGCGTCAGCTATTACCTCCAGGTACTCTTTGGTCTTCTCGTCCGCATCCGGGTTGGTCATCTTCAAGTAATAGATAGCATTGGTGATGACGCTCAACGGAGTTCGCAGATCGTGGCCCACCCCGCCAGCCAACCGGCCGAGCACGGCGAGCTTCTCCTTGCGCACCAACTTGCCCTGCGCCTCTCGCAGCTCCCGGGTGCGCTCCTCTACCATCTCCTCCAGTTGCTCCGAGTGATCCTGCAGCTTCCGCTCGGCCTCCTGTCGACCTGTTATGTCACGAACTATACCCTGGTACTGAACGCCCTCTCCGGGATCGCGCCACAAGTTTGAAGTTATCAGGCACAGCATCTCCGTCCCGTCTTTTTTGCGTAGCTTGACCTCAAATTCCTCGACAAATCCCTTCGCAGTCACCTCCTGGATGAACCTCTCCCGGTCGCCAGGATTGACATACCTCTCGTTGGCGTTTACTCTGAGCAGCTCTTCTCTGGTATAGCCGTAGAGTTCCAATGCTGCTTGATTGAAGTCGATGTGATTACCGGCTTCATTTGTAACAAAGATCGCCTCTCTGGACTGCTCGAAGAGCCTGCGATACTTCTCCTCGCTCTGGCGCAACGCTTTCTCGGCCCGCTTGCGCTCGAGCGCTGGCCGTATGGCTCGTCCCAGCAGCCTGCCGTCCACCTGCCCCTTGATCAGATAGTCCTGCGCCCCCTGTTTGAGCGCCTCGAGCCCAGCCGCCTCGTCGTCCAAGGCCGTCAGCACCACAACCGCTATCTCGGATGCCTGGGCGCGCAGGCTCATCAAGGTATCAAGTCCCTGGCTGTCTGGCAGGCCCAGGTCCAACAGGACCAAGTCGATCCCTCCTTCGGCCAGGCGCTCCAGACCGGTGCTGAGTCGCTCGGCGACCTCAACGATCACCTCCCCCTGGGTCCCCTTCAGCATCTCTCGGATGAGTTCGATGTCTAAGCGATTGTCCTCGATCAGCAGTATACTTATACGCCCGCCACCGCCCCTGTGCTTCATTTAAACCTCTCCTCACCCTGCGTAGGCTACGTTGTCTTATCATCGGTCAGGCGTCAATAGTACGTGGACTTACCCCAACACATGGTCATAGCGCATATGCTAATTAAGCATAGCATGCATATTGCTTTTGTCAACTCTGGATTCTACCGTTAACACGAAGCTGGAACACCATGCCAGGTGAGCAGTATTTGCTCATCTTGAGGGGAGAGGCTCTCGATAACCGCCTGGCAAGCGCGGGTGTTGCCGTTTAGAGTAATGCGGGTTTGAGAATCAGTGTGGGAGGTCAGGCTTTTCTGAGTTCGTAGGACGTGCTGGTGTGGAAGTTGGACAGGCAGATACCTTACTATGGAAAGCGCGGAATCCCTGGTACGGAGATTCTAGCCGATGACACCGAACGGCTGTTCGGGATGGATGGAACGAGCTTTCAGTACGAAGTTACTGCAGAGCGAGAGACATCAGGGTCTAGTTAGAGGATAGCAAGGTATTTCAAGTCCGCTGCACTTTAGTCCGTAGATCCGGCGTTCTGGGGCCACGGTATACCCGTGGCCCTGGCTGCTGGCGACAGCCGGTCTCGATGTCCCAATGTCCGGCGCTCCTACCGATGTTCCGGTAGTCACTCGAAACTACGAGACAGCACTGTCAACCAGCGTCGTGCTGACCGGATGCCCAATAAGGCTCTTATGTTCTCAGTTCAACTTCTAGCGGTATCGACCGTGTGAGACACTCCGCCCCAGGACAGCGTTCTTTGGCCAGATTTAGCACCCTGTCCAGTTCGTCGCGTGAAGCGCCTTCGGCATGCACTGTGAACCTGACTTTGTCGATGATATTCCCGTTCGCGAGTCCCATCTGTTTCCTCAGGTCCATCCAATTCTCCGCAGTCACTTCGAGCCTAGTAAGCTGAATACCCTCGCCCGCGGCTATTGCGGCGAACGTGGCAGCGAAGCAGGCCACCAGTCCATAGAGGCAGTATTGTACCGGATCAGGGCTCGTGCCCCAACCACCCGCAAAGGGCGGCAGTTCGGCATTGAGGACGACGTTGCCACCGGCATATTCGATGGAGGAAACGAACTGCGGCTTTCCCTGCTCGAACACCCAGGAGCCTGTGACCCGCTTATCCTTCTTGGCTTGGTCTGGGTACTCCTGGAACGCAGCGACGTACCTCACCATCTCCTGCACTTCCACGTTGTTCATTTTCAACCTCCTCAGAGAAGCGGTACGATTCGCATCAGCGGCCAACGGTGCGCAAAGCTGAACCACATCGGTGATACCGACCAAGTGTAACCAAGTTAAGACAGCGTTCAGTTTTACTTCCGCCTCATTCTATTCTACAGAGAATAGATGGCTAACCCCGGTTCGGTGCCCTCGACGCCGGACGCTAGCCTGGCTTACGGGCGCGGAAGTTGATACCCATAGTACCGAAATCTGCCGCACTGGATTCCTGTGGGGCACCGCTGAAGACGTCCGCCCGCCAGGTGATCTCGAAGTCTTCGAAACCGGCTGCCACGACCGTGGCTTCCAACTCTGCTTCCAGCAGAGCGCCGGCAATTCAACCCGTCCACAGGTCTATGTCGCTTTTGGCGCTGTCAGGCACGGCTTTCTGCACCAGAATATCAGCGATCTGCAGGCGTCCGGAGGGCTTGAGGACGCGGGCCATCTCTTGAAGGGCGGTGGGCTTGTCCGGCATCAGGTTAAGTACGCCATTGGAAATGACCACGTCGGCCCAGCCGTCCGGAACAGGCAGCGCCTCGCCGTAACCCTCGCGGAACTCGACGTTGTCCAGCTCGGCTTCGGCGGCCGCATATCGAGCTTTCTTCAACATCTCTGGTGTCATATCCACTCCAACCACCTGGCCGGTCGGACGGACGAGGCGCGCTGCAATCAGGCTATCGAATCCGGCGCCGCAGCCAACATCCACAACATGCTCACCGGTCTTGATCTCGCCCAAACTGAAGGGGTTGCCAGTACCCGCGAAGGATGCCACTGCGCCGGCCGAGAGCGCATCAACCCAGGCATCGGTATATCCTAATATTTTCGCCAGGGGCCGCCCGGTGTGAAAATGGAAGCCTTTCTCCGGGTTGTTTGCAACTTCGACGTATTCCTTGCGAATCTCACAGCGCAAAGTTTCAATATCGACGTTGGGGGTTGCAATGGCTCGTAACATTGAACTCTCCCTTCTTCGCTTGTCAGCCAGACTCTCGTCTAATGTCTCATCAGCCGACGACTTGCCTAAGCCTGAGAAAGATGTCCTTCTGCCTTTCCGCTAGTCTCTCCGCAGCACCAGGAGCAGGACGCATGGAGAAAGGAAAGAGAGAAACCCGGCTGCCACCGCCAGAGTGAAGGGGACATCCAGTTGCATCGCTCGCGTATCCAGCTTTCTCTGCTTATGGTACCCTAGCTTACCGCGACCGATCCTCCACTAACAGTGCCATTTGGCTCGGCCGAAGACAGGCAAAATGGCCTATCTGTAACCGGGCAGCGGATGAGCCGGAGAGAACTCGCACATCCTCACACGTTCACGGTGGACACGCAGTTCGATTCATCCACAGAGAAACGTTGTCCCTGGGGGATTACAGGCCTCGTCTGACGCACAGCCTTGAAGCAGCAAGGGCCTCCTGAGACAAGGGGCTCCTCCCAGTCGTCAGGTTCCCCGGCTCCGGCGCATTCTGCCGCCTCTCTCCTGATCTTCGCCTCGATGCCTCGTGCTCTGCGCCTAACTTCCTTGCACACCTCGGAGAATCAGTAGTTCTTCAGTGCAAGAGGCAGATGGACATAGGTGATGAACTCGTCTGCACCAATAGCGGGATTTTCCATCCGTGCTTCCCCGTCTATGTCATCGTCTACCCCGGCGTCGGTGCCTTCTCCAATACAGGGCGAGCCTGCTCGCAGGTGATAGTCATCGCTGGCAGCGTCGACGAAGAGAGGATTGGCCTGGATGTCGTTGGGACCGGGCTCCAAGGCCCCGGGCAGCGAGTAGTCCTGCGTTGTATTGCCCCATACATCGTTGTAGTCCAGGGTGCCGGAAGCGTTGGCGGCAGCCATAATGCCGTAACTGTTGGAGACGACGATGTTGTTGACGATGGTAGGGGTGATGTTGTCATAGCGCAGGTAGATACTCCCATCCCCACCGGTGTTGAAGGCGAAGGTATTGTTGGCGATGAGACCATAGCGGGTGTGCTCCCACAGCTTGATTCCTCCGTTTCCGTTATGGGCGATGAGGTTGTTGGCCACGGTGAAATAGTCGCTAGTGCTCAGACCGATCCCTCCGCTACTGACGGCTGAATTGCTGAAGATACGGTTGGCGATGATGGTCGGGCTTCCGGGATTGGGGTTCCCCCCGCCGTGTATAATCCCCCCTCCGTTCCCGCCCGCCATGTTGCCAAGGATCAGGTTGCCCTCAATTACAGCAGACGAATAGTACAAATTCACACCGCCGCCATTGCCGCCAGCCACATTGGCTATGATCTCATTGCCAACCAGATGGGGTGAGCACAGCCAGACAGCGATCCCTCCGCCACGGAAGCTAGCCGTGTTGCTCATGATGAGGTTGTCGCGTACGGTGACATCGCTGTCCTCTAGATAGAGGCC
>SDBS01007749.1_pt1 | contig 10408 bp, 10 predicted proteins | sample 2277091 | NCBI WGS metagenome assembly SDBS01 (sample SAMN10404972, study PRJNA504765) | marine sediment metagenome | isolation source: marine sediment core GS10_PC15, 163 cmbsf | place: Arctic Ocean: Southern Knipovich Ridge | collected 2010 | reverse complement strand
ACCCCAGACAGAGCATCCCGAGGAAATAAACCCCGAGAATCAATGCGTACTGCGCGGTAAGACTCAAGGCAGGCCCCGGCTCTTCAACGCTTCATTTACCCTTCATCACATAGAAAACCGTTGCGCCAATGACATAGAGATAACTGAAGTAGCACAGCAGCCACACCCCCCAATCCAGATTTGCCGGACCGGGAGGCCACTCGGAGACGAGCATGAGGCTCCCCCCCACCACGAAGATGACCATGAGCAGGATCGAGACCTTCGGTAGTTTCACTTTCCGGACTATGGCGTCACCTCAACAATCCCCCGACGACCTAGTCACTACTGCCAAACATCCTTCAAGACTCTCAAGATGTTTTGCCCCAGAGCCTTTTCAATGTCCTCATCCGAATAGTCGTGCTTGACGAGCCACCTCAGGATGTTCTTGGACCCCTCGGTGGGATTTTCAATCCCCTTGACATATTCCACTTCCTCGAACGAGGGAGACGGCTCCCGCTCTACACCGCGAGCCTGATGGGAAGAGTCTATGGAAAGAGCATCCGTGAACACGTGATGCAACCCGACGTGATCTCCGTACAACGTATCCGGCCCGAAAGCCACGTGATCGATTCCCACCCGATCCTTGACGTACTCGAAATGCTCCATGAAGGACTCGATGTCGTGACAGGGGTTGTTCTGGGTGAGCGTCGTATGCGGTGCCGCTTCGATTCCGATCACGCCGCCCTGGTCGGCACAGGCCTCGAGCACTTTGTCGGGCGCCAGGCGTTTGATGTTCCAGAGGCTTCGGGCGCCGGTGTGGGACAAGAAAATGGGCTTTCGAGAGCACTCGACGACGTCGAGGGTCGTCTGGTCGCTCGAATGAGCACAGTCGATGGCCATTCCCACTTCGTTCATTCTCTCCACCGCCTTGTACCCGAGACTGGTCAGCCCGCCGTCACGAGGCTCCTTGAGACCAGAGCCGAGGCTGTTGGATTCGCTGTAGGTGATGCCGGTGACCCGGACTCCGATACCGTAGAGAATCTCTATCCGGTCGAGCTCGTTTTCTATCATCGCCGCCCCTTCCAGGGCGACGATCAGGGCGATTCGTCCCTCACGTTGTGCCTTGTAGATATCATCGACCTTCTCGCACTTCACCAGGAAATCCTGATGGGCAAGGTCGCATAACCTCATTCCGAGGTCGTAAAGGATATCGCTCCACTTCCACCCGTGCTTCGAAGTGATCATCGCGGTGCCGTCCATGAAGTTATCGAACACCGCATCCCAATAAGAATCGGCCAGCTCCTGGTAGGCGGTAAATATTCTCGCCTCTTTCTCGTAGGCCGGCGTTTCGTGGATAGCAACCGGGAAGAGATGGGGATGCTCGTGAAGCGAGATCATGACGGACTTTTCCGCCATTGAACGAGCTCTATTCTCCTGCTCGGTTGACAGCGGAATCTCATAGGGTTCGAAGGCATTTTCCCTCTGAATGAGATCGAACTCCTTGAAGTCTCTTCCTCTCTCGAGATAATCAAAGGATTGGTAGCCGCTGTACTTCTTGTGGATGCCCATGATCAAAGCCTCCCGTGACAACCGATGGCGGGCGCTATTTATTTTCTTTGAGCTTGACGAACCAAACCTTGGGCTGCATGTAGGAATGGCCGTGGCGCTGCCTGCCCACGGTGTTGATCGGTCCCTGGTAAGGTCGAGTCTCGACTTCATAGTCCTCACCCGAGGCAAGCGCCAAGGCGGCATCGAGGTCCCCGTCACAGGCAACGGCCTGGGCATCGAGCAGGGCTTGCCCCCCGGAGTGGCCGGTCTCGTCGATCACGAAACCGGCTCCGCAACTGCAGCGGCCGCCGAGGCAGCCGTCGCCGCTGAAGACCGCAAGCATTTGTTTTGGCTTGGAAATCCACTCCCAACAGAAAGGGCAACCAACCCGAAGGGATTGTTGATAGCGGTCGATAGGACCAGTCATCTGGCGAGGAGCATAGTGCGATTGATGCTGGAAAAGCAAGAACGGTACGATTTTGATTCGACCTGTTTCACCCTGTACAATGGAATTTAACTTCCGACAAAAAAAGCTCCCGCAACGATTCGAACCTATTGTTGCCGAGGCGCACGAATTGAAACGACTTTGGGGAGCGAGAAAGATTGCAAGAACACGACAGCGTGCGCTCATGACAAAATCTCACGGGCGCTGGCAGATATCGGAGCTCGAAGAAGACACCACCGAGTTGGCAACTCTGGCAGATTCGTTTGAAACCGAATAGCGTTACGGGAGCTACCGCTCCCCTACCCGACCGCCGCCGCCACCATCGCCTGAACGTTTTCCAACTTGGTGTTGGCAGGAATGTCGCACCCGGACTGGAGAATGAAGCCGGCAGGGCCAAGCTCCCGAATGAGTTTCGTCGAGTATTCGTGGATCTGCTCCGGAGTGTCCAGAAACAACATGGAGGCGGGAACGTCGCCCATGATGCACATGTGGTCGCCGAGTAGTTTCTTGGCCTCGAATAGGTTGGTCTCTCCATCGATAGGGGTGGTCACGTCGCCACCGCTCAAAACCGGAATCCCGCTGGCGGCCCATTTCCCTCTGACGTCTGCAGCTTTGAGCTCAGGCGGCAATAACTTCGCCGGGACGTCATTCAACACTCGCTCTTTCATGAAGTGATCGAACCATTCGGGCCAACCCCTCTCGAGAATACGGTCATAGTCGCCGCGGGTCATCAACTCTTTCTCATCCACCTGCCACATGGCATCATCTGGAAGGTCCACTCCGGGCACTCTGACCTTGGACATGAAGCCGTAACACAGGCCGTAAGGCCAAAAGGAACCATAGTTGATGGCGTCCCCGTCACCGATGAGGAGGTAAGCTCGAATCATGGTCTCTAACGACTTTGCCGGAGAGCTCACAAACTCGGCCATGGAGGTGTGGGTGACGTAAGCGGCTGATCCGGAGTACTCCAGAACCACCGGGATCCTGTCCGGCCGTTCGAGAGCGACGGCTTGCCGAATTCGCTCGAGGCGAGCCTGGATTTGATCCTCGACTTTCATCGCACCCCGTTCTGGACAGCTTGCCGAGCACAGAAATCTTCTGGATCATACACCTATGCGAAGGAAACCCAGATGATTTCTGCCTTCGATGCAGGTACGATCCCTGCCGATCATGAAAGTCCACCTCGACTACGGCACCGAGGGCCTCGAGGCCGAGCTGCCCGATGATCGGACGACGGTCATAGAGCCTTCTTACCCTGCCGGGATTTCCGATCCCCACGACGCACTCAAAAGAGCGCTCGCCAAGCCCATCGATTCGGCCCCACTCTCGCGGTTGGTCAAGCGCGGCCAGCGGGTGGCGATCTCCGTGTGTGACGGCACACGTCCGCAGCCCCGTGAGCTCATGTTGCATGCCGTTTTCGAAGCGATGCCTCAGGTCCGGCCCGAGGACATCGTGATTCTGGTAGCCACCGGAACCCATCGAGCCAATACCGAAGACGAGCTGAGCTCGATGTTCGGAGACGACATCGTGAAGCGCTATCACGTCACGAACCACGATGCTCGCGATCCATCGGCGCTCACTTATGCGGGGAGAAGCTCGACCGGAGTGCCGGTGTGGCTCAACCGCGAGTGGTTGGAAGCCGATTTTCGCATCACCACCGGCTTCGTCGAGCCGCACTTTTTTGCTGGATTCAGCGGCGGGCCCAAGATGGTTGCTCCCGGGCTTGCAGGGCTCGAAACGACCATGGTGCTACACGACGCTCGCCGCATAGGCCATCCCCGGGCGACCTGGGGCGTGACCGAGGGCAATCCTATCCACGACGACGTGCGAGATATTGCGCGCAAAACCGGAGTGGACTTTGCCTTGGATGTCACGCTCAATGCCAACAAAGAGATCACCGCCGTTTTCGCGGGTGAGCTCTTCTCGGAGCACCGAGCCGCCTGCGCCAACTCCCACCGCGAAGCGATGCGGGAGGTCCCGGCTCGCTTTGATGTGGTTGTGACGACCAACTCGGGCTTCCCTCTGGATCAAAATCTCTATCAAGCGGTTAAGGGCATCTCGGCGGCCGCAGAAGTGGTGAGGGAAGGCGGCATCATTCTTTGTGTCTCCGAATGCCGCGACGGGCTACCCGCGCACGGCGCTTATACCGACCTCCTCGAGCGGGCGGCAACCCCGGATGAGCTGCTGGCGATGATCCACCAGCCCGGATTCGCCGAGCCCGATCAGTGGCAGGTTCAAATCCAGGCCCAGATTCTCAAACGGGCCCGAGTGCTGGTCAAAACCAGCTTTCTTTCACCGGAGGCGATTCGCGCCGCCCACTTCGAGCCCATGGAGGATGTCTCCGAGGCGGCGAGGGCGGCGCTCGATGACGCGGGCATTGGAGCGCGGCTGTGCGTTTTGCCGCGAGGACCGCAAACGATCCCCTACGTTCGCACTTCGTGACACAACTCCCCCACTTCACACATGAGCCGCGAAGGCCGTGTAGGGCTGAGGCCAAGCCTCGAGCACGTTGACAATCATGTCGGTCGTAATCGGGGTGCGGTTAAAGGACTTCTCTCCGCCCAGAGCATCCTCAATGGCGTTTACGACCGCGCTGGCTCCAGCCGCAACCGGGGGCTCACCGACCCCTTTCGCACCTATCGGATTGTAGCGATCGGGCAGATTCACCGCGTCCCATTTCATCTCCAGGGGGACATCCAGAATGGTGGGTGGCTTGGCCTGGTGGAACCTTCTCGTAAAAGAGGCTCCCCAGCGCGGATCGAGTATCCACTTTTGGCTGCGGGCAATGCCGAAACCCTGTATGGCCCCGCCGTGGAGTTGCCCGCCCAAGCTCCTTGGATTGATAACGGTTCCGCAATCAGCCACCACGGAATAATCCACAATGTCGACTTGGCCGGTCTCCAGGTCGAGCTCGATCCGAGCGAAACCGACAACGAACGCCACCGTCATACCCACATGGGGATGCTTGTCCTTCTCCACCCCGATCAGTCCCTGGCCGGCAAGGGCTTCAACAGACCGGCGCGTCATCGGATTGAGCCCTTCCGCAAGCTCATAGCCGCTGAACTTTCCGCCCAGTTCGATTGCACGTTGGGCCGCCCCGGCCAAGCTCAGGCGCCGCGAGGGATTCGCCGAACGGTACAGAGCTTCATTGCCCAGCTCGTAGTCGTCCGGGGAGCCACCGAGATCTCGCGCCGCAATCTCCTGGAGTTTGCGTTTGGCATCCATCGCAGCCGCATAGTTCGCCCTCGACTGGGCGTAAGTGGTTTGGCTGCCGGCCTGCGGGGAGCTCCATGGAAGGTGTTTGCTGGTATAGCCCCATACGAGCTCACACCTCTCCCAGGGCACCCCCAGCACTTCGGCTGCCACCCGAGACGTGTCGGAGTAAGAGCCGGTGCCCAGGTTGCCACAGCCTGAATAAATGGTGAGTTTTCCGTCCGGCTTGATGAGGATCAAGCCATCAAAGCCAATGGTTCCGGCTGAGAAACAACCCAGGCCGACGCCCACGCCCGTCACCCGTGTGCCTTGCCGCCGGCCACTCAACTTTTTTTGTTCGTCCCATTTGAAGAGCGCTCGCCCCTTGTCGAGGGCCTCACGAACATAAACGCTGGTTAGAGGTTGCGATCCGAATCTGGCGTTATGATCGGGCGCGTTGAGGCGCCGAATCGAGACCCGGTCGACACCGAGCTTCCGGGCCGCTTTATCCAGCAGCGGATCGAGCATGATGTTTAGCTGGGCGCCACCGGGCCCCCGCTGATCCCCTCGCGGCGGTGTATTGGTAAAGACTGAAACACCGCGGAACCGCATCGCCATTGGTTGGTAGGAGATCAAAGCTATATAGCCGGCATTGAGGTAATCCCCACGGTAACCGTATGGGCCGTGATCCTGGACGATGTAGAGGTCGAGGGCGGTCAAGCGCCCATCCTTGCGGAAGCCCATTTTGACCCGCGCCTGAAAGCCGGCTCGTGCCCTTCCGAAATCGTTCTCCTCGGCACGAGTGACCCGCAGCATGACGGGGCGGCCCGTCTTTTTAGCAAGCAAGGCCGGGAAACGCATGCTCACACTACCCGCTATCTTGCTTCCAAAACCTCCGCCGGTGTACTCGCTGATGAACACCACCTGAGAAGGATCGATACCGACCCAACCGGCTATGGCAGCCACCGTTTGTGCCGTGCTTTGAGTCGATCCGTGGAGATAGAGCTTCCCGTTTTGCCAATAGGCCATGGCGCTGCGGGGCTCCATCGGGTGATGAGTCTGGGACTGATGAACAAGGGTCTCATCCAGAATCAGATCGGCGGCGGCAAATTGCTCCTCCAGATCACCAAAGGACCATTCCTCCATCGGCTTGCCCATGGGAAGACGATCCTCCCCCGCCTCGGCGAAATCCTGTGCCGTCCACTTGAGCGTTGCCACCCTACCATCGATCAAGGCATTCCCCTCGAGACGCGCGTTGGGTCCACCCGGTCGAAGGCTCTCGAGCGGGTCGAGGACGAAAGGCAGGGGTTCCAGGTCCACATCGATCTGCTCGACGGCCTCTGCCGCAGTGGTCTCGTCCGTCGCCGCCACTGCCAGAATCGGCTCTCCTTGATACAGGGGCTCGTTGGTAAGGCCCGCCTCCCCCGGAGGTCTGACCGGCGGTAAATCGTCTGGGGTCAAAACGGCCTCCACACCATCGATGGCCAGAGCCGAACCGGTGTCGATCCGGCGAACTCTCGCGTGAGGCAACGGACTCGGCAGCAGCTTGGCGAAAAGCATCCCCTCAGCCCGGAAATCTTCGGCGAACTTGGCGTCACCGGTCACCTTCGCCGTGAGATCCGGTGGTGTATAGTCCTTGCCGATCAACTTGTACTCGGCCACTTCAACTCACCTCCGAAAGACTGCCGGCCATAATGTAAAAAACAAAGCCCGCCCACCGAGCGTTCGGGAAGCTCGGAGGCGGGTCTGCAATGATTCGGTGTAGGCACGGGCGCCTACATGTCGGTCAGTATTTTTTCGTCGTACTCGACCTCGAAGCGGAGCTTGTGCTTGGCCTCTTCCTGCGCCAGCCCCAGGAACAGGTCCTGCATTTCGGCGTCCGGCGCCCGGACCGCGAAGTCTCTGTACATCGTGTAAGCGGCTTGCTCCCGCTTCATGGCCACGATCAGCGCGTCCTGGTACGACATGCCCTCCCGCAGCTCGACATCCACAAGGTAGTTGCCGATCTTGAGGTCCATGATCTTTTTCTCGACGGAAGCGAGCTTCCTTCCTTTTTTCACAGACTCGAGTTTCGTCTTGTGGCCCAGCTCCTCGCCCGCGAACTGGATGAAGACCGCCTTCGTCCCTGGATTGTCCGTCTTGGTGGCCAGGTCGCTGTACATGTCGTAAGCTTCCTGTTCACGCTCGATTGCAAAGTCCAGTGCATCATTGACAGATGCGAAACTATCCATCATCGACTCCTTTCCCGGTCGTCCTCGCACCTGGTTGCATTGCTCGTAAGTGTCATGTCTCCAGGCTGCTGCTCGTCGCCAGAGACTACCAGACAACTACCGAAATAAAAAGTGCTCCTGGGTCTACTGACAGTTCGCCGTGATCCATTCGTTTGGCGCTGTTTCGCGTGTCTCGACCGAATTCCAGAGGTTACAGACCGTCTCCGTGTAGCGTTCAGGGATCGTCTTGTCGATTCGCAACAGCTCTTCCATGGTGCGGCGAGCCGCCTCGTTCTCGCCCCGGCTCCGGTACTGGTCGATGATGTTGACGCGAACCATCAGATTCTCAGGTGCAACCGAGGCCACCTCCAAAAGGTAATCCAGGAGGTTGTTCTCATCGAGATACAGGGGCAGAGCGACCTTACCCCCTGTGTGGATGGCCCGCAGTTTGTCGCCTTCGATCTCGAGCGCGACGAGCTGTCCACCGCCATAGAAACCGAGCATCCCGGCGTCCAGGCTGATGTGCATCCCCCCGAAACGAGGCACGATGACACCTCGAGTCATGGTGTGGCCGACGACGATCCGGGAAGCTTTCAATGTTGTCAGGATCGGCTCCAGGATTCTCCCGTAGGTTTCTTGCACGTCCCGCCGAAGCGGCACCAGTGAAAAACGTCGGTTTTGGAGAGGGATTTGGGCAGCGAAAGTAATTCCCGTCTTCAAGTCGGCCTTACCGGATAGCTCGGCGCGCACTAGCCGGTTTACTTCAGAGAGACCTTTGGCGGCGAACTCTGCGGTCCAGTCGGAATGGGAGAAGAGGGTGCCGTTGATGAGGATCGCCACATTGTGTTGCAAGATCCAGCTACCGTATGGACCGTCGGGCTGGAAAGCCAGGCGGTGCTCAATGAGCCCCAGAGGAAATTGGTCGAGGAATTTCTTCCACTCCACCTTTTCTGAGGGTGGTTCTATCTCTTGGGCTTTAGCGTCGGCGACCATTTTCTCGTAGCGTCGTTTGAAAAGCTGTTTGCGTCGGGTTTTGGAATCTCGGTCCCGGTAGGATTCGATCTCCTCAGGCGACGTGTGATCGAGAAGGCCGATGACGTTCATCGCATCGTGGTTGCCGATGAGCACATGAACTTTGCCGCCCTTTCGCTCCGCATCCTTTTCGAGCTTCATGAGAAGGTCGAGAGCCTTTCTGGATTCGGGACCGCGATCCACCACATCACCCACCTGCACCAGATGGGTTTCGCCACCAATCCAACGGCGCTTCTTGTCGACGAGGCGGGACTGTTGGAGGATCGAGACCAAGCTGTCATAGGCCCCGTGGATGTCTCCAACGGCCACGATTCGCTTGACACCGTTCCATTCGAAGGGGATGGTGTTTTCCGGCTCGGCTTGCCATGCAAAGGCAAGTGTCACCACTGCAGCGAGGGTCAGTAATATCGTCTTGCGAAGCTTCATCAAAGCGCCTTTCTGGTTTCGTGCGGCTACAGTTTATCAGCAGGCGGAGTTCGAGTTAACCACCAGAACCGAGCGTTAGTGTGAGCTGGCCCACAATCCCCCGGCATAAGCCGGGGGATTCTGCGAGCGCATCGAATGGCATTCGACTATATGCGCCCGCATTAATAGAACTGCCGAGCAATGAAGCTATCTGAACCATCGCGAATGTCCAAAAACCCCGACGACAGTCGAGGCACATCTTCCTCGTCCCCTTCGCCAGCATGGCGCCATGGAACTCGAAATTCCAGTGAAATCGGGCGGCAAGAAGTTTTCGCGAACCCGGGTACAAATGCGTATTTTACCGAGCTAATCATGTTCTCGACGCTGATATCTTCGTCGAGATCCGGCCAATGAATGCCTTCTCCGCTGCCAATGATGCGCCAATGGGCTCGCTCTTTCGGTGTCCCATGGCTGAGCCTGGGATACCAGGTCAACCGTCAGAAACTCCTCATTGACACGAACTTGTTGCGCCCGCGCCGATTGGATATCAATCGTTGTCATGTATGTGAGTCGCTCGTCACGATCACCGGCGTAAAAGAAGAACCTATAGGGACCAATTCGTAAGACCGTCGGCATCGTTCAGCGAGGCCCCGCCGTGTTAACCGTGACCACACCTAACCCTAGCACGGGTGCGAATGCGGGGACAGCCGCTTGAAGCCGCCGACAGACTCGTCAGAAACTGGACTGTCATTGCTTGATCTTTACCTCCAAAACAAACAGAATCCCATCCGGGGTAGCGATGGGGATTCCAGCGCCCCAGTGACGGCCAGCCAAAAAGCGGAGGTAACAAATCCAAGAGTCGTGGTAAGCGACCTCGACAGGAGTATTCGAGCGGTAGTCTGGTCGGGCGACAGCAAGGGGCTCCTGTTCCGCTACGATGATCTGGGAGTTACCAAGCTGGGATACGCAACACTGGATGGTCAACACAAGCAGGTGGCGGGTAAGCTGGGTAGAGGCGATTACAGCTTGGCCCAAAATGGCAATTTCGCCTTTACCTATACATTTACCGATACCCCATCTGATGTCGCGGTCGGGTCTCTATCCGGCCCGGAGCCACGCGTTATCATGGCGGTCAATGAAGATCTCTTTTCTCACAAGAAGCTAGGGGAAGTCGAAGAGATCTGGTATGAGTCGTCCCTCGATGGACGAAGAATCCACGGATGGTTCATCAAGCCTCCTGATTTCGACCCTTCCCGGAAATATCCTTTGATCATCGGAATCCACGGCGGCCCATTCTCAAATTACGGATTCCGTTTCGATCTCGAAAAACAATTCATGGCGGCGGCAGGCTATATCGTCCTCTATACGAACCCCCGGGGCAGCACGAGCTGCGGAGAGGAGTTTGGAAACCTCAGAGTCCCGAACGAGCCCCATGGCGTCAGTCGCCGACCAAGCCACCACATCTCGAAAATACAACACATCATCGGTCGGTTCGATAATCACAAAAAATAACTCTACAGGAGGACAAGCCGTGAGAAGAACCTCTTTTACCCTTTGTTTTCTATCGGTGCTGGCTCTCAACGCGTCCGCCCAAGAG
>SDBS01007748.1_pt1 | contig 10409 bp, 9 predicted proteins | sample 2277091 | NCBI WGS metagenome assembly SDBS01 (sample SAMN10404972, study PRJNA504765) | marine sediment metagenome | isolation source: marine sediment core GS10_PC15, 163 cmbsf | place: Arctic Ocean: Southern Knipovich Ridge | collected 2010 | reverse complement strand
TAATAAGTGACTGTAAAGTTCTTCAAAATGACGTTTTACAATCAATTATCACAGGCTTTAGGTTACAGTGGTACAATTTTCAACCGCCCGCCAAATGGTACACTTTTGCTCCGCCGTTTACAGATACCTTGGAAGTTATAAAAGTAATGAAAATAACATACGGAACGGAGGAGTAAAATGACTATGACTTATGAAGAGGCAAAAGAAATTGTTCACAAGATGGACATAAAAAGCCCCAAGGAATGGAAAATCTTTTGCAAGAAACGCAAAAAACACGACCATCCCAATCTACCTACAGACCCTCCACAATTTTATAAGAATGAGTGGGTGTCTTGGAACGACTGGCTTGGAGTTGAAGGATTTCCTGCCAGAAGATGGGTTGATTATGAAATGGCAAGAGACTATATCCAAAGCGTCATACCGAGGATCACAAATACTAAAGAATGGAATGCTTACTGCCACTCAGGTAAGAAACCAAAGAACATACCACATAGTCCCCAAAAAATCTATGAGGGTAGAGGATGGATATGTTGGGAGGCGTGGTTTGGTAATACAGGTTCTCAGGTAGTGATAATTGAATGATTAAATACTCAAACTGACCGATTAAGGGAATTTTGATGGTATTGATTTTGCTCCGATGTATTTCAGTGGTGGCCACCACATATGTTACAAACAGTAACACAAGTTAATAATAATCACGAGGAAATCAAGAAATGAGAGTGTAAAAATGAGTTCTAATTGTTGTCAAATTGTTGTCTTCTTTCCCGATGGGAGACCTGTTCCTGAGGTCCTGACTGAGCAGGAAGCAATTGAGTTTCTCCGTTTGGATGATGGTCCCAAACACCCTGAAAAAACCCTGCAATACTACAGAACAGAGGGTCTTCTCAAGGGTGTCAAGATCGGCAAGAAACTGAGATACACAAAAACGGAGATGCTCAGGTTCCTGGAAAGACTTTCTGAGACCAAAGAAGAAAAATACTGTAATGCCGCTTGACGGACAACATCCATAGCGGTAGTGTCCCGGTCCAAAAAAATATCGGGAGTAAAGAAATGAAATTAAGAAATGACGTATCAATAACCCGTTGGAAAGCCAGGAAAGTCTGGCTAGTCAGATGGCATGGTAAGTATGACCCTACCACCGACAAACAACAGAGATTCGGCAAATCTTTCAAAAGAAAGAGAGATGCAGAGAAATTTGCCCAGTCCCTGAAGGTAGATATCCATGACGGTATATCAACAGAGCCAAAAACCATCTCCCTCAAGAACCTCAGCACTAATTTTATACAATCAAAGAAAGGCAACAATGCCCCAGCAACAGTCAGAGCTTACCAGGAAACTATCAATAGATTAATCTCTTCATTTGGTTCCTACAGGAATATCAAGACTATCTCCCAACATGATAGTCAAGAATTCATAAATAATATAGAACTTCTGGAAATAGATAAAGACCCTTCTGACTCAACAAGACTGAAGCACTTGAGAAATTCTAAAATAGTATTTAACCAGGCAGTCAAATGGAACTATTTAAGAAACAACCCCTTCAGAGATATCTCCATTACAGATATATCCAAGGATGACTGGCACTACATTACACCTGCTGAGTTCCAGTCCTTACTCACTGCAATTGACAATATAGAAATCAGGCCATATAAAGAACAGGAAGACAGGGAAAGAATAATAAGATTAAAAGCATTTTATTCAGTCATGTATGGCTGTGGTTTAAGATTTGGCGAAGCTATTAATCTCTTTTTTGGCAAAAATATTGACTTCATCAATTCTAAAATCCATGTTAAGAACAGGATAACTAAAAACGGTTTCCCTCCGTTCAGTATTAAGAACCATCAGGACAGGAGTGTGCCTGCTCCCAAATGGGTGATGGAGAGTTTGGAAAAACTCAAAAGACAGTCAAGCAGTAAGAATCCTTATGTATTCTTGACTGGGGACAGGTTGAAGAAAATAATAAAGAAATGGGCAGAATGGAAAGATGCTGATAAAACTGACAACTGGCAAAACAGTGTAATGGTCAATAACACAAACAGGGACTTTGTTGTTATCTGTAGGAGGGCAGGTATAGTAAGTTCTGACAGGTTGTCAGTGCATTGTTTGAGAAAAAGTTATGGCACTAATCTGGCTGATTTAGGAACACCTGTTCATACATTGAAATCTATGATGGGGCATAGTAATATACAGACGACTATGAAGTTCTATATTAAGAATAATGATGAAAATAGTATGAAAGCAGTTAGGGGGCTGGAGGGGTTGATGGGGTTGATGGGGTGAGGGATAGTTTATGTTTTCCCTGTAAGATTAACCAATACTAAATCATTACTACTGAATGTACCGGCTCTCCCCATTTTCAATGCAGCCGCCAATGCTGCGGCTGCTGATTCCCCTATATGGAGATTTTGCTTTTCCGCCAACAATATTTTTGCCCATAATATATCCTTCTCACTTACAGATATAAAACTCCCTTTGGTGGCTTGTACGTGTTTGAGGACAATCGGATATGAGGCAGTAGGATCGCCTCGGAGAATAGCCTTTGCAACACCTTTAGGATTGATAATTCGATGGCTGTCATTGATGTTGTCGAAGCCTTCCTGGAATGCTTTCACCATAGGTGAACATGATTCCTGCTGTACAGCTACTAAGCGGGGGGGGCATGATATATTCCCCAATATAGTTTGAGCCTTTGCCACTTCGCCCACCCCTACAAGTCCCATACCACTACTTACTGCTTGAAAATACCAATCTGGAGCACCACCTATCTCTTCACAGGCTTCTAAATAGGCTGTTGCCAGTGCAATTCGGCGTGATGAATTAAAAAAACCTCCTTCCCATACTACCCCATAATTGTGTGCAAATTCCTTTGCAGCTACCTCGGCTGAGACAAAATCTCCAGCAACAGGTCTAAAATCAATGTTTGGAATGTCTGTAAATTCGTGGCGACCGATAAATTCTTTGCCTGCAAAGGCGGTCATTTTCATTTCGGGATATTCCTGCATTAACCTGGCCATTGCAGTAGTGCTGTTGCCTGTGCTTGTAACTACAAAGTGTGAGACATTGCATTGATGAAGAAAACCAATTGCACCTGCAGCCATCCTGGCTTTTGTTGTTCCTGTCGGCAAGCTGCATTCATCCTTTAAAGCAAGGTTGTCTATTCCAAATTCTTTTCCAAAAGAAGTCGCAAACAATAATTGTGTCTTAAGGCTCTCGGGCTCTCTACAAAAAGCAGGAGTAAAAGGTAGCACATCAGCAAAACGCTGAGCAAATAAGGTGTTATTGGGTCGCTTCTTGGCAATATGTTGAAAATAAGGAACGAGCATCTCCCCATCAACAGGACAATGTGTTTTGTATGCATCTTCCAATGTGAAGTCGCATAAGGGGCATTTGATGATCGTGCCTTTAGCTATTTCAGTTTTCATAAATCAACAGTTCCTACAAGCTATACTATCAAAGTTCTTTTTTTTATAGAATATCCTATCCATAGACCAACGCAATAATTCGATCTACTTCAGTAAAGGTTATCCCTTTATGTCCACTCTCTTTATTATTGCTTCTAATAGATATGATCCCTCGCCCATTAACACCTAATTTCTCTTTCTGCTTCTTCCAGCCACAAGAACCGTCCATGAAACTAGTCCATATCATCTTCGCTGAAGCAATACCATAGAAATCATTCAGATAGCTTTCAAAATCTCCTCTGTTAAATAGATCATTGAAAGTGAAAACATCGGATGGCTCAAATACTAATTCTTTCACAAATGCTATCACTTCGTCATACCATTCTTGAGTCCTGTCGCGTACATTCTCTCCTCCAAACTTGCCATAAAGAATTCCCTTCAACTTGTTCATTTTCCATACATAATCGCTCAGTTTCTTTCTCGAACCGGAAACACCATCCCTATGGGTTGGCTCTTGAAAAGTGACGCTTTTCTCAGAAGTTCCTTCTTGAATAATAGCTCCGGGTGATTCACCGCTCATGGTGTCATCTTTACCTACATAATGTTTACTAGTTTGCACCGACCATTCAATCGCATTTTCAAATGCTTCAATGATTTCAAGGTCCGCAATTATATTCTTTTGTTTTTCCTCAGCTATCGATACGGCATTCTTGATAACATCCCATAATTCGCGAACATTTCCTGGCCAAGGATAATCATATTGAAGAAGCCTCCTTTTGGCAGAACGTGCAATCTTGAATTCTAGCAATCTCACATATAGGTCTATGTATTCAGGTATATCCTCACGGTGATCTTTCGATTCTGGCAAATATATTACATTCCGACCGAATCTATCGTAAAGATCGGGAAGGAAAGATCCTTGAGACACCATTACTTGCAGGTTACGATTTGAAGCAATCAACAAGTCGAAATCAACTTCAACAGAAACATCGGGTTCGCCTCTACGGGTAATTGTTTTGTTTTCAATAATTGTCTTTAAAACTCTCTGGCAATTCATATTTAAATCTTGAATTTCATCCAAGAAGACTGTGTGGCCTTTCATTTTGTAGAATAGACCATCATAGCCAATAACGTCAGTAAACCTGTTCTTAGCAACACCACAAAACTCATTCCTAATTGCCTCGGAATCAGCATCTACAAATTCATTGCAACAAAATTGATGTACTTTGTGTCCTCGTAAACGTTGAATAGCTGTTGCTACGTATTGCTTACCTGTACCTTTAGCACCATAGATAATGATGGGGCTTCGTCTTTTTGCATATCTTATAATTTTTTTTCGTATTTTTCTCGCGCTGTCCGACTTCCCTGGATAGAACTCTTCTAAATTAACAGCGTTTAGTTCATATTGTTTCTTATTGAGATGTTTATCATGTTGAGAGTCTGACAAGAGGCTCAAATGTTCGTTGATGAGTTGATATCCATTCCCAATAGTATGCAGTACAGATCGCCCATTTGTATTTTCAAAGGTGGCTTTACAGTCGTTAATCAACTTATGGAGTTCAGCATCTTCACTTTCCCTAGAAAGAAGCCTTGAATGGACAAATACTTCTTTTCCAAATCGGTTCCAACATTGATGCTGTAAGGAATCTTCATCTAGATCTTTCTTCCACGCAACAGGAGGCGACGTAATAAGAATTTGTGCATCCTCTTTGGATGCTCCAGAAAGTTCGTGAAAGAATCGAATCAAGGGTGAACACAGAACTAAAAGCCCCTGCGTTTCCTGATTATCCTCTATGCTTTTAACCTTTATGTGTAATCCTGAGAGCGATCCCATAAGTAAATCGTAACGTATTGGTTCTAATTCACGGCTTACATCGTAGTAATTCGCTATTATGCGGTCATCAAATGCAGCAACACCGGATATGAGACGCATTGGTGATTCACTTGCTTCAATTCTTTGGTCGTTCCCAAATTTGCCAGCTTGATGGGCAGCGGTAAGAGTCAAAGCTGAAGGTATTGTAATCTCAAATTCTTCACGTTGAATATAAATAGGAAGGACCGTAGGCAAATAAACATTTGGCCGATGAGCTCTAGACATACTCAATAGACGTTTTAAAATAAATTGACGATCAGCAGGCCATGTCCAACATCCATTATGGTCTTCTGGGTAAAAAAACAGCATAGGCCAGAATAATCGACAAATATACGCCATGCACTCGCATCGTCGATCAATGCTTTCCGAATCAGAATGTATGGCAAGAACGTCTTCTAAGGTGTCTTGATCTTGTTTGAACGGTCCCACACAAAAATACTCTCGTAAGACATCAAGGTTATCAATAAGTTCCTTGCACCTTGAGGTAAGAAAGTCCTCTGTTGAGATTCGACTGTCGGTAGAATTGCCATTATATTCGTATGATAACTTTCTCACATAGGAATCAAAATCTTTTTTAAATTTCTCATCATCACGATAAATACTCAGGATTTCATTATATTGATTACTGTAAGCTTCTTTAGATTGCAAAATAAGTTCGCAAAGTTGGCTGATCTTCCAACTTTTGAGACGTGGAAGGATCACATCATGACCAATTACTTCTTGGATCTCCCGGTATAACATATAGAGGAGCAAGCCGTTAGTGTGGCAAATACAGTCAATACTATGTGCAAACTCCAACAATTCTCTCTTCCTCTACTAATGTATAACGAGTACGAACATATTATGGCATTATTCACAAGATGGCATTATTCACAAGATATCAGCTTTGGGGGTCCATTGCAAATTGTTTTTAGTGCAATCTATATCAATCATAACATCTAATGTGATATAAGATATTAAGAAACGTTTAAATTCGGCTATTTTTGTGAGGTATTCCCATGACAAATATGCATCTATTGGGGTATCTCTTTGGCAGCAACGCACGATGTGCTGAATTTCCATAAGTGAGTAGTCGCCCGAGGTGAATTGATAAATACCCCCTGATTTCCCATATTTTAGAGTGCAATCAAGGCCTGTCAGGAAATCAGATGGTGAAATGAGAGGTTTCTTAGTATTCTTTTTTTGTTCAAATACTTCATGCCATCTCAGATCGCATCCAGCAAGATATATAACGTTAAGCAGGAATCCGATAGGTGAAGTATCAGTCACAGGGGGCAGACGCATTATTCGACAATCTAATCCGCTTGCGACGTGCATATCGACTAAAATCCGCTCTCCCTTGAATTCCGAAAGCTCAAATGGAGTAGTAGGCCTTGGGCTTGTATTTTCTGTCAATTCTCCATTTTGCAGAACGCCTAATGCAAACATGCTTCCAAGGTGTATCAATGGTTGGTTACCTGACCGTAAGACTTCCAAGCCGACATGTTTGAGCGAATCAGTATTTATCCGATTAAATTCAGAGATATCATCTTGCTCGCAAGCATAACATGGTCTTTTTGCTCCAGCTGCGAAAATTGTGGCGGCACAGTCATTTGCTACCCCTTTGAGTGTGCTTGGCATAGATAAATCAGCGAATACAACTTCAACATTCTTAAGGTGATTAAAGCGTTCCATCGCACGCAATGGATTACGAGTGGCAATCCTAATCATATACTTCTGGGCATGAAAGTGCCTGACTATCAAACGGCCGAGCTTTCCAGACCCACCTATTACTAGAATTGTTGGATATTCAGATCTGTTTCTTTTACTGATAGTCTTATCCACTCCCCAGTTTCTTCCCTACAATAATACCTGCAAGTGGGTGAATAGAGGTTTGCGTCACAGTAAAATTAAGCTCCTCCATCATCATTATTAAAGTCTCTATTGTTTCAGGATAGTCAGTGCATGGATCAAATCCAACTTGTTGGAAATCCTGAGGATGATCACATGGATTTTCAAAAAACATGATATCCCCCATGATAAAAATGCCATTTATCGGCAGGAATAACGCAATTTTTGATAATGCCTTGCGTTTGTCCACTAGTTTAAGATGATGCATGGAATATATAGTCATAACTATGTCATGGAATTTGTTATCGAACCAATTCAATTTGTCATTGGCCAAATCAAGAAACGAGCCATATTCAAACTTTATATTTGAACATCCAGACATTTGGGCATTTTGCCGTGCAACTGTAACCATCTCATTACTTACATCAATTCCAGTACCATGTTTTATGTGAGGAGACAATTGGATTAAAGCATGTCCAGAACCGCACCCCATGTCCAACACAGATTGCGGCTTCCGTTGTTTAACAATCGAGATTACTTCTTCTCGAACTTGTGTACGAATTGGATACCGCGTTGTGTCTCTGTCATAATCTGTGGCAATTATGTCAAATCGTTGACCTTCTTTAATTTCGTGTGGAAGGGGCAAGTTAAGGCCTCTCATTAAACTCATTTGAAGATGTATCAGTTGAGCCTTCCTCCGCAGCAGGGATTCTTGAACATAGCATGTGAGTAAGAACAACTCCAAGGAGTGAAATGCCTAAAGATACGATTATTTGGATTTGATAGTGATCACCGTTTAGAAACAGGGCACTAATAAGACCCAAGGCCATTCCAACAACCACAGAAATTGCGGAAGGATTCTTAACCCATAATCGATAAAACACGACAATGGTAAATGTTGAGCCAATGATGGCCCACGCATCAAGAACGACGGTAAAGACACTTCTATTTGAAAGAAATGCTAATATAGTCGCTGAACTTGCTACCACAATTCCAACAACAGCACGAAAGGTTAAGCTGAAATAATTGGCCTTCTTTTTTCCAATTATGCTATTTGCATCAGCAAGAAGAGTTGAAATAATTACTAACACCATTGAATCGGCAGTCGTCATAATCGCAGCTGTGACTGCTGCCAGAACAATTCCAACAAAAAATGAAGGCAAAAAGACCCCAGCCAATACCGGCAAGATTTGCTCGGCATCCTCTGCTATCTTAGGGGTATCAGCAAATCCTGCCTTGGCAGCTAATCCAACTAATACGGCCATGCTGGCCACAAGAAGAAACCAACATATGGCAATCCACCTTCCCCTGCTAAGCGATTTTGTATCCTTGGCAGCCATAAATCGTGTAAGGATATGAGGCTGTCCCGGATAAACTGCGCCTATAGATATCCAGAACAGGACATACAATATCGCCTCGCCTCCCCTTTTGTCGCTTGTCCATGAAACAAGCGATGGGTCTATTGCTTTAAGTTTGCCATAAAGCGATGACAGTCCACCGACTTCATGCAACGCCACAATCGGAACAATAATTACAGCAATGGCAATTAGAACTGCTTGAACAACATCAGTCCAACTTGTTCCACGCATTCCTGCCACAATAATGTAAGGAAATATAATAGCTAAGGCTGCTAATACTCCCCATTCATATGAAATGTTAAAGTATGCCTTCAAGGCCTTTCCGCATGCGTTAAACTGCCCGCTTAAATAATAAGTTAAGAAAACAAGAATAACTAATGATGCCAGTAATCTAACGATAAGCTGTGATTTACCAGAAAATCCTGAAGCTAGAAATTCCGGAAATGTCTCGCTTCCTTGTTCCACTGAAATAGCACGCAACCGTCGAGCAACAAGCCCCCAGTTCAAATAATAACCAAGCAATCCAGCCGGTAAAACCCAAAGTGCAGAAATCCCGATTCTGAATGACATTCCCACCAGTCCCATGAGTACCCATCCGGAAACATCTGTAGCTGAAGCTGAAAGCGATGTAACAATCGCACCATGGTCCCGGCTTGCAAGCAGATAATCTACCGATGTTTTTTTCCCTCTTGTTAAAGCGAGCATGCCAATTGCGATTGTCGCAGCCATGCAAAGTATAAAAGTTATTGTTGCAATGCCCATAGTCCTTTACCTCGCTTTCTATTTAATAAACAGAATAAGTTTAACGACTATAAGGATTGCAGCAAATATCATGCCAGCCATCAGCAGGGGTATTGCAAGTGCCCTAAACCATATGGAGAGCCACACTTAAAACTATAGGCTTCTTGGAATTCAATTTTAATAGAGAAGCTAAAGTAAGCTTTGGGAAGATAGAGGAAGCTTACGGACACTTCAATAAGCTTAGGGATAACCCATGCAACTAACATATACTTCAGTAAACTTCTAATTCGTTCAAACTATCATACAAGATAATAAAACAAATGGGCTGAATATCTTTTTCTGTACGTATCCTCTTGCAGTTAAATCACTTAGAAAATTACATGCAATTTCTTTTTGTATTCCTATTAGTTAGCACAGACATTGCAACCCACATAATCGTTACGGGATTATTTGTTTTACAGGACAGTTAATGGAATGCCGCCATTCTTGGAGCGTAAAATGAGAACTTTAGGACAGTTATCAGGCACAACAAAAAGTAAACGGATAGACGAACTTGTCGATGCAGTCGAAAAACATCCTTTTGCCCTTGCTTTGAAAGCAACTGATGAAGCCGACGCAATTCTGTCATCACTTGCGGAAAAAACACCTCGGGATGATGAGAAGGTGATGCTTAATGAGCTTCGCCAAGCCTTCCACGCAACCTCTCACCCAGTGAAGTGGAAACACAATACCAGGAGATTGAGAAGACTTGTCAGAATTGCACAAGGATGATTGCGTCAGTCTGGCGGCGGCTGGCGTATTCTGGGATAAGGGCGTGGGGCGGTCCCGCGTCCTTATCTTTGTGCACTGAGCATGTTGTGTAACCCCCCCCCACCAACCTTTCCACCAACCCCCACACCTATTCTCCCCGTAGTGCTCCCCACTCAAAAATTCTGCATTTTCTCCCAATTTCCAACTGTCATAGGACTGGGATATGACTCACTACTAACTCAGTACGGACACATTTTGGACACATCTGGCTGTTTTTAGGGGTGAAATGGGAAGATTCTGACTATATAGAAAGTCTCTAAGGTATTATCTAACAGGGAGTTAGGAGTAATGGGCAGGGGCGGATTTGAACCGCCGACACACGGATTTTCAGTCCGTTGCTCTACCAACTGAGCTACCTGCCCGTGTCGCCGGCCTTGGGCCGGCGGCGAGTTTGCG
>SDBS01007747.1_pt1 | contig 10409 bp, 5 predicted proteins | sample 2277091 | NCBI WGS metagenome assembly SDBS01 (sample SAMN10404972, study PRJNA504765) | marine sediment metagenome | isolation source: marine sediment core GS10_PC15, 163 cmbsf | place: Arctic Ocean: Southern Knipovich Ridge | collected 2010 | reverse complement strand
GTCATCATCACATTCCCCGAAGCCCTGGTTGAGAAGACTGTTTCCGGCAACTTCCTTGATGAAAATGCATTTTCGGTCAACAGAGGCGATAAACTATCGCTCAGTTTCCTGGCTGAATTCCTGGAAAGCTGCAAGTTCCGGGAGGTGGATTATGTATATGAACCCGGACAGTTCTCCATTCGTGGAAGCATCCTTGATGTATTCTCTTTTTCGGCAATAAAACCATTCCGGATCGATTTCTTCGGAGAGGTGGTCGATTCCATCCGCACCTTCAATATTGAAAACCAGCTTTCCTTCGAAAAACTGGAGCAGATAACCCTCATACCGGACCTCGCCGAACTTCTGGTTGAATCAGCTACAGGGCCGAGCAGCATGATCCCGTTCACTGCCGTTTTCGGGAAAGATACGGTCTGGTGGATCAATGACCTTGCCTATGTGAAAGACCGTATGGATAATATTTTTGAGCGTACGGGGACCGGAAATGAAGAAATTGAAGATAATATCAGGGCCGGCGAAAAGAATGTTTACCTGATCGATGGTAAAACCTTTACAGACCAGCTTGATCCATTCAGGATCATAGAATTCGGACAGCAGGTTTTCTACTCACCTGACAAGACCATTTCCTTCGATACCATCCCTCAGCCGTCCTTCCAGAAAAACTTTGAGCTGCTGGCGGAAGACCTGATGCTCAAACAGGATGCCGGATATAATATATATATACTGTCCGATAACCAGAAACAGATTGACCGGATATTGTCGATCTTCGAAGATATCCATACGGAGGTCATGATCAATCCACTTCTGACCACACTGCATGAAGGTTTTATAGACCATGACTCGAAGCTCTGCATGTATACCGATCACCAGATCTTTGACAGGTACCACCGTTACCAGCTCCAGGAACATTTTACCCGTAAGGAAAGTATCACCGTACGTGAGCTGACGGCTTTACATCCGGGGGACTATGTCGTACATATCGATCATGGGATCGGGCAATTCGGGGGACTGGAAAAAATCAGGCTGAATGAACGGGAACAGGAAGCCATCAAACTGGTGTTCAAGGACCAGGATACCCTCTATGTCAGCATTCATTCCCTGCACCGGATCTCAAAGTACAAGGGCAAAGACAATGCCCCCCCCCGCATTTATAAACTGGGGTCAGGGGCATGGCAGAAGCTGAAGGCAAATACCAAGAAAAAGGTTAAGGACATAGCAAGGGAACTGATCAACATGTATGCGAAGCGCAAAACCCTGGAGGGATTTTCCTTTTCCCCGGACAGCTATCTTCAAACCGAGCTTGAAGCCTCATTCATGTACGAGGATACCGAAGACCAGCTAAAATCCACCCGTGAACTCAAAGAAGGTATGGAAGCAGATTTTCCAATGGACCGCCTGGTATGCGGGGATGTAGGTTTCGGCAAAACTGAAGTGGCCATCCGTGGGGCCTTTAAGGCTGTGAGTGACAGCAAGCAGGTAGCCGTGATGGTCCCCACTACCATCCTGGCCCTGCAGCATTTCAAAACCTTCAGTGACAGGCTTAGGGATTTTCCATGCACGGTGGATTATATCAGCCGGCTGAAAAAACCGGCTGCCCAGCGGCAGGCACTCGCTAACCTGGCCAGCGGAAGAACGGACATTATCATCGGGACCCACCGGCTGGCCGGGAAAGATGTGGTATTCAGAGACCTGGGCTTACTCATCATTGACGAGGAACAGAAATTTGGAGTGGCCATGAAGGAAAAGCTGAGGAAACTGAAACTGAACGTTGACACCCTCACACTTACCGCCACTCCCATCCCGCGTACTCTCCAGCTTTCCCTGATGGGGGCAAGGGATCTCTCCATCATCCGGACCCCTCCGCCAAACCGTTATCCCATCCTTACAGAATTGCATTCCTTCAACAACGATATCATCAAGGAAGCTATCTATTATGAGGTTAACCGGGGGGGACAGGTTTTCATTATCCATAACCGGATCCAGAACATTGCAGAGATAGAGGTCCTGGTACACCGTCTCTGTCCCGATCTAAAAATCATCGTTGCCCACGGCCAGTTGGAAGGTTCAAAACTGGAGAAAATCATGCTGGGATTCATCGAGGGGGAATATGATGTGCTCATCTCCACCACTATCGTTGAATCGGGACTGGATATCCCCAATGCCAATACCATGATCATCAATAATGCGCATCATTTTGGACTCAGCGACCTTCACCAGCTAAGAGGAAGGGTTGGCAGGTCGAACCGCAAAGCATTCTGTTACCTGCTGGCCCCGCCGCTCAATCTGCTGACACCCGAAGCACGGAGGCGCCTGAAGGCCATAGAGGAGTTTTCGGAAATCGGAAGCGGGCTGAACATTGCGATGCAGGATCTCGATATCAGGGGGGCCGGAAACCTCCTGGGGGCAGAGCAAAGCGGGTTTATTGCAGAAATCGGGTTTGAAACCTACCACAGGATACTGGATGAAGCCATACTGGAACTGAAGGAAAATGAGTACCCGGACCTGTTCAGGGAGGCCGATGGCGATAAGCCGGAGGACCGGAAATATATTACTGACTGCCAGATTGATACTGATATTTCCCTCCTGTTCCCGGATGCCTATATTGAGAACAACTCCGAAAGGTTAAGGTTATACAGGGTACTTGATAATATAGGAACCGAGGAAGGGCTCCAAAGGTTTGAAAAGGAACTGGAAGACCGTTTTGGTCCCGTCCCGGAGCTTACCTGTGAACTCATGAATGTGGTCCGGCTGAGATGGATGGCCATCCGGCTTGGCTTTGAAAAAATCATCCTCAAGAAAGGCCTGATGATCATGCATTTTGTCAGCAACCCCGATTCCTCCTATTATGCTACAGCAACCTTTAAAGCTGTCCTGGCATTTGTGCAGGGCCAGGGCAGGAGGTTCAGGCTAAAGGAGACAAACGGGAAACTGACATTGACCACAGACCCGGTAAATTCCATTTCCGGAGCGATTGAAATACTCCGGAAATTTTGATTTAATTTGTAATTCATTTTGAACCTGGTAATTGACATAGGAAACAGCGTTTCGAAAGGGGCAGTATTCGACCGGCAGTCCTGTATATACACACTTACCCGCGATAATTTAAGGGCTGTAGATATAAAGGCCCTTTTAGCTGAATATCCCCACATTGTCCACACCATTATTTCAACTGTCAGGAAGGAAGAGCCATCCTTCGTTGGACTGTTGCGGGACAAAGGAGTTAGCGTTCTAAGACTGGATCACCTGACACCCCTGCCCATCAGGAACCGCTACCTGACAAAAGAGACACTCGGTTATGACCGGATTGCTGCAGCCGTTGAAGCCAATGCAAGATTCCCCGGACAGGACATATTGATCATAGATATGGGCACAGCCATTACCATCGATTTTATCAGCTCAGAAAATGAATTCCTGGGCGGGAATATCTCCCCCGGATTACTCATGAGGTTCAGATCCCTTCACGAATTCACCGGCAGGCTTCCACAGGTGGAACCGGCCGATCAGGATGCTCTGTTCGGTGATGATACAGAGCGTGCCATTCGTGCCGGTGTACAGAACGGAATTATTTTCGAACTGGATGGATACATAAATGAGCAAAAAAAACGTTATCCTCGTTTAAAGGTCCTTATGACTGGCGGGGATGCAGTATTCTTTGATAAGAAATTAAAAAATTCCATCTTTGTGGACCTTAACCTGAACTTATTTGGATTGAACAGAATCTTAGAGTATAATGTTGAACGATAGAAGGCTACAGGTAATTGCACTTATTATTATGCTCATCAGTCCGGTGCTGGCACAAACCAATACTGATTCACCTTATTCCCGGTTTGGCATTGGTACGATCTCGCCACCCGGTTTTGACCGTAACCGTGCCATGGGCGGCGTTGGCCTGGCCTTAAGAGATAGTAACTACATCAATTACCTGAATCCAGCTTCTTACTCTTCGCAGGTTACCAGCTCCTTCCTTTTCGATTTTGGCATAACAGGACATTATACCTATACCGAATCTTCCAGGATGAATGAATCCTATTATGGGGCCAATTTCGATCACCTGGCCCTGTCTTTCCCGATTACCAAGTGGTGGGCAGCCAGCGTAGGGGTCAGGCCCTTTTCGAAAGTGGGGTACTCCATCATTGTTGAGGACTACGATGAAGATATCGGTTTCATAGATTACGTTTACTCGGGTAATGGTGGCCTCAGCCAATTATTCCTCGGTACTGCCGTGGAGATTTTTGATGGCCTCAGCATCGGTGCCAATTTCAAATACCTCTTCGGATCCATTGACCTGAACCGCTCAGTTGATTTTCCCCGGGAAGATTTCTTCTCCCATACAGACGTGGAAAGCCGGACCATCGTCAATGATTTTCTGATTGAACTGGGACTCCAGTACACGCAGAGGCTCGGGGAAAAATCCAATCTTACCCTGGGGGTTATCTTCGATAACAAGAGCCGGATTTCTGCAGAAAACAGGGTTGTCAAAAGGAATGCCTTTCCCGGATCAGCTAACAACATCAATGATTCTACCCAGATCTCTCCCTTGTTCATTCTGGAAGAGTATTCGACGAAGGGAAACATAGTCATCCCGTTCAATATTGGTGTGGGGTTAAGTTACCGGTTCAATGACAAGTTCCTGATCGGGATTGACTATTATCAGCAGGACTGGACCAACACTACCTTTTTTGCTAGCGATGAGCCACTTACCAACAGTAACCACACTCATGGAGGAGTTGAATATGTCCCTGACAGCAGGGCCCTGAGAGGATACCATAAACGTATAGCATACAGGGCGGGAGGATATTTTGAGAATTCATACCTGCAATTGCAGGATGAGCAATTAAAGGATTATGGCATAAGTTTTGGAGTAGGGTTACCACTTAGGAACACCAGAAGTACCTTCAATGTTGCATTTAATGCAGGCCGGAGGGGTACACTGGAAAATAATTTGATACGAGAAAATTATATGTTTTTAAGTTTTAGTGTAACTTTGTACGATTTCTGGTTTATGAAGCGGAAATATGACTAATTGAATGAATATGAAAATCGGTTTGAAAATTGCTTTGTATCCTTTTCTTTTGGGCTTCATCACCCTCACAAGCATGGCTCAAAAAGGTGTTGAGGATGGATCTCGTTACGGACATGGTGAAGACAGTATCAGGTGTATTAAAAACCTGTCACTTTACCGGGAATATGCAAAGCATGGCAATTATGATATGGGACTTGGGCCCTGGCGGATCGTGTTCGAAGAATGTCCCAAAGCCACCAAAAACATTTACATAGACGGGGCCAAAATGTTTAACGATTTCATTGCCAATGAAAAGGATCCAGACCGGAAAGCAATATTGATGGACTCCCTCCGCATTGTTTATGATCAGCGGATCAAGTATTACAAACAGCGTGGGTCCGTCCTCGGCAGAAAAGCAGTGGATATACTCAAACACCCTGAATACAGGACGAATCCTGATATCCAGGAGGAGACATATGCATATCTCCAGGAATCTATTTCCATACTTAAGAACAAATCCTCGGTTGCCGTGGTGGCCACCTTCATGACAACCTCATTTGCCCTGTTCCAGAATGAAAGGCTCACAGACCTGCAGGTAATCGAGAACTATGCACAGGCATCAGAAATCCTGGATTACCAGCTGGAACAAAAACCAGGCAACAAAACAATCCTGCAGGTAAAAGAAGCCACTGATTATAATTTCATCACCAGTGGGGCTCCCACCTGTGGATCCCTGGTGTCATATTTTCAACCCCTGTGGGAAGAAAAGAAAGGTGAAATTGCTTACCTGGGGCGCGCTGTCAACTTTCTGAGTGCACTGGATTGCGAATCCGAACCCTTTTATGCACTTGCTGCAGAAGCACTGTATGAAAAGGAACCTTCCGCGCAAGCTGCCTATGGACTGGCCAAGCTGTTCCTTGTTAAGGAAGAATTTGAGAAGGCCATCACTTATTATCATGAGGCCATTAACAGGGAGGAAGACCCGGCTAAAAAAGCAGATTATCTTTACCAGCTGGGCTTTATCACCAATGCCCAACTGAAGCAACCCCAGAAGGCCCGGACCTATGCCCTGGAGGCCATCAGGCTGAAGCCGGATTGGGGCGAACCCTATATACTTATTGGCGATGCTTATGCAGGCAGCAAGGATTGTTTCACAGACGAATTTGAAAAGACAACCATTTACTGGGCCGCCGTTGATCAATATAGCAAAGCCAAGTCTGTTGATGCTGATGTGGCGGAAAAGGCAAATGAAAGAATTAGTACATACAAGAAATATTTCCCCGATATTGAGACCATTTTCTTTTACAGCCTGAAAGAAGGTGATAACTATACCGTAGGTTGCTGGATCAATGAAACAACGAAAGTCAGAGCTAGATAGTGACGAACCCCTGCCGGCTGTCCAGGCCCGGGTTTTATACGGGAGATTCTTATTAATCCTTTCACTCCTTGCAGTGGGATACCTGATTTTCTCCTGTGAGAACGATCTGGAAAGAATACAGAAAATTACCAGCCTGGACCATTTACCGGATGCTGCAGGACAGAAGTATGAGATCCTTTACAGCGACTCCTTCCAGGTCAGGGTAAGGATCCTGGCTCCGAAGATTGAAAGATACGCCCGGGTGGAGGAACCATATATTGAGTTCCCCCAGGGTCTCACCGCCTATTTTTATGATGACAGCCTTAACATTGAAGCCTATATCAAGGCCAAACATGTTATATACCGGGAAAAAGAACGCCTGTGGGAAGCCAAGAACAATGTTGAAGGTCAAAACCTGAAAAACAAGAACCAGTTGAATACAGAGCATATGTTCTGGGACGAAAAGCGTAAGATGATTTATTCCCACACACGATCCCGCATCGTGAATGAAGATGGTACTTTTTATGGAGAAAAAGGGTTTGAAGCAAAGCAGGACCTCTCCTGGTATCGGCTAAAAAAATCCAGGGGAGTGGTAAAGATCAAAGATGAATAACGTTATAATCATACTTCTGTCCCTGGTATTTTCTGCATTTTTCTCCGGTATGGAGATTGCCTTTGTTTCATCCAACAAGCTCCGGCTGGAACTGGATATTAAACAGGGATACATGACTTCCAGAGTAATATCCATTTTCACTTCAAGGCCGGGGGATTACATTGCAACCATGCTGGTTGGAAACAATATATCACTGGTCATATATGGGATCTTGATGGCCATTCTCCTGGAACCATTAATCAGCCAATATACCAATTCAGAAAGCACCATCCTCATCATCCAGACCATCATATCAACCCTGATCATCCTGTTTACCGCTGAGTTCCTTCCCAAAACCATTTTCAGGCTGAGCCCGAACACTGCCCTGAGGGTATTCGCCATACCGGTCCTGGTATTTTATATCCTGCTCTATCCGGTAACCAAACTGACCATCGCCATTTCAGGTTTCATCCTCCATAATTTCATGAGGGTCCCCAGGAATAAAAAAGTCCATCAAAATGTCTTTGGGAAGATTGATCTTGATAACCTGGTCAATGAAAGCAATGCTGAGCATGATCAACAGGATGAGCCTGAGCAGGAAATAAAACTTTTCCAGAATGCCCTTGACTTTTCGAATGTTAAATTACGGGATTGCATGGTCCCTCGTACTGAGATCGTTGCCTTCGATGAATCTGTATCAATGGAGGAACTGCAGTCGAAATTTATTGAGACGGGATTGTCTAAAATATTGATTTACAGGGAATCAACTGATAACATCATCGGTTATATCAACTCCAAGGAGTTATTTAAGAACCCTTCAGATCTGCAATCCATGATCATGAGTCTTCCCATCGTTCCCGAAACCATGCCTGCCAACAAATTGCTTCAGTCTTTTATCAAGGATCATAAGAGTATATCCGTTGTCGTGGATGAATTCGGGGGAACCAGTGGTATCGTAACCATGGAGGATATCCTGGAAGAGATCATCGGGGAAATCGAAGATGAACACGATATATCGGAACTGACCGAAGATAAACTGAACGAGCAAGAATATATTTTCTCTGCCAGGCATGAAATAGACTACCTGAATGAGAAATACAGGCTTAACATTCCTGAATTAGATGATTATGAGACACTTGCCGGACTTATTCTTTTCCATTATGAGAGTATCCCCAAGATCAATGACCGTATCCACATCGAAGGATTTGTTATCCGGATCCTGGATGTCAGTGAGACAAGGATCGAGCTGATACATCTCCACAGCGGGCAGGAAATGTAATATTAATATAGTTCACGCTGGTATATTATTATAATTATTTATCTTCGTACCCTAATTTTTTAATCAGTATTTAATCAGAGGTTTATGGCAACTTTACAGAGAATCAGGAATCGTGCGGGACTGCTGGTGGCGGTGATCATTGGTATGGCCATTTTTGCATTTGTCCTTCAGGATTTGCTGAGCGGTGGGAAGACAGCATTCGCCCGGTCAAAATTTACTTTTGCTGAAATTGATGGTAATTCCGTGCAATACGATGAATATACAGCACGTGTCGAGAAACTGGCAGAATATTACAGGCTGAGAATGGGACAGACTTCACTCGATGAACAGACCATGGAGAGTATCCGTGAACAAACCTGGCAGGATATGGTCAGGGAATATATTACACAGGATGAGTACAGGGAACTTGGAATCTCAGTCAGTCCAGATGAAATGATGGATATGGTGCAGGGCAGGAACCCGCATCCCGTTATCAGGAGTCTCTTTTCCGATCCCCAGACCGGTATCCTGAACAGGACATTCCTGGTACAGTTCATCCGGACCATGAATGAAGATCCTTCGGGTACCCAGAAAACCATCTGGCTCTATCTCGAAAACGAAATTATGAAAGACCGTGCCTTTTCGAAGTATAACAATCTGATTAGTAAGGGATTGTATATTACCGACCTGGAGGCTGAAAACAATTCTCAGGAAACCGGCAGGAGGATGGATTTCAGGTATGTGGTAAAACGTTTCACTGCCATACCTGACTCTGCCATAACAATGACAGAAAATGACCTCCAGAAATATTACCGGGACCATGAGATAGAATACAAGCAGGATGCCACTCGTGACCTTGAGTACGTAGTATTTGAGATACTTCCTTCTGAAAATGATGACAGGCTTGCCGCTGAGTGGATCAATAAAATGAAGTCAGAGTTCGAAACCATCGAAGACCCGGTCTCCCTGGTCGGGATGGAATCTGATCTTCCCTTTGATGACATGAATTATACCGACGGTTCCCTGCCTGAGATCATCAATGATTTCATGTTTTCCTCTTCCGAAGGAGCGGTATACGGTCCCTATTATGAAGAATCTTCCTATCGCATGGCACGCCTGGTTGAGATCGGATACCTGCCTGATTCTGTACATGCCAGGCATATTCTGCTCCAACCAGACAACAATACGGATGCAGCAGGGTTGGCTGCGCTTGCAGACAGCCTTCAGAATGTCCTGACAGGCGGAGGGGATTTTGCAAACCTTGCCAGGCTGTATTCAACCGACGGAAGTGCACAGGAAGGTGGAGACCTTGGATGGTTCCCTGAAGGGCAGATGGTTAAACCTTTCAGCGATTCCTGTTTTTACGGCGAGACCGGTGAGATATTTCAGGTACAGACTCAGTTTGGCATACACCTGATTGAAGTCCTTGCGAAAAGCAGCAAAGTAAAAAAAGTCAAGGTAGTCTATCTCAGCCGCAATGTTGAACCCAGTTCGGAAACCTACCAGAACGTGTATTCACAGGCTGTGAAATTTGCCGGCCTCAATAATACATACGAAAAATTCAATACTGCTGTATCAGAACAGAACCTGACCAAGCGGTACGCTAATGACATCACCGCATCCCAGAAGACCATTACGGGTCTTGAGCAACCCCGGGCCTTGATTCGCTGGGCATTTGAAGCAGAACTTCATGACATATCGGAAGAGATCTTCGAGATCGGCAACAAATATGTTGTCGGAGCTGTCAGCGGTATTCGTGAAAAAGGAATTGCACCAATTGACCAGGTAAGGACAGAGATCGAGCTTGAGGTCAAGAAGAATAAAAAAGCTGAATTGATAAGTGAAGAATTCAATGCCTCTGTAGCTTCCGTTCAAAACATTGATGAACTGGCAAGCGAAATGGGACTTACTGTAGTGGATGCCAATAATGTCAATTTTGCTTCGGTCTCTGTTCCATCAGCCGGAATTGAACCAAATGTGATCGCTACCGCCTCGGTACTGGCTCCGGATCAGTTATCACAACCAGTAAACGGGAATAATGGTGTTTATGTGATCGTAGTAAGCAATATTATTGATCCTGCTGAGACAGAGCTGGTATCACAAAAATCCAGAATGGCAAGTCTCAGGGAATCCCAGGCCAATTATGAGGCCTTCGAGGCACTTCGGGAGGCGGCCAATATCAAGGATAACCGGGCGAAATTTT
>SDBS01007746.1_pt1 | contig 10410 bp, 16 predicted proteins | sample 2277091 | NCBI WGS metagenome assembly SDBS01 (sample SAMN10404972, study PRJNA504765) | marine sediment metagenome | isolation source: marine sediment core GS10_PC15, 163 cmbsf | place: Arctic Ocean: Southern Knipovich Ridge | collected 2010 | reverse complement strand
TCATAACAATATAAGGTTATGTCATAACCATTATTCAATTATAGAGAGATTCAATATTTTGGATATTAGCTTCTGAGATGTAAGACGTGTAATATGGTACTATTGGATACATCAGATCATCACTGTCTCGAGAGTGTCCCAGTCCCAAAGAGTGACCTAATTCATGTCTCATTAACATCTGTAATTCATGGCTAGATATTTCCTCTATCTCGTAGATTGTTATTTCAGCTGCAGAGATTATGCCAGGAGACTTTGATTCAAAAGTTGTAAATGCTGAATATTTCTTAGTTGATGTATGATTTACTAGAGTGATTTGAATATCTCCATTTTTTTCTACTAGAACTAGATTTAATGTACCATTTAGTGCATTATTCCAGCCTGCATATTTACCATTTTCTTCTCTATCATCGTAAATTGGAATAGCAATATCTCTGATTATGCTTTTTGTGACAAACTCATTGTCAATAATACTCACTGTTATTGTGGCATTTTCCCATGTATCTGCATATGCAAAGGGAACTAGAGATAATGCAATGAGTGAAATTATTATCATTTGAATTTTCAATTTAATCAAATTTCTCCGTATAGTCTATTTCAAAGTCTATATCAAAGTCTTCACGCCAGAATTCATCTCCACATTCCTTTAATCTAATGTCAGCCCTTTTTTGATGGTCTTCATATTGGTATGGTTCGCCACCTCTTTTTTTGTCAAAGAGCTGATCACAATATCCAAAATAGGCCAAGTATTCTTCATCATCAGCACAGTCTAAAACTTTCTCCTTAGCATACTGTCTATTTTCTTTTGATGCATATTTTATAGCCAAAGAATTATGTTTGATTATTTCAGTACAAGTCATTTCTTCAAGTATTTCTAATTCTATAATGACCATTACTTTTTCAATATCTAATCTCATATTTTCTTTTTTTAATAGTTCATCTGGAATTATTACAGGTATTTCATTTTTCAAACACTCAAAGACCTTTTCTTGGATGTACTCCCCTCCTTCTTCTGTAAAGTATTGCAGTCCTTTGATATTTTCTTTGAGTATCTGCTCACAGTTCATGGCTGTTAATTCCTCCAAAGTTTTCGTATCTTTATCATATCTGTTGGATTGTTCATTTGTAGAATAATCAATACTAGCTAGAGATACTACAGAGATAGCAGCAATTACCCCAGCTAAAACTATCAAAGGAATCACAATTCTATTCATTTCAAAATTATGGATAAGAACATATTATATTAAGATATGGCGTTTAATGTACAGTTAACCTGAAATACAGGTGCTTTTAAAATTTGTCTAGATTCTTTTCATAGATCTCAGTTATTTTGTCTACGATTTTCTTAAAGACAGTTGCAGTAGTATCAAATTCTTCGGGTTCAAATTCCCATTGCTCAACAATTCCACTCTCTCTAGTTTTGAAGTGAAATTTCACAGAGACCATTTTCTTATCCCATCTTTGTATCTCTACATATTGCCAAGGAATGTCTGCCAACTCTTTTCAATTGGTTGAGCCTATTTTAAAAATTAAGGTTTAATGAGAATTGAACCTAATCTTAAATATTTCTTAAACTACTGAAAAGTCTCGTGTAGGCTGCGAAGAAATGTTGTCATCAAAAGTCACTTTCAAAACTACCTTTCTTCAACTGGTTCATTGTTGTCCAGAAGTTATTCAGCCTACACAAGTTTAATTTCAAACATACAATTTTTTGCATTGACCTCTAAAGTCTTGAACTTTTCTTAAATTATAAATAATATCAATCGAGTTAGCTATTATTGTCTGATCCTGACGATAGTGATATTCCCAAAGTGAAAATTCTTTGGGGAGACTATGAATGGGAGAAATATGGAGAGATACTCAAAAATCGTACTTCAAAAAAATTACTTGCTGTATTGAATGAAGGAATACCGTATATCAAAAATGATTTGGCCAAGTTGGCAGGTATTGATTTTAACAAAGTAGACTATCATTTAAAAAAATTCAGAGCCATTGGACTGGCAACATTAGGGACAAAAACAATTACCGAGGGTGGTAAACCACATGCTACATTTACAAATGATATTGATCTTGTTGGTATTTTCATCAAAAAAATGGGTACTACAACAGTCGATGATAACTTAGTAAGAAGATTTTTCAAAGATAGTGTAAAGTTCGCTAGTGTAGTTTTTACAGGTATTATTACTTATTTTGGTTTAAAATCATCATATATTAAAACTGAAATTGATATTGACTCCGTAATAATAAGTGACGATTTATCTGACATTCCAACTAAATCAGACATAACTACATTCATTGAACATACATATGAAATTGATTTTTTTGTTGTTTATTTAGTAACTTTAATTGTCATATCCACAAATTTATTTATAATTTGGTTCACTAAAAAATTTAAATAAAAAAAAAAGAATGTTTAGGAAACTCCTAAACTAGGTACTATGTTTGACCATGGAGAAAATGCTACGGCATTTTTAAGAATACCATGGTATTGATTACCAAACAATTCCATCATTGGAGCTCCACTGTCCCCATGTGTTGCACTTATGCCATTAAAAATGGTCATTCCTGTTGTGATTACTAGATCTTGATTTTGCACATTTTGTTCCACTAAAGTTACTTGACCCCAATCAATACCAGTAGTTTTAGACAAGGATGTTAGAACCCAATCATCAACTGCTGCGTCACCTTTACTTGTGACAGCTTTGTAGGTATTGCTTGATAGCCATATTTTGGATTGAGATGTAGTTCCTGTGGTTTTATCAATAAACTCACAATCACAATCACCCAAATGAACAAAGTCTCTACCAGTAACTGTACCGATTTCACCACCACCATTTGGTTGATCTACGTCATCATTAATGGCGTAGCAATGGCCAGCAGTTAAGAAACCCCAATTTTTCCAATACCAAGGTCCAGTATAAACTTCCAGTGATAATGTACAATTACCACCACTGTTAATCTGGATGCCTCCTACTATTGGATCACAATCAGAAGTTTGTGTAGTACAACTCAGGTCTTCCACATATTCTCCATAAGAAACAGTAATTGGAACATCAACACTGATCAAATTTTCAATATCTATTTTGTAATCAGTAAGTGATTTTTCACCTACAATAACTACATTAACGGATTTTGTTTTTGTGTCAACTCCAACCATTGCCCAAGGTATTGAACTTTCAGTAATTTCTGCTACTGCTAAATCCATCTTGAGTTTTTGTTTTTCTGGAATATGGTTTGCGATTTTGGCTGCCTCTTTATGTTCTGCAACTCTCTCATGAATAGTATTCAATTGATTTGCAACTGAATCTATTTCTGCTTGACTAGCAATCCCTTCGGCACTAGTCATTACTTGCAATTCTTGTTCTAATTTAAGATATTGCGGAGCGAGTTTTTCAACATCTTGAGGTGTTAATAATCTTGGTGCAACTTTTGTTTCTTCTGCTTCAACGTTAGCAGTTACACTGCCAAATGCAAGTGTAATTGCTATCAATGATGCAAAAACTAAAGTTTTGATGTTTTTTGTCGTCATTACCAAAGTAGGTTATTAGAGACATTAAAAACAAATCGCTGTTTTCAATAACATTGATTCAATTAGCTATTATCGGGGTAAGTTTCAAATACTAAATTCTTTTGGTAAATATTTGGAATGATTTTCTAAATGCCATATGAAAAAGTTGATGGATGGAGATGTTCTGATCCTGAATGTAATCATACTTGGACACCACGAAAAAATCGAGATTATGTAACATGTCCAAAGTGTAAGTTGGTAGAAGTCAAAAAGAAATAATTATCAAAGAAATTATTTCTTCAATCTATATGCTGTCTTTATCAAATCGAAAGTTTCGGTGGGGTTGTCTAATAATTTTTGTAAATTTTCTACATGTTCATAAAATTCAGCAAATCTGGAGTTCAATTCCATCAGTACAGATCCTTTGATAGTGTAATCTTGATCTTCACAAATTTCAAAATTATTATCTTCTATAGTTTCAATTCTTTTTAATTGTGTTTTACTCACAATGTTCTTTATGTATGGAACTTAGTATATCATATTTGCTTCAGTATTCATTGAAGCACTTTCTCAAGAATTAATTTCTTTAATTAAAAACACAGGAATAGAATGACAAAACTATTGTTTCAAAGAGCATTGTGGCAGTATTCAGTATATTCCTGCACTTTCCTGTATTAGTTAATTTCTCAAATTATACTAAAAGAGATATGTTGTTTCAAAATGAACAACAATCCAATTGTTGTCCGTTTTGCACAAAATCGATCTTAACTATCATTGTATTTCTGATCGATACATGACAAAACTACAGTCAAAATTGACTTCAAGAAGAGCAGTTGCTCCAGTTATTGCAACACTTCTTTTAGTAGCAATTGCAGTCGTTGGTGGAACTATTGTTTTTGTGTTCTCACAAGATTTCTTTAGCTCAAATCAAGTTAGTGGAGTTCCGAAAATAGAGTCATTAAGAATCGTTGGTTATGACGCAACTGATGGCGCCGCATTAGAAATACATGATGGTGTTGATAGTGGTGTTGCACAAGGTTCAGCATCAAATGATGGTCTAGTAGCAGGTGACAGAATTGCAGTATACCTACAAAACAACAGTGTACAAAAAGTTACACTCAGTGAAATTCGTTTCGCTGGTACTGTATACACATTTGTTTCAGGCACAGCATCACCATTGAATATAATCGATGCAGTTGGTAGTATTGGTCCATTGGACTCATCCACTGCTGGATATATGGTAGCAACAAATTCTAACGTCGCAGCCGAAGCAAATGTTTTAGACACAACCTCTGCTGAAATTCAACCAGGAGAAACAATATCATTTGTACTTCAACTTGACGAGAAGATAAAAATTGGCAGAGATGCACAATTCAAACTATCTACTACAAACGGCGCAGTCTTCGTTGCAACTGTTATCGCAGGACAACAAAGTGGGTAATCCCCTTTTTTTATTATATGGTGTTAATTCATGACAAAATTAAAAACAAATTTTCATAACAGACGTGCGGTAGCTGAAATAATTAGCGCAATGATGTTAATGGGAATTACTGTAGTTGGTGCAAGCTCTCTAACTTATTTTGTGAATGATACATTTATTTCAGGAAATCTTGGGACCATGTCAACATTTGATTCATCATCTATTATGCTTCTTTCATATGATACGCGTGATTCATTTGATTTACTAAATATATCTACATTAGACAATTATCTAAATTTCTTTTTGTGTGGCGTTACTTGTAGTGTAAATCAAAATGCAATTCCACTTGCAATTCCTGGTGGTACTGAATTCATTGTATTCCAAATTCAAAATAATGGATTTGATCCAATATATCTTAAAGATATACTACTCAACGATGCTTCACATTCCTGGGATTCATCTACATCTGGAATTGAATTAGATGCATCTGAAAATAATAGTAGTGGAAAATATCCAACAGATGGAACCTTTTCACTTTTACCTGTAGGTAGTGATCCAATTATTCAAAGGGATAGTAATCAAATCCAAGGTGGAGCTACTGTAAATGTCCTAGTGAAATTAGGTAATGATAGTCCTGATATTCTACTGAATAAATCAATAAAAATTTCCTTGAACGTTGGAGCTGCAAATCGAGTAAATTTTTTCATTGAAAGCGGTGATGCGCGATAAAATTAAAAACTAGTTTTCAGCCTCAAAACAGACGTGGAATATCTACAATTGTAGGATCTATGTTTTTTATCATTCTCATGGTTGCTGGATTTTCTGCACAAAGTTTAGCTTTGGATGCTCAAACAGATATTGTATCTACTCAAGGAATTGTATCTGATATTGAACTAAAAAAACAACAAGAAGCGTTTGGGGTTTTAGCTTCTACTGATGGAAATAATATTCTTAATCTTAGTGTCACTAATCAAGGTCAAAACCCAGTTGAAATATCTAGTATTTGGATAACAAACAAAACAGTGACTTTTCAAAATGCAACTAGATATGACATAAACTATGATGATGCTTATGTCTCATCTGGTCATATAACAAATGTCCTTTCAACTCAACCCCTTCATATGATTCCTGATACATATGATCTCAAAGTAATCTCATCATTAGGGACAATAAAACGTGTAGAACTTACTGTAAATGCTAATGCACCTGAAACAAGTTTAGGTTCTGTTTTAATTGCAAATCCATCTGATATTATTCTGGGAGGAAATGTTACTCTGGCAATGATTGTTACAAATATTGGTCAGTTATCAATTACTGATGTAACACCATCATTGCCATTTGTTAATTCATCAGCTACAATAACCAACATCTCTACACCAAACATATCAAGTGTTGACTTGATACCTGGAGAATCTTTTCTATTTTTATGGAATTATTCTGTTAATGGAACATCTAACACATTAGTTAGTTTTTCAAATATTGCAAATGGAACAGACATTTACAATAATTTTGTTGAAAGCAATAACGCAATTGATACTAGTGTAATACGTAATGTTACAAGTGGTCTATCCATTATTTATTCTCCATAGTTAATGGTACCCGATGCCTACGGTAAATTTTTAGGTTTTCTTGCGCTTTTTGATTATGATTGTCACTTCATCAACAGTTGTTCGATATTTTTTGGATTTTTTACTATCACTTCCAAATACAAATCCCTTTTCGACTAACAGTCCATCTTTGACCATTTGGTTTATTTTACGATAACACGAGGAAAATGAAATATTACATTCTTTCTTGATCTCCATAATAGTTTTAGGAGTGTCCAATACTGCTTTTAGGATTTTTCTCTTTTCAGGATCACCTATGCCATTTAAAATTATTTCTTCATCAAAGTCAGATTCAATATTCCAATTGGCCATTATTGATATGACAAAGCCAATTAATTAATATCTTTAATTTTAAAATTTATGGTACCAAGTATATTCTCATTTCATATCTTTAAAGTTCATTATTCCATGACAATCATTGTTATCTTTGACTCTATTACAATATCCTAGAGGTTTTTTCATATTGTTTTCTACCATTGAGTTAATATCAAACTCTCTAACCTCACTACCTCCACAAAGATTACATTCTGCATAAAAGTAACCTGCCATTATCTCTAACTATCAATTCTTTATTTTTTCTAAACACTTTGCTACTAGACTAGTAATTTCACTCCACATGTTATTATTCACAGATGCACAATTACATTGCTTACATCCATCTTTGTCATGATTAGCTGCAATATGGTTACATCCACATTTCAGTTGACCAATTACTTTTTCAATTTCAAGAAGATTTGACTTTATTGCTTCGTCTTTTGAATTCATGATTTAACCTGTATTATTTAATTTAAAAATATATGGTACCAGACTCATTCTCTCTTTGTTTCACTAACTTTGGTTTCATTTGTTTTTGCATTTATCCCCATTTGCTTAATCAACAGTTTTAGCATATCTGATTGTATGTTGTTAGTCATTGTAATTATCTGCAATAAATTCTCAGTTGTCTCTACTCCACTTAAATCTACATCATAGTAAATTTTGTGATCTTCTGCATCTTCTGTGAACTTTATGAAAGCTATGTCTTTAGGCATTTAATTTTTCTTAAAGTTATTCTATTTAATTTTAGCTTCAATTTGGGAGGTACCTATAATTTCTAAATCATACAATTAACAATCTCTGATTTTAATTCCAAACAGAATTTATACATCAATATCTTCAATTCATCTTTTTCTCGTGCGTTCATAGGTTTATTGTATCTATGAATAAATCTCATTAGGAGACTAGCTTCAACAAATCCCATTCCATATCCAAGATTAAAATCATGAAGATGATCTGTTATTGATGAACTATCTGCACTTTGCAGTACATAGGTTTCTTTGGTATCTTGCAAGAATTGGCTTATTTGATCTTGGATGTCTTTTTTAAAATCATCATCAAAACACATGATTAGATTAGAATTGTTTTGATATTTAATTTTAGATTCAATATAATGTAGAACAGTGGGGGAAGAATAGATAGGAACTCTATCGTACATTAGAGCCCCTACCTATTGTAAAGAATTTGTGTAATTCCACTTGACCCTTTAGAATTTAGATATTTTCAGTAGGTACCTAAATTCTCTTAAAGATTTCTTAAAACAAAATACCTAAATTTTAAGGTGAAACTATGGTTTATTGAACTTAGATAAAACTAAAAGTATAACCATCTCACTTCCAATTTCTCTAATTGATGAAATAGAAAGAAGACGTGGTGAACTTCCACTAAGTCGAGCTTACAAAGTTCTAATAAAAAATGCATTAAAGAATGAAAAAAATCCTTTGATTCAAAATATTGAGGAGGAGGAATAATGCAGTTAACGGTAAACCCAGAGTATGAAAAACTGGTATTCCCATTAAAGCCAGATGAATACAACAGTCTTAAAAAATCAATCAAAGAAGATGGATTATGGCTTCCAATTATTGTTAATCTAGAAGGAGAAATCTTGGATGGACATCATAGGTATAAAATTTGTAATGAATTAGAAATTCAAACAAAGCATGCAATTAGGGAATTTGAGAACAAGTTATTTGAAAAAAAATTTGTAATTGAATGTAACCTTAAAAGACGACAGTTAAATGATTACCAAAAATCTGAATTAGGAATCCCATTACAAAAAATCAATGAAGAACTAGCTAAGCAGAAAGAATCTGATAGAAAAAAAGGACTTTCCTCAAATGAGGAAAGTAGTCCAACATTTCATTCAGGTGAAACAACAGCTAAAGCAATTGGTGTATCTAGGGGAACATTTGAGCGCGCAAAAAAGGTAATTGAATCAGCTCCTGAAGACATCAAACAAAAACTAAGAGACGGCAATGAACATACATCCATATCCAAAGAATACCAAAAAATACAAAAAAATGAGAAAAAATCAATACGTCACCAGGAAATACGAAAAACTCAAGTCAACCTACCCGATAAAGTAACATTGCACAATTCAGAATTTCAAAAAGTTTTCATTGAAGGAGGCTCTGTTTCATTAATCATAACTGATCCACCTTATCACGACGATGCTCTTCATCTATTCCAGGATTTGGCAGTTCATGCAAGTAGGGTGCTTCGAGACGGTGGTTCACTAGTTACGTATGTTGGCCAAGGGAATATCATCAAAGTAGGCAATATGATGGAGGATCAGGGGCTAAAGTTTTGGTGGCCATTCTCAATTAAGAATAGTGGACCATCAGCTTCAGTCTTTGGAAAGAAAATACTAGTTGGTGGAAAAATTATGCTTTGGTTTGTCAAAGGAAAATACGAAGGTGGTTTTGTTAGAGATTTTCTTGATTCTGAATTCCAAGGTAAGGAACTGCATGAGTGGGCTCAGTCAACTGTAGAATCTGATTACTACATCAAACACATGACAATTGAAAATGAAATTGTATATGATCCATTTCTTGGAAGTGGTACATTTGGTGTCTCTGCTGTGAAATTAAATCGACAGTTTGTTGGATGTGAAATTGATAAAGAACATTTTGAAACAGCACAGAGACTAATCTCGGATGCTGTCAATTCCGAGAAGAAAGAAAATGTATCAACAGTAAATTGATTCAGCTAAATGAAGAAAACAGAATATACTGGTAAACAGATAAGAAAAATCTGGAAGATACATGTGTTTTTTTGTCGATGCGACATATGCTCTTTGAAATATACAATGAAGGAGATAAGCAGAATTGTAGAAATGCCCGATGACGAAGTTGTTCTAACATTGTATTGTTAATACTAAATTTTAAAAAGTGTGTGATACCAGAACTACTTCAGATCCTTTGTAAAAAAACTAAGCATATGTATCAATTCTTTAGCTTTTTCTGTAATGCGAAATTGTTGTTCTGCAGTTTTTCTATCAAATCTAGTTTCAACATAACCATCTTCAAATAATTTTTTACCAACAAATTCCTTTTCATCTGGTTTAGTCTTCTGAACTAAACTATCTGCCCATTCTGGCAATTCTTGGTTCACACCTGATTTTAGTAGTAAAGCTAATGCGACTAAACCCATTGGTGATAGTCCCACTTGCTCTTCCTTGGTTATCTCATTAAATTTTCTATCGACATACCCTTCCTTGATAGTATCTTCAACTTCCATAATAGGTAAAATTCTCACTACTCATTTAAGATTGTCTTCAATGTATGGTACCAGAACCCCCATCTTAAATACTCATTAAATTAATTCAAAATATGCAGTACCGAGAAATATTTGATAAGATTTATTCTGAATTAATGGGGAAAGACCAATTCCAACCGTAGGCATTTTTGAATTATTATAGTAAGGCAGCTTATGACAAAGATACAAATACGATCAGTTATCTAATGGCTAGATGTAGTATGAACTATGAAAATCTGCAACTACGGCAGTTCACAACTGCAAAAACATAGATAAAATAGGGAAAACAACCACTAAGCTAAACA
>SDBS01007745.1_pt1 | contig 10410 bp, 8 predicted proteins | sample 2277091 | NCBI WGS metagenome assembly SDBS01 (sample SAMN10404972, study PRJNA504765) | marine sediment metagenome | isolation source: marine sediment core GS10_PC15, 163 cmbsf | place: Arctic Ocean: Southern Knipovich Ridge | collected 2010 | reverse complement strand
TAATGATGTACCAGCAGCTATAGGGATCATACCAGATATTAAAAGAGCTTGTGAAATAATCGCAGAAGGAAAATCAAGTAAAACAGATATTGGTTTTGCGAAAACAGATGAAGGTGTAGAACGCTACTTTTTAGGAATAGGAAGTCAAGGTTTTGATAGCGAAGTCGCACGAAGAGTGAATGAAAAAGAAGTTAAAAATTATAATATGATGGTGCTTAAAGTTGCGTTTTCTTGGAAAAACAAGGAAGTCATTGTTAAAATGGATAATGATACCTATGAAGGTAAAGCAAACTTAGTAGCAGTTGGTAATGGTGGTTCCTATGGAGGTGGTATGTACATGTGTCAAAGAGCACGAGTCAATGATGGGTTATTTGATATAAGTATCGCAAATATTGGGAAATTTAAATTATTAATGGTATTTAAAAGAATGTATACAGCTTCTTTACTTCCTCACCCTAATTTAGCTGAATATAGGAGTAAAAAGGTTCGAATCGAAATGAAAAATCAAGATGATAAACCTTATCTAAGCCAAGTTGATGGAGAAATGTTAGGACCTTTACCTGTGACATATGAAACGATTAAAGATGGCTACGAATTTATACGACCTGAAATTGATGAAGTTGCTGAAGCTTTTAAGAAAGAACATGGGAGATATTTTTATGAATATAAACATTAACTATTTAATTTTGAAATAGTTATAACCGCTAATTATCATACTACAATGCCTGATTGGAATGATATCTTCACCGAAAAAGGTAAATTTTTCACAGAACCTCATGATGGAATAGAAAGGATTACAAATATATTTCAAGACAATAAAATAACCAAAATTTTAGACCTTGGATGCGGAACTGGCCGACATTTAATTTTTTTTTCAAAAAAGGGTTTTGAAATGTATGGTTTTGATGCTTCTCCTAAGGCAATTTCGCTTGCTAACCAATGGTTAGAAGAAGAAAACATGAAAGCTGATCTCAAACTCCATCGTATGGAAGAAAAATTTCCTTATGAAGAAAAATTTTTTGATGCTGTCATATCAATCAAAGTCATCCATCATAATAAGATGAAGGATATATTTAGAACTATAAAACAAATTAAAAGAGTTTTAAGGAAAGGTGGTTTTATTTTTATTACTTTTCCTAGACTAGGAGATGCTTGGGGAAATTATGGAAATTTGAAAGAAATCGAGAAAGGGACCTATCTCCCGCAAAAAGGAAAAGAAAAAGGATTGTTACATCATTTCTTTACTTTAGAAGAAATTCAAGATGTTTTTAAATCTTTTGATTTAATAGAAGTTTACGATGAAGGAAAAAACCATCGGGCAATATTAGGCATTAAGAAATAACTCTCTTCTTCTTTACTATTTTTTTAATGGAAATTGTTATTACTACTACAATTCCTACTATACCAATAACAACTCCCAGGATATAAATTATTTGAATATCAGGGATACTCAAATCTGTATCCCAGGGATAATTACCTTGATAAGCAAAAAGAGGATCTATTAAATAATTATTATAAATAAATTGCTCTACGGTTTTACCTGTAACTTCAAGGCTTGTGTTTGAGATATGAGTAATATCATCCAATGTTGTATGATGATAAGGCCATAAGGGGCTATCCCAAAAATTTATGATTAAATCCGCTGAGGGTATACCGTGATTGAGAAAACCTCTGTGGTCATCTATAATTGAATTGCTAACAGGATTTGAAGGAAATTCATTAGTATAACCTAATTTTCTCCCAATTGCAAATAATTCATCCATTAATGAAGATGTAGAGTATAGTTCATTGATAAACTGCAAATTAGTTCCACCAACCATGTCCAATAATATCATACCTTCAATGTTTTCAGTTGTAGAATCGTAAAAATCATCAATGTCATTAACAAATTGGTCCGATCCTTCAACCCAGTCCCAACCAGGTATCCCGTTACCCCCTTGGTCTTCCGCATCAAAGAACAGAAACCAAATTTCAGAAGATAAATAATCTTTTTTTGCATAGAGTACTCTTGCTAGTTCTATAAGAACAGCAGATCCACTTGCTCCGTCGTTTGCACCGGGAACCGGTTTTGATCTATTTTCTATGTTAGAATCCCTGGTTGCTTTAGCACGAGAATCATAATGTGCACCTAAAATGAAAATACTATCTTTCTCTTCATTCAACTTAAATAAAATGTTTTGACAATCTGTTGAATATACGGTAAAATTGTGTAAAAAATAAGAAAAACTACTATTGATATCTAAAAACTTTGAAATAAAAAATTGCGTACAATTCTCTCTTTCCTCTGTTCCAGGTATTCGAAATCCAATATCTAATTGATCTTGAACATTTTTGAATGCGCTATCTCCATTAAATTCTAATTCAATGTTATAATTTTCTATATTCAAATTAGTAGATACCTCAAAAAGGAAAACGATCGATAAAGTTGTAATACTGGCAAAAACAATCAGAATAAGAATAACATATCTTTTGTTTATCAGAAATCACCAGAAAAAAATAAGATTAAATGGCAATATAATACCATTTTAAACAAAGTTAAAAAACCTTTTTCATACAATTCTCTAAAATCTCAATAGCTTTATCAATTTCTTCTCTTGAAATTATTAAAGGAGGTTGTAATCGGAGAACGCAATCTTTTACTCCCCCCGATCCAATAAGAAGCCCATTTTCTCTGCAGTAATTTTTAATTTTAGTTGTGTCATCCTTTGCAGGAGTTTTTGTTTTTTGATCCTTTACCAGTTCAATCCCTATCATTAACCCCTTACCTCTGATATCACCGATCTGTTGATATTTTTCTTTTATTTCACCTAGTCTTTTCAATAAATATTCTCCATCTTTTTTGGTTTTTTCTGAAAGCTTCTCGTCTTGCAGAAGTTTAATGTTAGCTAATGCTGCTGCTGCTGAAACTGGATTACCTCCGAAGCTCGAAAAATGATCTCCAGGTTCAAAGGAAGTTCCAATATCAGAACGCGTTATACATGCACTTAAAGGAAACCCGGCAGCAATACCTTTTGCCATCGTAATGAAATCTGGTATAACATTATAATCTTCAATGGCAAACATCTTACCAGTTCTACCAAAACCTGTTTGTACTTCATCAGCAATAAATAGGATTTCATTATCGTCTAGAATTTTTTTTACAATTCTGAAATAGTCAGGTGGAGGTACAATTATCCCTCCTTCCCCCATTATAGGTTCAGCTATAAAGGCTGCAACTCCATTACTTGTTCCATAATCAATTGTATTTTCTAATGATCTTGCACAGAGATAGTCGCAACTAGGAAACTCTTTTTCAAAGTGGCAACGGTAACAATATGGAGGATGAGCATAGGCGATACCCGTTAGGAATGGTCCAAGATCAAATTTCTTTTTACTTGATTGACCCGTAATACTTATCGCTCCAAATGTTCTCCCATGGAATGAACCCATCAGAGATATAAACTCATATTTTTTTGTAAACTTTCTTGCTAGTTTTAAGGCTGTTTCAACTGCTTCTGCTCCAGTATTACCAAAGAATGTCATATGTAAACTAGGATCCGTTATTTCAGCTAATTTTTCAGCCAGGTAAATTGCGGGTTTAACATAATATAAATAAGTTCCAGCGTGAATTAGTTTATTTATTTGACTTATGGCAGCTTCGACAATTTGTTCTTGGCAATGACCTGCATTTACAACTGAATACCCTGCGAAAAAATCTATGAACTCTTTTCCATTACAATCAAAAATTTTCGCACCTTTCGCCTTTTCTACCACGATAGGTTGCATTTTTGGTAAAAAGCTGGTAATTAGATATTTATTTGCTTTCTCAATAATTTCTTTTGGATTAGTCAACTTTAACACTATCCCTATAAATCTTAGAATAAATAATATATTTACCACTTAAAAATTAAACACTTTTAATAAAGAGGAAATTTGCCATAATGTTAGTGGGTCATTAATTAATTGTCTTAAATCATCAGTAAATTAAACTGCAATTATCTAACATAGTTTAACTAAATTTGTTTGCAAATCATAATTCATTTATATTATACTTTCAGATATAATAATAGAAAACTAACACAAACACTTTATGTCTGTCGCTGAAGTAAGTAAAGAAACGGGAATTATTATTAGAGGGTTAGTAAAAAGTCAACCAATATATGCTGTTGTATCACCTGGTGATTATATACGTCATAGGTTAGCATTTCCAATAGTACTTACAGAAGACATTGAAGTTGGTTTTAAAAAAGCTAAAGGAGAATTTTTAAAGAAAAATTCAACTATAGTTGTAAAATGCTCAAAATTATGCTATGTAAGTGTAGGGGATGCGATAAAAATCAGTGGAAAAATAGTGAGAGTTACTTCTGAGGTTTGGGATAAAACTTATTTATTCATTAAAGCCAAAGAAATATTTAATGAAACTCAACAAACTGGAATTTTAATGTATTAGGATAAAATTATATTATATTGAATTAAACTTTTCTTTACTATTTTTTATCTACAAATTCCGTTTTTGAGAAATCTTTTGAGAAATATCTACCAGGTTTTTTATACGCTACATCACGCCATTCCACTACTTCATCTACATTATGGTTACCTGTAATTACAATGATATCTCTATTTTTATACGAATCTAACGCAATACTAACAATTTCTTCTGGTTGCATCGCTTTACCAGATTCAGAAAGTTCAGGATTATTCAAGATACCATATATTTCCGTGTAAGTTGGTCCCGGACATATACTTTTAAGCTTCACTTTTGATTTAACGAAGTTTAATTTGAGCTGAACCATCTCTGTAAAAGCTGAAATAAATGCCTTTGTTGAATGATACATTGGATCTCGTGAACCGTGTAATATTAATGATGCTAAAGATGAGATGTTAAAAATTACACCTCTGTCATTATTTTGCATCTTTTTCAGTGCAGTATACATTAAGCGAACTATTGCACCACAATGAAGATTAAGCATTCTCATAAATACGTTGATATCGGAATTTTTACTGATAAACTTTTCACTAGTTGCGAATCCCGCATTATTTACTAATACATCAAGATTATTGATTGTTTGAATATATGAGGCAATTTCTTCCATAAATTCGGGTTGGGAAAGATCACCTGAAATAATCTCAACATTGACGCTATGTTTTTGCTTCAATTCTGCTGCTAGGGATTCCAATCTGTTTTTTCTTCGAGCTGTAATAACCAAATCAAAACCTTGTGAACTTAATATTCGAGCAAAAGATTCTCCTATTCCTGAACTCGCACCCGTAATTACAGCAACACCTGGATCTTTTACTCCCATAAAATTTATCTTTGCTGTCATAATTACAAATTAATTTGTATTTTCTTTAAGTTTTCTCTTAAAGAGTTTTGTTTTCCTTTAAAGAGGCAAATTGTTTTTAAACTTTTAAATTTCTTATAATATCTCCAATATATCAGATCTAAATTAATATGCAATTTTCTTCCATCGTTTTTCAGACCAATAAAGTAGCTCTCCATTTTTCTTTGTTTCATGTACTTTATTCTGAAATTTTAAATAATCAAGATGGACTAAAGTTTCACTAATTGCAAGGATTTTATTCATCTGGTCCAAATCATCTCCAAAGTGGCGAAGAGCAATCTGAAGGGGAGGTATCGGATTATTTTCAATGATTTTAGATATCTCATAAAGCCGATTCTGGTGATGATTTTTTATAGCCGTTATTCTTTTATGGGGATTGTAAATAATTTGTTCATGTCCAGGTAAAATTATTCTGGAATTCAGCTCATCGATTCGATCCAAAGATCGAAGATAGTGTTCTAAGATGTTTTCATAATTATTTTTTTTGTTAAATTCTTCAGCACCGGGAATTACTAGTGTGCCCAAGTGGGGAGTAATTTTACTTAATATATGATCTCCGGAGAATAAAATCCCTTTTTTAGGGTAATATACACAAATATGCCCAACTGAATGACCTGGAGAGTGTATAATCTGTAGTTCACCATCTATGATTCTATCATCATTATTAAGTAATAAATCTGGTTTAAAGTACTCAAATCTCCACATACTTGTACCAAAACGTTGAATTATTAAATCAACTTCTTCCTTCTCGAAACCAAAACTAATGAGTAATTCTCCCCTTTCTTTTGCCTTTTCTTCCAAGTTATTATTCTTTGTCAAGTAATCTCGTAACCTAGCCAAATCATGAGCGATTGTGTGCATACAAATTTTTACATCTGGATTTGCTCTCTTTAGTTCTGACACTAAACCAGTATGGTCTGGATGTTCGTGTGTAATGATACAATAATCAATATCTTTAAGAGAAATCTGTAATTCATTTACAGCTTTATAAAATGCTTTTTTCCAGTATTTCATAGAATACCCCGCATCGATAAGAACAACCTTATCTTTTACTGTAAAAATATATAAACTAACAATGTTAGAGAAACCAATATTAATTTGGTTAATACCTTCTAAGGAATGCACTTTATAATATTCAAAATCTACCAAATTACACATTTTTAATAAAAAGTTTCTAAGATCATCAAAATCATGAATTTCTTTCCCGAAATCGGTAAACTCATTCACTAGTTGGAGTTTTACTTTATTGTTAAAGAAATTATTGAAAGATTCACCATTCTCTAAGAATAATACATGAAGGTCATATGAAAACCAAAAGAAATTTTGGAGAATAACTTCTGAAAGCTCAGTTCTTTTAGAAACTTCTTTAATGAATTGTCTGACTGATGTTTGGGGAATAAATTTATTGAACTCTTGAAAAATTAAGTTCTTTTGGTTAGCATCCAATTTGTTTAGGTTGATTAATCTCTCAAATTGATTTCTTGAAATTGTAAGATCTCTACTCATCTAAACCATTAATCCTTATTATATTCAAAAGAGCATTTATAATTAAATGCTGGATTTAAAAAATAATAAGATCAAGAAAAACTTTTGGTAATTTAGTTTGGAGGGTAAAGTTAAAGGAGATCTTCAAAAATAAAAAAAATAAAGATACCGATCTTACCATAAAGTCATTGAATCGGTAAATAGTTGTTTTAAATCCTCAGCACTAGCTGGTCGGGGAGATAATTTGGTTACACGATGTTGTGGTAATGTCCCTTGAACAAGTTCATCTATGTCGCTCAATCCGAATTCAACCGCATTCAATCCATTGGGCATCCCGGTTGCTCGCATTAGCCTAATAATCTCATTTGCAAGAATCTCACCAGCATCATTTTTATCTGCATTTGTTACATCAACACCCATTAGTTTGGCAGCATATAAATGTACCTCGGGATTTACTTTCGCAGTAAAGCGAAAAACAGCGGGTGATGCAAGTACTACTCCCATCCCATGTGGAATTATGGGATGTTCAGATTTGATTCCTTCAGGAATATATTCCCGGACCATCCCAGATACAGGATAGGACATTCCATGAGCTAAGTGAACTCCAGCGTTACCAAATCCTATACCAGCAAAAGTGGCTGCCTGTATCATAGCTGCTCGTGCTTCATCATTGTTAGAATCTTGAACTACGGGCACAAGGTATTTAGAAACCATTTCTATTGCCTTAGATGCCCATAAATCACTAATTGGGTTAGCTCCTTGGTAAGTAGGTCGCATTTCAAGACTTTCAGGAGCAGGACGCTTATGATAAGGAATTGCGGTAAGTGATTCCAAAGCGTGACAAAGAACATCGAAACCACAAGCTGCCGCGGCCATCTTTGGCACAGTCCGAGTATTATTTGGATCAATAATTCCCATAACGGGTCTTAACGCTCGATGGGCAATTCCCGTTTTTGCATGCATTGAGACTAAATCAAAAATAGCTACTCCTGTTGTCTCACTTCCGGTACCTGCTGTTGTGGGAATAGCGATCATTGGTTTTAAAGGTCCTGGTATAGGTATTCCTTTGCCGATTGGTCGGTTGACATAATCTAAAAAATCAGCTGGATAAGTTGAATACAAATTGGCCACTTTAGCAGTATCCATACAACTACCACCCCCTACCCCTATAAAACCATCAAAATCCCCTTCAATTGCGAATTTTGCAGCAATTTCAAAAGAACCATCTGTAGGTTCAACGCGAGCTTTATCAAATAAAACAAATTCAATATTTTCTTCTTCTAATGCTTTGATGGTGACTGACACAGGTTCACTTTTTGTCAAATTTGGGTCGGTGACCACCATAACTCGGCTAGCACCAAGTTTCTTAATATCGTATCCTACTTCTCGTGTCACGCCCGGACCATATTTGATACTTGACGTATCCATCGTGAAGGCTGTTTCAAATTTTTGTTCTTGGTTTGTCATTTTTACAATACCATTTTTTTTTACTTTTATTATTAGTTTTTTTGTTTAACACACTAATCCCATGGAATTTCTGTAGTTCCATGGAATTTTTCGATCACAACTACTTCTTTGGTATAGAACTTTATTACTTCAGGTCCTTGTGCACGAAGTGACCCAAAGAAGGAATCTTTTGCTCCTGCAAATGGAAACCATGCAATAGGGGCCACTATACCAATATTGATACCAATTTGTCCCGCATTTGAATTATATCGGAATTCCCGTGCTTCTAAACCATTTTCTGTATAGATAGTGATTGCATTGCCCATAGGATGTGCATTGCTTATTTCAATTGCCTCAGTTAAAGTATCTACTCGATCAAGACAAACAACAGGACCAAAGATCTCTTCGTCATATACTTTCATCCCTGGCTTAGCTTTCTCATACAGGCAAGGACCTAACCAATAACCATTAGGATATCCATCAATTTTTAAGTCTCTTCCATCTAAGATTAGATCTGCTCCTTCATCAACACCATCTTGAATTTGTTCAAGGATCTTTGTCAGAGCTTTCTTAGATACAATAGGTCCCATAGCATTTTCCTTATCCATTCCATATCCAATTTTTTGAGCATTTGTAGCTTCAAGAAATTTTTTTTTGAAATGAACATAATATTCTTGACTCCCTACAACCATTATGACTGATCCCGATAAACATCGCTGTCCTGTATTACCAAAGCAGGAATTCATTATATTTGACATGACCGAGTCAAGATTGGCTTGTTCAGTAACCATTAAAAAATTATTGGCACCACCATGACATTGTGCACGTTTACCTGCATCAGAAGCGGTTTTATATATATGATTAGCAATAGGGGTTGATCCTACACTTGATACAGCTTTAATTAGGGGATGTTTAATTAAGTAGTCACCTTTGGCTGCATTACAATGGAGGTAGTTGATAACTCCTTTTGGAAATCCTGCTTGATCAATATATTCGGTCATTACTTGCATAGCAAGGGGTGTTTGTGAGTTGGATTTAATGATAACTGTATTTCCTGTTGCCACAGCAAAGGGTAAAAACCAGAACGGAATCATTGCGGGGAAATTGAAAGGGACAATAATCAATACAACACCTAAAGGTTCAAGAACGGAATATTCATCAATACCCGTACCAATGTTTGACATAAATTGGCCTTTTTGGACTTCTGGAACAGATAATGCGGCTTCCACCATTTGGTATCCTCGAATTACTTCACCACGGGCAGCAGCCCATTCCTTTCCATGATTAACTACAACCGCTTCTGTGATTTTATCTAGATTTTCAAATAAAAGTTGATGCAATTTAATTAACGGATGAATTCTTGTTATTCCAGGAGTATCTCGCCAGCCAGAAAATGCTGCTTGAGCCATAGCTATAGTTTCATCAATTTCTTCTTGGGTGGAATTCGGCTTCAAAGCAATTACTTCAGCCTTTGCAGGATCCATAATATCGATAAATTGGGTGCTTTTTGAAGCAACAAATTCCCCATTAATATAATTTTTTAAAATATTCATGATTTATCTCCAAATTCTATCTAAAGGTGGAAAATAATTAAAATTATAAAAGTTTTTTTCAATTCTTTTTTTTTTACTTCTTAAAAATTTAATCCAAATAAAAAATTTAAATTGGAGGTAAATCAAATTATGTCTGTAAAGGTTGTAAAAGATTAATATATGAAAAATAAAAATAAAAATTATATTTTAAAGTTTAATTAGGTTCGAAACCAAGATCTACTCTTGTTTCTTCACCTTTTAATTCAGTCTCAATAAAAGTCGCCTTTACAGGAGTATCTATTTTAATAGTATCAGGTTTGGATTCATCTACGCCCACTAATTGTCCAGAAATCATCGGACCTTCTTCAAGTTTTATTACTGAAAAGCAATAAGGTTTTTTCATTGAATAACCTTTATCGACCATGAATTTTGTACCAACTCCAATGCAAGAAAATGCAGCAATCTTCCCTTTACCTGTAAATTCAATCCATTCCATATTGGCATTATTACATTCGATACAGAGTTTTCTTGGAGGACCATATATTTGACCGCAACTTTTGCATTTAGAACCCATCAATTTCTTACTATTTAAGAATTCTAAATAACTTTGAACTGTAAAATCTTTT
>SDBS01007744.1_pt1 | contig 10410 bp, 12 predicted proteins | sample 2277091 | NCBI WGS metagenome assembly SDBS01 (sample SAMN10404972, study PRJNA504765) | marine sediment metagenome | isolation source: marine sediment core GS10_PC15, 163 cmbsf | place: Arctic Ocean: Southern Knipovich Ridge | collected 2010 | reverse complement strand
GCTTGTTGCTGTGGATATTTTTTCTTTGCACGTGGATCCTTGCTCTCTGTGAGCTTCGCAATGTTGCGACCTATAGTCGCTCGAATCTTCTCCTTCTTCGCGCGTGGAGGGATATGTAGCAGCTTGATTCCACGCGGAGGATTCAATGATGCACGCATGCGCGGTGATGCCATGCACTTTTGCTCAATCGCCGACATCGCTTCGCTTTGAATATCGAAGGCGGCAAGAGCATATCTCTCTGGCGCTCCCGCATTCTCAAATTCTACACTCGCACGCGTTGCGGTAGACATTGTCGACAGCCAAGAGGAAACATTCCCTGATTTGCGCGCCCGTTTGAGCTTGTCCATAGCGAGCGTGAAATAGCGTTGCGCTTTTTGCTCATGAACACTTACGGAGGGATTTGAACTCCGCTTCCGAGCCCTCTTCGCTTTCGCTTGCATTTGCTGAGCATGCTTCATGTAGCGTCTGAGATCCTCAGGCGACATGTTTCTGATCTCCGCAAATAATACGAGCTTGTTTTCAGCGTCGTCCATGCGCTTTCTGGAGCGGGAAATCTCACCAGCGGTGCTCGATGTTCCAGTCGACACCACAAGCCATCGTTTCCGCGCCCTGCGATATTTGTCGGTTAGATCATCCAATGTCGATGGCATGCCCATATCTGGATTGATTTTCCGCAATTTCGCCGCCGTACTTTTGCGCTTCACTTCTCCATATACTTTGGATTGCGAGGCTATGCTCGTGGCCGCTTTTTTCACTTTGCTCCGACGGGTGCTTTTGACTTGCGCCTCAAGGGAAAGCGCAGGATTTCTCCCACGTGGAATAGTCCCCTTCTCTGCTTTGCTGATGATTCTGTCCAAGGCATCGATTAGCTCTTCGAGCTGCGCGCGCTCGGCCGCTATTTTTTGCTTACGGATCAGCGACTTGAGCTTGGTGCGGGCTGATTTAACCTTGGCCAGTTCTACTCGTTCGCCGCGCAGGGCTGTGGCGGCAACGTGCTCGATCGTCGGTGACGCCTTGTGGTAGTCGAGCATCAGGCTGCCGACCACCGAGGCGATCTTCACAGTTCTTTCAGGATTGCCACGCCTTGAAAGCTCCGAGTGGAGTTCGACGATCGGCATGTACATCGGATGGGTACGTTTGATGGTCTCGCCAACCTTGGCACGGCGTTCGAGATAATCGAAGGCGGCCTGGTGTTTTTTGCGAAGGCGGGAGGCGAGTTTGGGATCGCCGCGTCGGACGGATTGCTCGAGCTGGAAGATTTGCCTGACGATGTTCGCCTTGGGAGAAAGCGACATCGGATTCTTCTCCTTGCGGGTCGCAAGACCGGCTGCGGCCCCGGCAATGGCGCCAATCGGACCCAGCAGGAGCGCGCCCGCGCCTGCGCCGATAGTCGCGCGTCCGGTATCCGTCTTGGCGAACTTCTTCGCCTTCTTCCCTACCCGCTTGGCCGTTTTCTTGACCCTGCGTCCAATCTTCTTCGCCCCTTTTTTAACCTTCTTCCCCTCCCGTTTGGCCCCTTTCTTTGCCTTCTTTACGAGGCGTTTTGCCTTCGTCTTAGTTGAACTCTTTCGTTTGGCTTTCTTTTTGGCCATTGGCTCACTTCATCTTCAGTCGCTTAGCTTCAGACCTTGCGACTTGTAGACACATTTTTCGCTCTTCGAGTACCTTTTCACTCGTTGATGCCTTCATTTTCTCGAGATGTTTGAGAACGTCCTGCAAGCGCTTCTTGCCCGGTCGCTCACAATAATGATCCCAAAGCTTTTGGCATCGACGAACCAGGCGCTGCCATTCAGGCGTGACCTTGCGTGCGGTCTTCTTCTTGGTCTTCTTTTTCTTGGGATTTCCCGCACGTTTCGTAATCGCCTTCGCGGGAATCCTATGCCGACGTACCGGCGCTCCCCCAACAGGCTCGACCACCTTCAGCAAAGCTTCAAGATCACGAACGCTCCTAATCGCCGTCCTGCGATCCTGTTCTGACCATCCCACAGTTCCCTTTCCGCCTACAGAACCCTTGAGCAATGCGAGGCGACTCTGCATCGCTGTAAGCTGCTTGGGACTACGACGGGTCTTGCGACGATACGCGAGCAGGTCTCGACGAAGCTTACCCAGCCCCGAGATAACTCGTTCAGGCGCCACCTCTGGCTTGCGCCCGCGCATCACAGCCTCGAGGCTGTTGATCATCCTCTTCAATCGCGGAAGGTTCTTGGAGACATCTTCACCGCGGGAGATCTTCCGCTGTGTGACCCGCATGAGCAGATCTGTCGCGTCTACATCCTGCCGGAAACGCACGTCTATCGTTGGCGTAACTTTTAGTCGTTGCCTTTCCGCATATGCAATTTTCTCCCCGCCTGTCTTGTACCGGTCTGTTCTCATCGCTCGCGGCTTAATACGCTTCCACAAGTTAACGTATTCGACCCATCGCTCTGCCTTGGGTACCGCCGCCTTCTTAGGCGGGCTCAGACGCTTCTTGGCCCGGCTAACACGCTCTTCGATACCCGTTGGCTTGACGAAGCTAAGAGCCTCCTCGAGCGCGGTGATGGATCCACGAAGCTCGCTGATCTTCGGTCGAATATCCACAAATGCAGACTGAGCCTGTTTTTTTGCCAGCGCCAGCTTACGCGTCGCGTCGCGGTATTCGCCGGCATACACAGTTGAACCCGGAGTCGCTTTGAACACCTCGAAGCGAGACGTGAGATCTCTGAATACCGATTTGTAGTATTTCGCAATGCGTCCATCGAGCTGCTTGATGATGAGCTTGTTCTTGTTGATATCCTTCTGGACATCCTTTAGCTCTTCTCTGTCGTCTTTGGTGATTTTTAATCCGAGATTCTTCTTCTCGATGAGTCGCTCCGCGATCGAAGCCTGGAGATCGAGCACAGCCTCTTGCCTGATGCGTGCCTCTTGCAGATCATCGAACCATCGGTCGACAACAACCATAGATCCACCAACTGCAGCTTCAATCTCTTGGCTGATGGGACCGAACACGGGGTTTTTGCGTCGCGCCATCGTAATCCTACTTCTTCTTGGCCGCTTTCTTTTTGGCGGCCTTTCTCTTGAGATGGCTCGCCAGTTCCGCACGAGCCGATTTCAAGCCAGCCTGAACCTGCTTCAGCCTCTCCCTATCCTTCGCGTAGCCAAGCTCTTGCTCAGCCAAGACGAGATTCTCGTAGGCAGCGAGGAGGTCTTTGGTCTGCAGCTTTTCACAGTATCGATTCCATGCTTTCTCAGATTTGCTCAAAAACTGCGCGCCATTTTTCTGATGAACTGCCTTGGGGGGATTAACCTCGTATGCAGCCTCGATGATCTCCTCCGATTCCTGAGCCTCCATCAAAGAAACAATCGCATCGCGCAATTCAATGATGCGCTTGTTGACCGCCTTGGCCTCTCGCCCCTGATCCGCGAGCGAGAAGTTCGCCCTCGCATTTTCGAGCGCATCGTAAGCCCGCATCAATGCGCCAAACTTTGGACGCCCTGTCTGCATCGAACGCTGCCAGGTGTTGAACTCGGAGTTATATCTCGCAACCGAACTCTTGGCTGCCCTTGCAGGTTCTGAAGGATTTCCTTTGAGCGCTCTCTTGGGCGTTTGAAATCTTCCCCTACGAATCTCTGCCTCCACGACGCGCCCAACCTTCGATACCTCACGCGTCTTTTTACCCCTGCGCGCTGAGGCTGAAACTTTACGCTTTGAAACCTTGCCGCCTTTTTCTCTGACGGTTACCTCGGTCTCCCAAGCCGTAACAGCTTCCTTTTTGCTCCCCCTCTTCCCACCACGTCGTTGCTTCGCCTCCCACGCCTTTCGAAGCTTCTCCCCTCCCCTTACCTTTTCCTTGATATAGCTCCCTACCTCATGCCCCAAGACTTCGGCCTCGTAAGTTCCAGGCTTAACCTTGTGCATACCAACTCTGGGGCCAACCCTTGCCCTGATTGCTTCAATGTGCTCCTTGTACGCGCCAGCTACACGTCTCTTTTCCTTGATCTTACGCTCAGCACCACGACGCTCTTCATACCAAATAAGCGCAGCATGAATAACCCTGCGCGCCCGAAGGTAGGCATCCTGTTCAGTTTTGAACAGCTTCTTCTCATCCGGATGATTGTACAGCGGAGGCGCACCTTTTCTCTGCTCGATGTTGCGCCCGCGTTTGGTAACATTAAACCGATGTCGAACGCCCTTATCTGTCTCAACCCTATGAACATCAAAAGTGACGCCGGCGATATTGTCACCAAGTTCCTTCACGGAATCGATGATGTAAAGCTTTTCTCCTGTCGAAGGGTCGAGGCCGGCCTTAGCCTCAATTGCTCGGGATCTCGAAGGCTTCTTACCCCTCTTCCTCTTCTTCTGTTCAGGCTTCCATTCCGCTTCTGGACTCCCTCCACGAGCCATCACTCCTTCACGAAGAACTCCCTGACGAATGTCGCGAAGCTCTTCGATGTATTCCTTAATCTGACTTTGCGAATCTTCGAAACGTTCAGGATGCGCAAAAAGGGTCTGCGCACTGTGATCCCGTTCGAGAACCTTCAGCTCCTCAGCACTTTGAGGACTGAGTTTTACAATTTCTTTCAACCACTGCTTGCGCAGTTTTCGTTGAGCCTCTAGCCATGTTGATGCGTTTTTTACCCTGCGGGCCATGATAGGCTCAGTCGTTGATGAAATCGTCGGCCTTTTTGTTGGCCGCTTGGATCTTCGTGAGCGCATCCGTCGAAATGAAATCGCCGAGCTTGACGTCGCTTACGTCTTTGCCCTGCTTGATCAGCTCGATCAGTCGAGGAACGCCCGACACGATGGCCTGAATGAGTGCGACAACTGCTGTGGTGCTCATCTTGTTACTTACCCTTCTTGATAGCGTCGTAGTACGGCTTGAGCGCGCTCCAGGCTGCGAGAACGCTGCCCTTGAGTTCATCCCAGTCGACTTCTTGCGCGCATGTCTTGAGTTCTTCGCACTTGACGGCCTCTTTGATCACCGTCTGCGTGCTGACCAAGGTTTGAACTGCGGCGTCGAGGCCTTCGCCGTTGCCGAAGATTCCCATGCAATCAGACTTCGCCTGTTTGTCTTGCAGCTCTTCTTCCGAGAGTGTGGATTTGCAGTGATTGATTTGAGCGTCGACCCCGGTTTCCCAAGCGGTCGCAATCTCATCGGCGATGGCATCGCTGGCCATCACGAGCTGGACGGCCCGGCCTTTGTTAGCATTTGCGCAGCCGCCCAATGAGCAGACTAGCGCGAGCGAGAGAATGGCGCTTCGCATACGCCAAGATTACCATTTTTAGGCTCGCGCATCTACCGCGAAGCCTCGTCTCGTGGTACGATTCGCCAAATGAATGCTGCCCTTCTTCTCGGCGCGGTCGGATTGATCGCCCTCAAATCGTCCGGCGGCAAAAAATCCGCCAAGAAGAAGTCGCTCACTAGTAATCGGGGCATTCTAACGAGTCCAGGGCGCGGGTTCACGCAGATTAGACTCCCGAAGAGCGAATGGCCAGACATGGTCTTTTCGATTCCATTCGGCTCCGGAGTTTCTGCCCCCATCTGGCCAATCGTCACCTCACACCGTAATAAATTCACCATTTCTTACCGAACTATTGGCGGCGCAATAATTGGCAACGGCTCGCGTCGATTCATGTCTAAACGTGGTGATGCCAAATACCACGTTGGTATCGATGTCTACGCGAACGATGGGGATCCAGTGCTCGCCTGTGAGTCAGGGCAGATCGTTAATATCTATCACTTTTATCACGGAGCTTACGCCTTATTCGTGCAGTGCAATTCGGGCCTCGTTATCAACTATGGAGAAGTAAAGCGAAATAGTTGGAAAGAATTTGGCCTAAACGAAGGTTCGAAAATCAAAAAAGGACAACCGATTGCGCGTATCGGAGTAATGTCCGGAGGAAGTTCCATGCTTCACTTCGAGACTTATATGAAACCAAAGGACAAAAACGAAAAATATTTTGGCGGTGCTACGGGGTCCATTTTGAACCCGACATATTATTTACTCCGGACTCGCTATTTTTCTACCAGTGGAAGGGCGTACTCCGGATCTACACAATGCTTGGCTCGGGGCTATCAAAATATGAGCCCAACCAATGACTTGGAGGCTGAGATCGCGCGTGAAGAGCGCGAGATGAATGTTGCGCCTACGGACAGTGTTCTTGCTGAGTTGAATGAGGAGAAGTTTCGGTCGATCTCAGCTCCACCGAATCGAGCGGATGGGCCTTGAACCATCGTCGTCGATGACGGCTGGATGCATCGCAAATGCGTCGAGGATCCCCCGGCGCCCTCGATAACCCCTCACGATTCGCCATTCCCCAAGCGGACTCACCCTCCAATCTTCGCGGAGGATTTTGCGCTCAGCTTCAGTCCACTGGAAGATCGTACACATAGACGTCTATGTCCCAAAGCGCGTCTTCAATCAGGCTCGATACGCGTTCCCAATCTCCACGAGCTAGTCCGCAGCCGATGCGAGGCATGTGGATACTTAGCTTCTCCGTCACAATGAGTGCCTTATCTGAGGTGCCCGTGACAGCACGCGCCCCTTCAGCCAACTTGATTAGACATTTCTCGAGCGCTTCGTAACGAAGCGGCACGGCGTTCTTTGAGCTGTAAAGACCGTGCTGTGCAATCATGTTGCAGACGGCCAGGTTGAGATCTACAAATATCCACTGCACTTCTCCGAGCTTGAAATGTTTCTTGGCGAACTTCGCCTGCTTGCGATAGTGCACTTCCGGCTCAGGCCATTTCGCCGAAACAGCATTCACAAATCCTTTCCCCCATGCTCCCTGATCGTTGACCACGTGTGCGATGACTCGCTTGCCAGTCTCGATAACAGGCTCGGTCGCATCGCCGATGACGTAGCGAATCATTCTTCGAAGCGTCTCAAAAAGGCGGGGGTCATGTCGCCATTCCACGAGCCCAGGGTATTGCTGAAAAAATGCTCATTAGCCTGCTCGTAATCAATTCCTTCCACCATCAACGATTCAAGGCATTGGTCCATATCGTAGATGGCAACCGGCTCTCGACCGAAGCGGTGACATACTCCGATGAGCGCATCTTCGTAGCCGTCGAATAGGATGAGATCCTCCCCCATCTCGATCAGCTGCTCCTTCTTCTCTTCGATCGTCAGGGGTTTCCTTTCCCCCTTCCCTAACTTGAACGCATCCATGCACAGCTCGAACATCCCCAAATCTTTCGGGAGTGGTGGGCGTCCAAATTTCGAGACCCACCATTCGTCAAAGGCTTTCATCTGGTCACAATTCTTTTCTCAGCACGAAGAGGGTTTGCTTCTTGAAGTGTTTCCAACGTATTTGACGCATGATCGGATAGCCCTTCCAAAGAGATTTCGGCTTGCGATCAATGAACTCTTCGATCCTCTTCCGCGAAACCCCGAGCACCTTCTTTGCTCGAACACTCTCTCGATACGCCTGCATCTCGAAAGCCCACGACCGTCGCGCCATGAGATAGAGTGTTGCGAAACGGACGACTCCGTAGTGCTCCCACTGTTCGACATGAATCCACTCGTGCGCCCATAGTCCAGCCTGAGCCTCTGGCGAATACGTCGGAAAATCCTTCCCAAGACGAATTTGCTTCCAGTAGGTGGTGGTCATCTTCTGAAAGTTGGGTCCAAAGAAACTGCTCTTTGGACGAACTCTCAGACCCTTCTTCTTCGCGAGCTTCTCGTAATGCGCAATCATCTTCTCTGGCGTGTCGAGTTTGGCCAGGCTCTTGTTCAGATGCCGACTGCTGAGCGCGAGATCGATGTGTTTGTTGCGAAGACGTAACCACCCCATGCGTTGATTGTACCACTATTTCGATTTCGCAGGTTTGAGCGCTTTGGCAAGTGTTGTGGTATTGAGCTGCTTCATAACGGGGCCAAGGCGTTCGTAGACCGTGTAGCCTTCGCTGTCCTCGATCCATGGAAGGAAGACCGCCTCGGCCTCAATGATACCCTGCTCGACTGCTTCGAATACGTTCTTCAAAAAAGCGGAGAGGACACGGTGCTCACGCTTACCCCGTTCAGCCTTCAGTCGCTCGAGCTTCTTTTCAGATGGCGTCCCGCTGCGTCCATCGACCGCGTTCTCTCCGAGCTTTTCATCGTCGTCGAGGGCGATCTGGTAGCGGGCCACATAGCGAACCCCATCGTTCTCCCATCGGAAACGGAGCTTTACGATGCCGGCTTTGAAATCGTCTTCCCATTGGATTCCGCTGACACCCCAGTTTCGGAGAAGCGCGTCGATCTCTTCGCGGGACCTTCCAATCGAAACACTCGTGCCCTCATAGGCCCGTTTTCTTTTTCTCGGCATATCTCCTCTCCAAATCATCGAAGGCGATGTCCAATGGATCTCTCGCCAAATCCAGCTCGAGTTCCTCCATCGCCTCTGCATACAAGTCGTTAGAGATTGCCACGTCCCCGTCTCTCTTGATGACGAGCGCTCGGCGCTGCTCAAACAGCCCCTCAATCTCTTCACTGAGCTGCGCGTTCTCGATGTCCAAGACCCCTTTGGCATGTGCGAACGCGCGGTGCTTGTCCAGCAACTCCGAGGACTCCTCAAATTCTTGGCGAATCTTTTGTTGTAGGATCATCGATACGCCGATGGATGTCAGGAGCACGAACAGCATATTTTTCTCCTTCGGGCATAAGGCGCCCGGATAGATTGGCAGTGTAAGTCACGCCGCCGCGAAGTACAAATGCGCCTTGCGCGCTATTGCTTCAGCGGATTGCTCTCCCGCGATAGTCGACGAGGCCTTCGGGATCCCACTCCCTGCAGATCTTGTTCCCGCTCCCATGCCTGAAGCTGTAGTGCACTTCCAAGCTCAACTCCTTCTTCATGGGTATCCCCACTTCCTTCCACCATTCTTCCCCTGGATCTCCGAGGCGTCCGTCTGAGTACTGCCGATGAGCAGCCAAGATCTCGATCGGCGCCCCTTCTTCTCGGCTCTTGCCAACGGCCAGGCGTATCGCCGCGCGAGACGTCTCGATAACAAAGCCATCCATGACGTCGTGCTTCTTCTTGCGGTTCTTGGTGAGTCCTGGAAAATTCCCCTCGAGCGAGATGCCAACCAGTGGGCCGTTGCCTCCGTTACCGTGATAGGTGTACCGGCTGATCTGGTTGTTGAAGAGAATATCCCCGTTGAGCAATGCAACGTAGTGGTACGGCACCTTCCAAAAGCGCTGATGCAACGCCATGCGCTCAGCCACGAGTTTGTACCCCTCATCGGGACCACCCTCACGCTCGAGCGCTTCCTGCTGATACTTTTTGAGCAGAACCTCGGGGATGAGTTCATCCTCGATAGCTCGCAGCCAAAACTTCCGCGCACGCTTCCTCGTACCGTAGGAAACCGCGGTAATGTGCGCCTCAACCCCGATCTTGGTCGAAACGTCCGCCGGCCTTCCACGACCCTTGAACGGAAGCATGAGCCCCGTACGCTTGTCCTTGTAGAACAGCGCCCGCTTGACCTCGCCGATTCCCTCCGTGTTATCGAAGTAATCAGGCCACACCGTCGCCCGCTCTGGAAGTCTCTCAATGCCAGCGCTCTTGAGCGACCAGCTGATAAACTGGCGAAACCAAAATGGCAGGGTGACATCTTCGGCCATATCACAATCCTACCACAAAAAAGCCCGGCTCGAGACCGGGCTTTTGAGTCGTGCCTAAGCACGTACGGATGATTCAACGAGTTTAGGGCTAGGCTGCGCGGAGTTCTGCAGTGATGTCGATGATCACGCTATCGAGTGGAACCATGTGGCCTTGCTTCTGATTCTTGCCACGGTACTCAAGCAACCAATCGAGAACGCCTTCCATCTCAAAATTGCGAACCTGGGCACCCGAAGCCTTTCGCTTCGTTTGCCTCTTCGGAGCCTTTGCACTCTTAGGGGCAGCGGCTTTCGACTTCCTCTTTCCAGTCTTACGCCCTGGAGGCTTTCTAGGTGTGCCATCCTTCTTGTAACCGTAAGGCGCATCAGCGCTCTTACCCCTCTTGGCAGTCTTCTTCTTGGAAGTCTTCCTCTTTCCGGTCTTACGCCCCGGAGGCTTTTTGGGTGTGCCATCCTTCTTGTAACCGTAGGGCGCCGCTGCACTCTTACTCTTCTTGGCAGTCTTCTTCTTACCCTTGGTCGTCTTGGTCGCCTTTTTGGCGCCCCTACCCTTCTTGTTAGTCGGCGGCTTCTTCTTTTTCTTCGTGCCCTTCTTGGCCTTCTTGCCCTTCACAATCGGGCTTAGATCCTTGGGGGCGATCTTGAAGTGAGCCATAGTATCTTTCCAGCCATGCTCGGCGTGGTACGCCCGAATTTCTGCAGGAGTATATGACGCCTTCGTGCTTGCCTTCTTCTTGGGTGACTTCTTTTTCTTCTTCTTTTTGGCCATAATTTGTCCTTTCCCTTTATAGGAGAGCTTGTTGTATACCAGGAAGCTCTACTTGTGCAAGTATC
>SDBS01007743.1_pt1 | contig 10411 bp, 21 predicted proteins | sample 2277091 | NCBI WGS metagenome assembly SDBS01 (sample SAMN10404972, study PRJNA504765) | marine sediment metagenome | isolation source: marine sediment core GS10_PC15, 163 cmbsf | place: Arctic Ocean: Southern Knipovich Ridge | collected 2010 | reverse complement strand
GCGTAGACCACTGGGAGGATTAGATTTTTACATCTTTGAAAAAATTAACGGCAAAGGTGATGGGGTTGTTAATTTAGCAAAACCAGTAAACTTGGTAATGGCAGAATCTGGTTTTGGCAAAATAGTTAAACCTACATTCACAATTCAGGATGATTTTTTGGGTTCAGACATAGAGGATAGCTTAAAAAAAATTATGGAAAAATTCAACATAGGGGATGATGAACATAAATTAAAAGGATTATTGCAGGGAAAGGATGAACATATAAAATATTTAGAAGGATTAGTTAATAAATTACTGGAGGCGAAATGACAAAAGGACTGATCGGCAAAATAATGAGCGACACATCTACCAACAGTAAAATATGGAAAGAGGTCATGGATATAGTCAATATGCCTGAGAAAGAAAAAAAGGCCTTTCATAGAAAGGTTGCTCTTCAAATGCAGCAGGATCTTGACCGGGACACACTGGAGTATGTAAAAGTATGGGTGAAAAAAACCGAGAATAAAGGCAAGAATAAATTTAAGCGAACTTCAAGATTATATAAAATGAAGATTCGGGAAACCGATACAGGTGATAAGCTAATGTTTGTCCGGGGCAAGACAACAGCAAGAATCAGGGTACATGGTAAAATGAGAGTCTATAATTTGATGAAAGAAGAAGATGGATATGAGTGGTTAAAATTTCAGAAAGAAATTATTGAAGAGGATGTTAATAATATTCCATGGTAGGATATAAAGGGAGAACAAAATGAAAAAACAAATAAAAAATAGATGGCTACATATAGCCGCAAGTAAATTTAATTTACCGGCAGACAAGCCCCTGGATTACAAAGAGTATGCTGTGGGATTAATGATCAGCGTTAATGACATAAGTCATCCAGATCAAGAGGAAGGTGATATAGTCAACGATGAAGAGGTTATGTTTGTTGATAAAATTTATAAAGCAAAGGTGATCGGAGATCTGGTTATTAAAGGCGAATTTGATAAAGTCTATATTAAATCTGATAAACGGAGCGATAGTCAATTATTACGGGGGCAGATAATTAATACCTGTAAAAAAGATATTCCTTTAGCAGACCATTACCATGAACGCATGATAAAACTCCGTCATTTTTGGTATTTGATCGACCCTTATTTAGACGAGCTGGATAAAAAGGAAAAGGAGGGAAAATTATAATGAGTGGACATAAAAGCTTTTTTAAAAAGAAAGAATTCGGTAAGATTAAATTCGGTAATCTCTATAACGGTAAGCATTGGACTGATAAAGATATCTCTTCTCATTGGTTAAAGTATGTGGCGAGTGATGACTGCTTGACGACTCCGGAAAATAAAGAGACTGCCCGGGCGGTTCTTCAGCAACGTGGAATTTGTGATGGGCAGATTGAAGATGGTAGGCTAAAGGGATGAAAATTTATTATATAACATATACAAAAGAAAATATTCCTAAATGCAAAGATGGAAGCAAGACTATGACAAGGCGTGTGATTGAAAAAATTGATCATTATAAAAATATAAAGCCCGGCGATATATTAGTTACAAGAAAAAACAGATTTTCAAAAGTTGAAGTTGACAGGAATGTATGTGTAAAAACCTGGACGGAGAGGGTGCAGGATATAACAACAGAAGATATAAAAAAAGAAGGCGTACAATCAATGGCTGAAAAATTAGAATTAGACCACGAATTAACTGGTCATACTAATGGACATAGATGGCAGTTTATGTATTTATGGGATTCAATTAACAAAGATCGTGGATATGAGTGGAAAAATAATCCTCGTGTAAGGGTCATTGAATTTAAGCAGGTGGATAAATGAAAATAGTAAATAAAAAATACGCAACTTATAGAGTATGGTGTATCGAATGGAAAACAAAGAACAGAGTACATAGGCTTGGTGTCATTTCGAGATTTAAAATATTGTATTTTTTTGGAAAAGGTTATGATGAAAAAAATGACGACATGGTATTGTGTAGATTTTTATGGTTTGGTTATAATAGCAAAGATCAGGAGGACGCATGAAAGAACGATTAATCGAATGGGCTATGACATTATTTGCCGTATTATTATTAATGTCTATTAGTGGTTATGCTGCAGCAAGAATGACCTTTCATGGATGGTGGGTATATTTAATTGGAGCGGCATTATCATGCGTGGTGATACTGTTCCCGGGGGCAACGAAGGAAGAGGAGAAAAAGGATGGAAAGTAAAAAACTGCTGGAAGAGATAAAGAAAGAAAAAGAAAATCTTGCTGAACTTTTGGAGATGTGGGATGTTAGTGAAGTAGAAGAAAAAGATATGACTGCTCATATAAAAGCAATGTTAAATTCATTTGCAAATGTTGTAAAATTAACCGAGCAATCCCACACCGCCTTATTAAAAGAAGTTAATGATGTTGTTGATGGGTGTAAGGAATTAGAAAAGGAAAAGATAGTGCAGGAGGCAGAAAAGCAAGACTACGGAAGAGATGATTTTTCCATAAAGGCCTTAACACATATTGGTAAAAGTATATTAATAGATTATATTTATTATGTCGAATCAAAACGTAAAGCAGATAAAAAGGCGGTGTTGAAGGCGATTGATGATTGGTTTGGTAATAAATATCCATATCCAAACAAGGTATCAAGTCAATTCGATTGGTTAAAATATCAAAATGGCATGGCGAATAAAAAAGAATTAAAAAAGCTTATCATAGAAAAAATATTCAATGGAGGTGTAGGATGAAAATAACAACGCAAAAACAATTTGAAAAACATTTTAACAAGAAAGAAGGATTGTATTATTTTAGAAGTGATATTAAAATTGAATGCAGTATTGATGTAGAGTATTCAATATACTGTGAAAAAAATATTACGATTAAAGCAGACGGGTGGATTAAAGCAGGCGGGTCGATTGAAGCAGGCGGGTCGATTAAAGCAGGCAGGTGGATTAAAGCAGGCAGGTGGATTAAAGCAGGCGAGTGGATTAAAGCAGGCGAGTGGATTGAAGCAGGCGGGTCGATTGAAGCAGGCGGGTCGATTGAAGCAGGCGGGTCGATTAAAGCAGGCGAGTGGATTGAAGCAGGCGGGTGGATTTTTTCTTTTACATTTAAAATTATATGTAAGAAAATAATTACTAAACTCATACCATTTGATAGATGTTTTTATACTAATAAACCGCCATTAAAAAAATGGAAAAAAGAAATCAGTAACGAAAATAAATGCTGGAATGATTTAAAAAAAATACCAACGAAAGCAGAAGCTAAAAAAATATGTACATGGAATGGATGGCATTGGATAATTAGAATACAATTAGAAATGTTTTTTGGATTAAAGAAAGAACATATAATTAAATAATAAGCAGGAGGTAAGTAGGATGGGTGAAATAACACAAATGATGTTGGATGGGGTATGTTGCGAAATATCATGGTAAGCAAATGTTCCTTGCAGACGACCGATTAGAATACATTAAACAATTTATTTAAAAAACAGGAGCCAAAATGAAAGGAACCAAGAAGAATCAAATGACCGAGCGTGAAAAGTTTGAAAAGTATTGTAAAAATGAATGCAAGTCGAGATGCGAAGTGGAAGATAGTAGAATATCAAATTATTATAAATGTTATTCAGAATATCTTGAATCTAAAGGAAAAGCTGATAAGGACATGTTCGAAAAAGGATTTTTTACCGCATTGGCTACAATGAATGAAGGATACGATATGCCCAGCGTTGCTTCAGATATAATTAAAAATTGTGGATACGGAAATTATAACTGTAAAAATTTAGATGGATTTGAAAAAAAACAATTAAGAATAATTAATAAAGAAAAGGATATAAATTTAAAGGGATTAAAACAGGAGCCAAAATGAAAGGAACCAAGAAGAATCAAATGACATCAAGAGAGCAGTTTGAAAAGGAAAAGTGTAATAAATGTATAAATAAACTATGCAATATATCTGGCGCTACGCAGGGGTATAAACTATACGGAAAGCCATCCTGTTCGTTATTCAATAGAAAAAATATACAATGATGAAGAGTGCGAGAGTTATAATCCAGTAAAACCGGATTGCAATACTTGCGGAGGTCCTAAAGATATGCCTTGTTGGAAGGATAAATAAAATACAGTGGAGGTGGATAATGAAAAGAATAAAAGTTTTTTTAAAAATGTTTAAATTTGAACTTATAGAGGAAATACTTAGTAGGGATTTTAAAATTGAATCATTAGAAAAAGAATTAAAATATTTAAAAGAGACGAACAATGAAAGTAATTAAATTAATAGTGAGAGAATTATGTTATTTTATATGGACAATAAGCGAAACCATGAATATTTCATTATGGAAATTTGCGCCTTATATTTTTAATGGAATGATAGGATGCTATAAAATGAAAAAGATTAAACCCCAAACCCCATGAAACTATGGAGGGTAGTTATGAAAAAATTAAAAGATGAAATATCATTATCAGGTAAATTAGAATCAATTACTATGATGGAATTACGTTCTTCTCCTGGAGAAATTTTAACGGCGGTTGATTGTGGAAAAACATTTGTAATAACAAAATGTAAAAAACCTATTGCAGTATTATCTAAATTGCCGGGAATTAATTTAACAATGAAAGTTGATAGTAAAGGAAATACAACTTATGAATTATAACCCATCAACAGAAAAACCATATCAGGGAGTAGGTGAATGTTTAAAAAAATGAAAAGAGATCCTGCTGATGATGCTTTCAGCAAAGCTGTCCGCATCCGGGACAAATGGACTTGTCAAAAGTGCGAACGGGTATTTTTAGAACATGAACGAAGGAATCTTGATTGTAGTCATTTTTGGGGCAGAGGGAAAGAGAATACCCGGTTTGATCCGGAAAATGCTGACGCTCTCTGTGGCTTTTATACATCCGGAAGATGTCATAGCAAATGGGAAAAAGAAGAGCGAAAGGACTACGAAGCGTTTAAAATCAATCAGTTAGGCCAGGAAGGATTTGACTTGTTAGAATTTAGAAAGAATGTTTATAAAAAGAAAGATCGTAAAATGCGGTTTGTTGAGATGAAAGAATATTTGAGGTTAATAGAAGAGGAGAAAAAAGATGGCGACAGTAATGTTTGATAAGGGATTTTTAAAAAAGATAAATCGAGAAATGAGGCGATATCTAAAAAGGCGGGAAAAAACTCATAAATATAAAAAGCTGATGGAAGTAGCAGAATTAAGCGGTAGGCAGGCGGGAAAAACATTTGCCGAGTTTTATGCAGAGCAGATGTACGAGACAATGGATAGGGAGATGAGGAAGACAAAATGAATAGACGTAATTTTTTTAAGAGCGTAGTGATCGGGGCAGGGATTGCTCCTGATGTATTAAATGCAAAAGTAAAATCTCAAACAGTACGATACAAGTACATGAGGTATGGATGGTATTTAATATTTCGTGAAGGGAAACAATATACAAAAGAAGCTAAGGCAAAATTAATAATTTGGATAAATAAAGTTTTTAAATATTGGGACATTAGGAAAAAAGATGCTATATCGATGAAGTTTATTGAAAAAAAGTTTGTTCATAATGATTGTTTTAATAGGGGCAACGTTACAATAGGATGGATTGTTGTTATGAGAGAGAAGATATGAGTAAAACAATTTATGAAATCTTTAATGGTAAATTTGTTGGAAGTAGAATTGTCGATATAGAGGTTATAAGGCCGTTTGTAAAAAAGAAATATTTATCTTCTAAAAAAGAATACAAGAGATTACATAGGCTGATTAGACGGGTATATAAAATGGTTCTTTTTAACCCTGGAAAAGTATTTACTGGATCGGTAGGGCGATATTTTGGTGTGAGATTTATAGAATAAAAAACCTTGAGACTTGTTAAGTGCTCCTATTAAAATATGGAGTGGGTGTGTGCTATTAATTTGGCCGCCCACTTTTTTATTTTTAAATTGTTCTTGACTTTTCAGAATTCTGTGATATGATATATTTAATGGCTGTTAAGAAAGAACTCATAAGAAAATTTGCCATTGAATATGCTACTCTTAATACGCAACATCCTTTAAAATGGTGGGGAGAAAGATACGCAGTGTCCGGTACTGTTATCGGAAAATGGCTTGGTAAAATCTTCGTTAAAGACATAATCCAAAAAGAGACAAAAACTTTTGCTGATGTTATGAGGGAGAGGGCGGAGAAGAATGCTCAGATGGCTATGAGAGAATTAAAAAAACTTGTTAAGTCTGATAAGCACACTGATGTAAAAAGAAAAGCTTGTCTTGATATGTTGGGGTTATGTAATTTGAAAAATGTCAATAAAGAAGATCATATAAATAACAACATTACCAATAAAAATTATATCAAAATGTCAAATAAGGAAATCGACAAAGAATATGACCAACTATTTGGACATCATAAAAGAAAGAAGAGAGATACTCCCATTACTGAAACATAAGTCAACAAGACTATTAATTAGAGAAAAAAGTATAAGGAATCCAAACTTTTTTATTAGTAGACTTTGTTGGACAAAAGATCCCAGGGAGCGACCGGCGGATATGCCTTTTCTCCTTTGGCCCCGGCAAGAGCAATATGTAGATACATTAGAAAAATGTATTCAAACAAAAGAAGATTTATTAACGGAAAAATCAAGGGATGTTGGAGCCACATGGCTCGGAATGTGCTTGATGGTTTTACATTGGTTATGGGACAAAGGGTTTACCGCACATTTAGGATCCCAAAAAGAAGAATACGTTGACAAGGCGGATGATATTAAAACTCTTTTTGTTAAAATAAGATATATATTAAATTGGTTGCCAGTAGAATTGATCCCTAAAGAATTTAATCCACGGTTTCATTCTACTTTTATGAAAATATTTAATCCGGAGAATGGTAATTTGATTACAGGTGAAAGCAGTAATAAGAATTTCGGTCGTCAGGCCCGGGCCTCTGTTGCCTGGATGGACGAGTTTGCTCATTGGGATCATGCAGAAGAAAGTTGGACATCTGTTTCGCAAGTTACTCCAGTTAAATTTGTCGTGTCTACTCCGAAAGGTCGCTATAATTGTTATAGCCGATTAAGGTGGCATAGTAATATTACAAGGTTTATTTTCGACTGGAAAGGTGATCCTCGTAGAGATCAGGCATGGTATGATAAAGAAAAATATAGTAAAAAATATACAACTGCTGAATTCGCTCAGGAAGTAGACAGAAGCTATTCCGGAAGTTCGGGCGCCAAAGTCATCCCTGAATTTGATAAAGAACGGCACATAAAGGAATATACATTTAATCCCACTAAACCGCTGATCAGGAGTATTGATTTTGGTAGACGACACCCGGCTTTTACTTTTCATCAAATGGATAATGGCAATTTACGGCAAGTCTATGAATTATTGGGAAGTGATATCGGAACACAGGATTGGACATTGATTGCAAATTATTGTTCCGGTATTCAGATGAAAGTGGAACAGGTTGATCGAATACGATATTTGTGTAAAAATAATAAAGCTGATGGGATTTCTGATATTGCTCATCTTCAAGTTTTTAATTCTTCTAAGTTTGATGATTTTTGTGACCAGGCAGGAAAGCAGCAGGCTTCTGAAAGTAATCAGACAAATATCGATATAATAACAAGCATGGGGTGGAGTCCATCTTATAGATGGGCGAGAATAGATGAAGGGGTCAAAATACTTTCAAAAATGTTTTTAAAAAATCTATATACTATTTCTCCTTCTTGCACATTGAGTAAGCAAGCATTTAATGGCGGGTTCCATAAAGATGATATGGGAAAACCATTTGATGATGGGAGATATAAAGATATTGTTGATACGGTCCGTTATGTTGTTCAGGAATTATTTAGCTATTTAGATGAAAAAGAAGTCGAGGAAGTTAAAAAAAGCAAGTATCAGGAAATGGTTGATAATGGAGTACCTGAACCATTCGCAAGATTCATTCAGGAAGATACTAATGCAATGATACCTGACACTATTCAAGAAATAAGGCAGAAAAGTCATAATACGGGCTACAGTTTATAGGAGGTTTATTATGTCAGATTATTATAGCGAAGAAAAAAAAAGAAAAGCAAGGGAAGAAGCATTTAAGTTTCCAACAAAAACAGGAAAGCCAAAACCAAGTAGGGGCGTAGGTATAGGCGAACGTATCAGGAAGTATTTTGATCCTGGTAAAGCAATGACAGCAGAAGAAAGAGCGTCGACGAAAGAATGGTTAGATGATATAAAAAGAAGAGATATTAAAAAATATGATAAACTACTTGAAGCCAATAGAAAAAAAAAGGAATGGTCAGGGTTATCCATAGACGAAAAAGTAAGAATAATCAGAAAACGAAAAGAAGCGCAAGGAAAAAAAGAAACAGAATCTTCCCGTAAATTAATAATGGAAGAAGGGAAAAAGCCGGATGTAATTAAAAAACAGGGGGGATTGATTTATCATAGTAATAAGGAAGCATGGAAAAAGGCAAAAGTTAAAGGCAAAACAAGGTCGGTATATGAGCATGATCTTGGCTGGGCGTGGTATTAAAAAATAATTTTTCCAGGTCGGAGATAAGAGTTTTCCAAAAAAGGTTGAGAAAATAAACGACACAAAAAGAGAGGCAGGAGATGGTTAATAAAACCCAGAACAGAAAAACAAATTCAATAAAAAATACTAATAGAGGAGGAAATCCGTCGTATGTAGGGTTCCCTACGGGCAAGACAAACGACCATATTATAAAAGTTATGATAAAAATAATTTTTTTCATTTTTGCACCTCCTATATATATGACTATATTATCGGGTGATTTCTTATAAAGAGTAAGAGAAAATACTATGCCAAAGAAAAAAACACAAGCAATCGAAGACCCCAATCTATACCCTAAAGATTTACAATTCGTGTTATCTAATTATGACAAAGCAAAAGCAAGTGGCGGGATAACGAAGTTTTTTAACAATATAAAAAAATGGCACGATCAGTATATGTCAAGAACTCAAAATGAGGCTTCTGCTTTTTACTCTTCTTATCCGAATATGCAAACAACCGCTGATATTTTCGCACCTGAATCATTTAAAGCCGTTCAAACAATTAAGTCGAGGTTAATGGTTTATACTTATCAGGAAGATGCTATTGAGATTGAAGAACATATTGACTGTCCTCCGGAGGTAAGAGACGCTTATTTGCAGTTTATTTTAAATCAACGCAGAGAGAGTAAGCATGAAATAGAAATGGAAAAAGTGTATTTAACCATGCTGAAATTCGGTACTGGTATTGTCAAAAAATATTGGAAAGTAGAAACGACAACAAAAAAGGTCCCAGTAGCAATGAGGGATATAGACGAAATGTCCGGCAAGGTAAAAGTTGATCCAGTCACTAACGAACCATTAATAAAGGGAATAGAGCAGCAAGAAGTAACTACTCAAAAAGGTTATCCTTATTCTAAGAATTTAAATTTAAAAAAAGTCTTCCTTATTGGCGACACAGATAATTTTTATGAAATAGATGGAGTGATTGAGGAGATCAATAATGTTGATTGGGAAGACTTATGGAAACTGAGAAAGCAAAAGCAAAAGTTGTTATCTGGAAAAATAGTTGACACGGGGATTTATTTTAATTTAGAACAGGCAGTAAGCATGAACCTTGTTCCGGGAGAAACGAAGGAACAAGAAATGGACTCAAGAGACTATATTGACGGAATATTTAATCCTCTACAAACTGTTAAAACTGATGCACGGACAAAAACAGTTAAACATAATTTATTAGAATGCTGGGCCTGGAGAGATATAGACGGTAAAGGGAAAAAGGTTAAATCTGTAATAACTATTTTAGACAGAAAACTTGTTATTCGTAGAAGTAAGATTCCATTTAACCATAATCAATTTCCTTATTTATTGGTACCGTGCATAACCCAGGAAAATAGTATGTACGGAATAGGAATGTGTCAATTAGTAGAAGGATTGCAGTGGGAATTAAACGTGAAAAGAAATCAGATATTAGATTCGGTTACTTTTGCTTTAAATAATATGTGGATCAAAGTAGATTCAAGAATATTGGATCACGAGTTAAAAAGTAAACCCGGTGGGATTATTAATTCTTCCCGGCCGGACGGTGTGGTCCCGGTTAAAAAAGAGTTGTCAGATGTTAACGCCGGACTCGCTTCCGCTTCTCAGTTACAAAATGAAATAAAGGAATTAACGGGCGCCACTGCTCCGTTACAGGGGCAGGAAGTCGGGGGCAAGGGTACCTTGGGTGAAGTTCAATCTATGATCACTGAGGGAAGTTATCGGATCGTAGATATTATGAAGAACGCAGAACGGCACATCTTGTATCCTGAATTGTATATGGATCATGCTTTAAATCAGCAGTTTATAGAAAAACAAGTTATCGTTCTTATGGATCGGCAAATGATGATTAACGGGAAATTGAAGACAGTTAAAAATATGCCGTTTGTTTTAAAGCAAGAGGATAGTAGATTTGATTT
>SDBS01007742.1_pt1 | contig 10411 bp, 6 predicted proteins | sample 2277091 | NCBI WGS metagenome assembly SDBS01 (sample SAMN10404972, study PRJNA504765) | marine sediment metagenome | isolation source: marine sediment core GS10_PC15, 163 cmbsf | place: Arctic Ocean: Southern Knipovich Ridge | collected 2010 | reverse complement strand
GCGCTGATCTTCCTGGGCCTTGCGGGCCCTTTTTTGAATGATGCCGACCACAATGCTGATCACTATAAACAGTATGATCGGCACCAGTTCAAAAAGGTCGCTCCCACCGCTGGCCAGTATGTACAGGGCGGCTGTCATCTCAGCTTATTTCCTACGGTGTCGGCGGCTTCTGCGGGGCCTGGCCCTCGCCGCTGATGCTGTCGCGCATCTTGGTATCGGCCTGGACGTTCTTCATACGATAGTAGTCCATGATGCCGAGGTTCCCATCGCGGAATGCCTGTGCCATGGCCTTTGGGACCTCGGCCTCGGCCAGGACGACCTTTGCGCGGTTTTCCTGAACGACGGCCCTCATTTCCTGCTCGCGAGCCATGGCCATGGCCCGGCGTTTTTCCGCCTCTGCCTGGAATCGCCTCTTGTCGGCCTCTGCCTGGTCGGCCTGGAGCTTTGCGCCGATGTTTTCGCCCACGTCGACGTCGGCGATATCGATCGAGAGGATCTGGAAGGCCGTCTCCGCGTCAAGGCCTTTAGCCAGCACCTTCTTGGAGATGGCATCGGGGTTTTCGAGCACTTCCTTGTAGCTGGCCGCCGAGCCGATCGTGGTGACTATGCCCTCGCCGACACGTGCGATGATGGTCTCCTCGGTGGCCCCGCCGATGAGGCGTTCGATGTTGGCCCGAACGGTGACTCGGGCCTTTGCCTTTACCTGGATGCCATCCTTGGCCACCGCGTCGATGGTGGTCTTACCGCTGGCGGGGTTCGGGCAGTCGATGACCTTGGGGTTCACCGAGGTCTGGACCGCTTCGAGGATATCGCGCCCGGCCAAATCAATCGCCGTGGCGGTCTGCAGGCTCAGCTCGATGTTGGCGCGGCTGGCCGCAATCAGCGCCACCACCACGTTCTGGACCCTCCCCCCGGCGAGGTAGTGGCTTTCCAGATCGTTGGTGGAAATGAAGTCAAGCTTGGCCTGGATCGCCTGGATCTTGCTCTGGACGATCACCCGTGGGCTGACCTTGCGGAACCGCATGCCGATCAGCTCGCGAAAGGTCACGTTGGCCAAGGCAAACCGGGCCTGCAACCACGGGCCGAAGGCCGGGCCGATCAGAATCAGCAACACCAGCACGATCACGGCTGACGGGACGATCACTATCCACCAGGCTCCTAGTTCCCCGCCTACTGCAAGCATCAGGTCCATTGTTAGGTTCCTTTCTTTTTCTTAGCGGTACCCGAAGACGCCGCTTGAGTTTCCTGAACTATCAGGCTCATGCCGTCAACTCTCAGCACTTTGACGGCTTTTCCTTTTTCGATAAGGCCGCTTTCGGCCAGGGCGGTCACGCGCCGGCCCTCGATGCGGATTGCACCGGACGGCCGAAGCTGCGTCTCGCTTGTACCCGTCATTCCCACGTAACCGGCATACTCCTGGGCATCGGGGGTGCCCTCGCCGGCCGCCAAGGGCGAAGGCTTCAGGAACAGCTTCCTGGCAAACTTCGTTTTGGCGACGTAGCGAAACAGTATGAAGTAGTAAACCGGCACAGCGACCACCAGGGCGACGATCAGGCAGACACCCACGAGGGGGGAGATGGTGAAGCCGAAATAGACGGCAACGGCGAAGCAGATCAGCGCGATGGCCGTCAGGATGCCGAACGAAGGGGTGAGCACCTCGAACATCAGCATCAGGAAGCCGATGATCAGCATCATCAGGATGATCCAGACGGGCGGCATCTATGCTTCCTCTACCACGATCATATTTCCCTTGCGCCGGAGCACGCGAACGGTTGTACCGGAGGAGATTATAGTGCCCTCGCTGGTGACGTCCAGCAGATCGTCGCCGAAACGGACCTTCCCCGCGGGCCTGCAGACGGCCTCAACCACGCCGGTGTCGCCCGGCTCGATCCGTCGCAGGGGAGATGCCTGCGACAGCGCGGGCTCAGCCGTCGGCGCCGCGGGGGCCAGAAACATCGGCCTGACAGCCGGCACCTTGGGCAGATAGCGCGCTGCGATAATCGCGCCGATCGTACCCAGCACCGCGCCGATCAGCATTGTGGCCAGGCCCTCCTCAAGCATCGACCAGTCCAGGTCGGTCTTGGGCACCGGCAGCTTGGGCAGCGGGTTCGCCACGGCCATCGCCGCCAGGGAGGCCAGGACTATGACGATCCCCGATATCCCCAACACACCGAAGCCCGGCGTTACGAAGATTTCCAGGACGATCAGCACCAGGCCGATGACCAGGGCGGCGATCTCAATCGCATTGGCAAGGCCCACGAGAAAGCGCGCACCGACCAGCACCGCCAGGCATGCCAGCGCGATGGCCCCTGCCACGCCGAAACCGGGCGTGTTCATCTCGGTATACGCAAAGAAGATCATGCCCATCATCAGCAGCGACATCACGATCTGCGAGTTCAGGACGGCTACGAATTCTTCCGAAGCCGTATCTCCCAGAAACGTTACCTCGCCGGTGACGTTGTAATGCTTCTTGAGATCCTCCATCGTCTCGAAGCGGTGCTCCACAAACCCGTAGCGCAGTGCCTCCTTGGCTGTCAGTGTGACCAGTCGGTCATAGCCGGCGATTGTGCGGACCATCTCCCATGGGGAATCGTCCGGGGCCTTGATGCCGGCCAGGGCCGGCTGGGTCGAGGGCGGTGCCAGCTTCACGCGGTGGCGCCAATCGGCGCCCGTTACAATCATCAGCTCACCCGTCTGGCGGTTCCTTATCAGCCAGATCTCCCAGGTAACGGTGATCATCCCCTCCAGCAGCGTCAGGTTGTATCCGTTGTCGTCGGCGACGGCGCGGGCAAGGGCGGCAAGGCCGGACTCAAGCTTCATCCGCTCTTTGTCCGGCATCGCTATGACTCCGCCCACCGGCGTGCCCTGGATGGGCATGGCATCGCCGATTACCGAGTTGGGCGCGACCACGATCTCCTTGCATGCCATGGAAATGAGCGCACCAGCGCTGATGGCACGCTTGTGGACGTACGCGACGGTATAAACCTCCTTGAGGTCTTCGACTATCAGCTCCATGATGCCCAGCGCCGCGCCTACCCCCCCGCCGGGAGTGTGCATGTCGAAGATGACCAACTGGGCCCCCTTGCCCTTGCAGCGCCTTACCTTGCGCAAGACCGATTCGTACGTGACGCTGTCTATCGGCCCATATATGGGGATGACGAACGCCCTGGTGACCTCCTCCGGCAGCGACGGACGCTTGACCTCGGGCACGGCGAACCAGCCGTCCTGTGTGACGCGGCGAGTCGTCGGGCCCGCCCCAACGGTCGCCGGGCCGCTCGCCGGGACGCTTGCCGGACCGGGCTCGCCCCCGGCTGCGGCCATACAGACCAGCGCCGCTGCCGCCACAAGCAGGGGAAATATCGCCCCCGCCCCGCGGCGGCGCTGAAGTGTCGTCCTGTTAATTCCGCTGAACATCGCTGCTGGGGTTATTCTACGCCCCGGCCCAATCGCATACAATAACTATCGCAGCGCAAAGCCAAATCCCACGTGCCGCCTCCTCGACCCTTCGACTGCTTCGGCAAGCTCACAGCAGGCAAGCTCAGGGACTACGTCGCACTTGGGATGGAAAGTCGCCCAAACGCGCCGGGTCACATATTCATGAACATATCTGCGTGTGACTTCCGCATTTTCTCCATCACTTCGCCGGCTTCACGCCCGATGTGCTTGTCCTTGGCGTACTTCATCTCGAACGTATAGATCACATCCCTGGCCGTTGCGCCGGTGGCCCGCGCGGGCAGCGTGATGTCCCATCGCAGGATGCCTCTGGGCCTGTGGTCCCGCAGGTACACCTGATCGGCCGAGAGGGCGTCTTTCATCTTCCCAAGCGCAACCCGCAGGTCCTCGCCCTTTGTTGCGGGGATGCGGTCCAGCAGGCGGACACTTACCGGCTTGTCCTTGTAGTTCTGCAGCCGCAGGCGGTAATGGAAGGCCTGGACGCGGGTGCCCCATGAGACCTTGTCGGACTTTTCGGTCAGCTCTCGCCTGCAGCGCAGTTGCGTGTCCACGCCGAAGCCGATGATGGCCTTCTGCCCGCGGGCGACCAGTCTCAGCCGGCCGCGCCCCACGAACTCCCCGCCGAGGTAGGAGCTGTATTGCCCTTCGAGCAGCGGAAGCGCCGAGGTGTTCTCCACCTCGGCCACGTGATACACGTAGCTGCTCAGCAGCGGGATGGCCTGGTAGTAGATCGTTGCCGGCAGATCCAGCTTCGCTATCTGGATGAGTTGGCGGTCGCTGCGGCTGGCCAGGTTCATCTTCCCCGGCATCTTATACGAAACAGCCAGGCCCTCCTGCGTCGAGCGAAGCGCCGAGGCGCCGGCCATCACCGCATCCACGTCAACGTTCAGCTCCATTCGCTGGTTCTCCGCGGCCAGGCGGTTGATGTTCCACCCGGCCTCTTCCTGGCTCTTGGGCGCCACGGCCGCATTCCATACTGTCACATACGCGTGCTGGCCGCCGAAGAGGGTAATCTGGCGCTGGCTATACGACAGCGCGGCGCTGCCCTTGGCGGTGACCTTCTTGGCCGCACCCCGCAGGGCCATCCAGAGGGGCACCAGCAGCGGGCTGCGCGCGTTCATCGCAGGCGTCGCCGTCGAGAGCGTCAACTGCACGCCGGCCCAGTCTTCGCCGCTGGTCTGGTTGACCTCGGCAAGGTACTCAACGTTCGCCGTCTTGCCGCCGGGACCGAGGCGAACGTTGTACGCCGGTGACCAGTTGGCCGAATCCACCAGGTAGTTCAGGCGGATGGCAGCCGGCTGGTCGGTTGTCTTGAAAAGGAAGATCACCGCCTGCCGGGTGGTCTTGCCGGCCTTGCTCGCCAGTTCCTTGCGTTTGCGCTGAAGCAGGGCGAACTGTTCCTTCAGTTCGACGGCCTTTTCGTTCAGCTTGATGCGCTCGGCAGCCAGGTCCTCGCGGAGCTTGAAGACCTGGGTCGTAACCTCCACAAGGGCCTTCATGTCCAGCTTGCCCTGGACCAGATTCGCCTTGGTCAGCGCCGTCGAAAAGTCCTCCATCTTGCCGACGTATACGCCTTTGGTGGCTGTCAGGACGATCATCTGCTCGTTGGCATAGATGGCGTTGGTAATCTTCTTGATGGTCGCGTCCATTTCCGCAGCTTCCTTGCTCGCAGCGGCGGCTGCGGCGCGGCTCAGAAATCGAACCGAGCGGATCGTCACGCCATCGGCTGCACTGGCGCTGAGAGTCGCCGGGACCACCCTGGCGGGCAGATCCGGAACGATAATCTCCAGCTCGCCCTTGTCCTTCGGTACGGTGACGGACCGGGTCACCAGGGCCTGGCCCCGATAGACGGTGACTGCCTCGATTTTGCTCGTTGCCTCGATGGCCTGGCCGGCGGCGACAGCGGATCCGGCGGCGACTACCAACAGTACGACGGCGCTGAGTGACTTAGTTTTCATGGTGAGCTCCTTATCTTTTCCCGGGGTGGTATTCCGCGCGTACACACACCGCGCCTTGATGATACGTTGGACGCACGGAACTCCACAGAAGTTCCTCGCTAGTACAAAAAAAGCCCACGGATTGTCTTCGATCCTGAGCTTGTCGAAGGGCAATCCGTGGGCTTGGGGGCGCCGAAAGCGCCCAAGCTCGCGTGAGACAATCTTACAGCGCCACTGGTGCGGAGTTGTTCTTGGCGCTCTGGACGGCGGCCTCGACGAATTTCATATGCTTGACGCCGTCGTCAACGTTGGCATACCGGCTCCCATCGCAGGAGAACTTTTTGCCGTCGTTGTAGAGGCGGACATCCTTCGCGAATTCGCGGTGCAGGCGGGCGAAGGCGTCGTGGAAGGCCTCGACGTGGCCGGACGGGATGGTCGGCTCGTCGAGCAGCTCCTGCGGCACGCCCTTCAGGAAGGAGTCATCGGCCTGGACCTCACCGCGCCAGTAGAGCCGGTCGGGCTCGCCGGGCAGGCAGATCTTGACGCACTCGGCGTCTTCCTGCCGCCAGATGAGGCTTCCCTTGGCGCAGTTCACTTCGATGCCGAGGTCGTTTTTGTGCCCGATGGCTATCTGGGTCGCGCGGACCAGGGCCCGCCCGCCGTTGGACAGCTCGCAGTACGTGGTGAAGTGGTCGTCGAGCTGCCGGCCTTCCAGGAACGTCTCGACGATGCCGCGAACGGATGTCACCTCCAGGCCGGTAACGAAGCGAAGCTGCATGAAGGCGTGCGTGCCGATGTCGCCGCCGCAGCAGCTCGCGCCGGCCTTGGTCGGGTCGGTCCGCCAGGAGGCCTGCATCTGGCCCTCGTCCTCGAGCTTCGTTGCCAGCCAGCCCTGAATGTAGTACGCGTCCACCCAGCGCACGTCGCCCAGCTTGCCGCTGGTAATGATCCACCGCGAGAACCAACTGCTCCAGTGCCCAAGGTACGTATGGGCCACGCCGAACGGGATCTTCTTCTTCGCGACGGCGGCGGCAAGTTGCTCGGCCTCGGCCGCCGTAATCGTCAGCGGCTTCTCGCAGAAGACCGGAATGCCCGCCTTGATGAGCTTCATCGCCGGATCGAAGTGGACGAAGTTCGGCGTGACGATCAGGGCGTAGTCGATTCGCTCGCCGACGGGCAGCTTGGCCTGATCCTCGATCATCTCATCGTAGGAGGGATAGCCCTTGATGGGATAGGGCCAGCCTTCAGCCTCGGCCATCGCGATTTTGGGGTCCTGGTGCAGTGCCCCACACACGATGCGGCGCGTTCCGTCGAAGTGAATGGCCTTCTGGTGCGGATTTACGATGAAGGCGCCGCCGCCGCCACCAACCAGACCGACGTTGAGTACTCTTGGGGGCATTTTTCCATTCCTTTATTCAATAGTTTCCAAACACGGCAAGGCGACCACACGATTCGCCTGACTACCACTACACTACCCCCCTCGCACGCCAATGCAAGCCTTTCCGCAAGGTCCGCCTGGGCGGGTAAATCTCGCCGGCCGGGAACAACCGTCGCTAAACCTATGCCTTCACCCCAGCGGGCGCCTGGGCTTGAATCTCACTCCGCCACGGGCGGAGAATCCCCTTGGAGTCGAGGTATGCCTCGCAGCGGGTCATCATCCCGGCATCGTTGCTGTGCCCGTCGAACTGGAGCGTCAGGAACGGCTTTCCGGAGGCCGGCCGAACGAAGTGCTTAATGAAGGAATCCGGCCCGCACTTGAAGTTCGTGATGTAGATGATGTGCAGGTTGGCGCGCCGTTGGACGATCTTGGCGGCGGCGAGGATCTGCCCACCGAGGTGCCAGTACATGCCGGGGTGAACATCGCGGATATCCTCGGCCTCGGTTTTCAGGAAGTCCTGCGGGATGCAGTTGACGCCGTAATAGCTTCGCAGTTTGGTCGCGACGGAGAGGTTTACGGCGGCGTCGTGCACGTTGTAAGGCCTGCCGATCAGGACGATCCCGACCGCACCGGCCTGGTCCAGTTGTTCCAGCGTCCGCCTGCCCGCTTCCAGCACCCGGGCGCCGAAGCGGTCCTGCGCCTGGAACGCGGCTTCGGCGGCCCAGGCGACCTTTCGGGCCGTCAGGCCCAGGCGCTGCCGCAGCGGGCCCCTGGCGAAGTATTCCTGGAGTTCTTTCACGACACGCTCCTTACCCTCGCGGAAGTGTATCGTAGGCACGAGGAACTTTTCCGCACACTGCTGGAGGGCCGGGGCCTGGCGGCAGACAAAGGGCAGTGTCTGGTGCCACGGGCAGAGGTGGCTCTCGGTGTGCATCCACCGCGTCTCGATCGAGACAATACACGGCAGGAAGATATAGTCGGTGCCCTTGTCGGCCAGGTTCGCCACGTGGCCGTGGGCCACTATGATCGGGAAGCAGGGCTCGGCCACTACGCTGTCGAGCCCGGCCTGGATGATCTTCTTGTTGGTGGGATCGGAAAGCACTGTTTCGAAGCCGCAGCCGGCCAGGAACGTCCGCCAGAACGGCAGGGAGTCCATCGAGAACATCGTCAGCGGGATGCCGATTGTCGGCGCGCCGGGCGCCACGTCAGGAAGGTAAGATTCATCCAGCAGCAGCTTGTTGCGAAGGGCAAACAGGTCCTCGATGACCGGCTCCTGGGCGCTCTTGGCGGCTTTTCTGTAACGCTCCGAGCACTTGTCGCCCCAGTAGGTCTTCTCCTCCTCCACGGTGAATTCCTGCACCTGGCAGGCATTGGAGCATCCCTTGCAGATGAACTCGCGGAGGGAGTAGTCGACCTTGGAGATGTCGTAGCCCCGGAACCTGCTCCCGCGGGCGGCGGCCTCGTGGTGGTCGGCCGGGCGATCCTCAACGTACCTACCCTCGGCGGCGCTTGGGGGCGGGGCCGAGCGCCGAGCGCCGTCGCCATCGCCGTGGGCCATCTTGTCCCTCGCCAGCAGGGCCGCCCCGATGGCCCCGATAACGCCGTTATGCGGCGGGACGATAATCTCCTTGCCGCACACCGCGGCGAACGCGGCGGCTACCGAGTCGTTATAGGCAGTCCCGCCCTGGAAGAATATGCAGTCGCCCACGTGGCGCCCGCGGACGACGCGGTTGATGTAGTTGTAGACCACGGAATATGCCAGGCCCGCGACGAGATCCGCCTTGGCCGCGCCCCTCTGCATGTAGCTGTTGACGTCGCGTTCCATGAAGACGGTGCACCGCTCGCCGAGACGGACCGGGGCCCGGCTGGAAAGCGCCAATTCCGCGAACTGGCCCTTTATCGAGATATCCAGCTCCGCCGCCCGCTCTTCGAGAAAACTTCCCGTCCCGGCGGCGCAGGCATCGTTCATGGTAAAGTCCACGACTATCCCATCCTGAAGAGAGATGTACTTTGAATCCTGCCCGCCGACCTCGAATATCGTATCTGGAATCCTGCCGCCGAGCATGGTTTTGCCGACGAAGGTCGCCCCGGTCTTGTGGGCGGTGATCTCGTCGTTGATGGTGTCGGCCCCGATCAGCTCGCCTATGAGCTCCCGGCCGGAACCGGTCGTCCCCACGCCGAGGATGTTGAGCCGATCCCCCCACTCGTCCCGAATCTCCTGAAGCGCGTCGCCGACCACTTCAATGGGCCGGCCCTGGGTAGCGGTATAGATCTCGGCGATAACGCGCCCTTTGGTGTCGATGACCGCCACGTTTGTTGAAACGCTGCCGATGTCGACGCCCAGATATGCGTCGATTGGACCGGGTGGGTGCTCGTGTTCGTACGCATGTGCGCGGTCGCGCAGAAGCACCACGTTGTCCATGCTCAGCGCCGCGGTCGTCGGGAACCGGCCACGGGCTGTGTCGCTCGCCGCACGGAGGTCGGACATGCGCGAAAGCCCCGCCGCCCCACCGCCCTGCGACGCCACCACGGCCGCACCCACCGCCGGCATGTGGGCGAAGGCAGGCGGCACGCCGAACTGTGACTCGTCCAGATCAAAGGCGCTGCGGATTGCGCGGACCACCGCGGCGTTAGCCGCTACGCCGCCAATCAGCACGACCGGGGGCTCCACCGGATGAGACCGCACGACGGCCGTCCGAAAGTTCCGCGCAACGGCGTTGCACAGGCCACCCAGCACCTCGGGCGGACTGTAGCCCTTCTGCTGCGCGTGGATCATGTCGCTCTTGGCGAAGACGCTGCAGCGACCCGCTATCTGGGCGGAACGCTCACTGGATAACACCAGAGGGCCTATTTCCTCGATCGCGTATTTCAGACGACCCGCCTGCTGATCTATGAAAGAGCCCGTCCCGGCCGCGCAATCCCCGTTCGTCGCGTAATCCACAATATCGTACAGCCCGTCGGCGTTGCGCCAGAGGCGAAGGTACTTGGATGTTTCCCCTCCCATTTCAAAAACGGTGCGGACGTTTGCTCCCACGGCCGCCAGCCCCGTGGCAATCGCCTTGAACTCGTTGACGACCTGGGCATCCAGTTTTGCCGCTGCCAGCTTCGAGCCGCTGCCGGTAAGGCAAACGCCGGCAACCTTGTCTGCCCCCACGGCGCTTATGACCAGCTCCAGCAGGTCCCTGGCCGCGGCCAGCGGCTTGCCCCGCGTGCGCCGGTACGGGCTGAGGTATATCTTGCCGGCGTCGATCTTGCCGCACCCCAGCAGCTCAAAGCCCCCATCAGGCGTGGCGACCTCCACGGCGGGGTCGTTCACAACCAGGGCCGCCGTCGCGCTTACGGCGCCGATGTCGATCCCAACATAACAGCCCATTTCGCAGTATCTCCCGGGAGCGCCCCCAGCCGAGCGCACCGCAAATCGTGAGCGGGCGCTGGGATGGGTCCTTCCATCTTTCTTCCGGTTACAGACCGCCGCCGCTCTCCAACTCCTCCGCGGCGAGGTGGAAACATTCTACCCGATAGAGGCAAGAAATCTACGCGGAATTTCCCCGGATGAGTGAAGAACAACGCCCCATGCCCCATGCCGCCGACAAGAATCAAATCCACCAGACCAAGCGCGCTACGGGGGCCGCCGGCCGGGCCG
>SDBS01007741.1_pt1 | contig 10412 bp, 2 predicted proteins | sample 2277091 | NCBI WGS metagenome assembly SDBS01 (sample SAMN10404972, study PRJNA504765) | marine sediment metagenome | isolation source: marine sediment core GS10_PC15, 163 cmbsf | place: Arctic Ocean: Southern Knipovich Ridge | collected 2010 | reverse complement strand
TAGCTATTGGTAACTCTTACGTTGTTGAGTACGGCCCCGAGCACATTCGCTCCAATCTGATCGAAACGGTCCATGGCGTCCCGCAGGTCGGGGCTTGAGGTGTGTTCGGCAAAGCAGGTAAGGATGACGGCATCGGCCATCCTGGACCATACGAGGGCATCGGCAAACCCGAGTACCGGAGGCGTATCGATGATGACATGATCGTAGCCGTCGGCGATATTCCTCATGCACTCTGCTGTACGTGTCTGGACAAGCAGATCGAGCGCATCGGAAGAATTACGCCAGTCGGCGGCAAGTACATGGAGCCCGGCAGGACTCACCTTGTAGACGGAATCTTCAAGCGATTTACCGAAGAGCATGTCCTGAAGGCCTCTTACGCCGCACGGAAGGTTGAGTATCTCGGCAATGTCGGGCTTTCTGAGGTCGCCGTCGATGAGGAGCACTTTCTCACCGGACTGTACAAAGCTGAGAGCAAGGTTGACGGCAAATGTCGTCTTGCCCTCACGCATGCACGGGCTTGATACGACAAGGACCCTGGAACTGGCATGACCGTTGAGCAGCCCGAGGTTGGCACGGATGGTCTGGTAGTCGTCAGAAAGCTGCTGTGTGATCCTGCGTTTATTGACATATTTGGGACTTGTGGTGGTGCCGATTATCCTCACACCTGCACGCTTGACAACATCGTTAGTGTCTATGACTCTCTTGTCGGCTTTGGTAAGAAGGAATGCAAAGAAGAACCCGAGTCCAAGCCCGCCGGCACCGCAGGCGGCTGCCAGTTTTTTGCGTTTGCTTCTTGCCGGGACACTGCTTGCCCTCTGGGCAATCGAAATTCGTGCAGGCCGATCCTGCTCGAATTCAATCTCATCGATGCGCTTTGTGACCTGAGCATAGAGTTGCTTGGTTTGTGCGAGTTCTTCCTTCTGATCGTCGATATTGAGCTGCGTACGGCCGATATCAATAGTATCGGTATCCTGCTCCTCTAGTTTTTCCCTGAGTTTGTTTTCATGTTCGACTGCCTGGGCTAATTCGGCTTTGGCTCTGGTAAGAGCAAGTTGACGGCCCTGCTTGAGTTGGATTTCGTACTTAGTATCAAAGTCTTCGGTGAGCTCCTGCTCTCTGGTTTCGAGCTTTTCCTTGAATGTCTCAAGCAGTGCGATGCGATTTTTCAGGTCAGGGTTCCGGTCCGTCATTGTCTGTCTGTCGAGAAGAATCTGGTTTTCGTACTGGCGAATGGTGGCACGCAGGGACTGCGTATCGGGGTCGGAATTGATCCAGGTGTTTCGCTTTTCGTCCTTGTCAAGTCCCGCTGCCGGCTCGGTTGTGTCATTTTCCAGGAGCTGAACTCTTGCTTCGAGGCCGATCCTCTGCATTGTGATACCGATAACATCCTGCTGCAGGCGGGCAACAACTTCAAGCATCATTTCCTGTCGGGGGTTGTTGTCGCTGCTGCCGAACTGATTGACAAGTGTATTTATTGCACGCTTTTGCTCATCAATGTCAGCTTTGACTTGTCTCTTTTTATCCTCGAGTGTTTTAAGTTTCTTTGTCCCACCAGAAGCCTCTTCGTCGTCCAGCCAGGCCATATACTGTGTGAGGAATGAGTCTATTATCGTCGCAGCCTGCGAGGGATCGGGTGTGGTCATTGCCAGCCTGATGTACTCTGTTCTCTTGTCGGGAACAACTTTGATTTTGCCGTTGGTTACCATCTCTCGCAGAACGGGCAGGGGGTCAGTAGTTTCGGCAAAGATGGGGAGATTCTTGGGAGCAAGGTCAGTGGCAACACGGTTGAGGACATCACTGCCTCGAATGGCCTCGGCCTGGGTATTCTTATAGAGATCATACTGGGGCAACTGGTCAAGATCAGATTGAAACAGGATAGGATTGACGATCGGTGAGATGCGTATCGCGCCGGTGGTGTCATATTGCTCCTTCATCAAGTACCATATTGCGGGAACACCGGGGCCGGCCACGATAAGAAAAACGGCAAAGATTATGTACCAGCGGCGCATTATCCCTGCAATCAGACCCGTCATCGGCTCGACATAAGCGTCAGGCGGCGAATCGAGTTGTACGATTTGCTCAGCTAAAGGCTGCGATTGAAATCTTTGAATGTCACCCATGTTTTTTCCCCTAAATGTTTGGCTGTTGGCTATTGGCTGTTAGCTTTTAGCCGTTGGCAATTAGTCATATATTCAGTCGTTAAGTGCGACGGAACGTTTTCTTACGATTACCGTCGGCTTGTTTGTATCCGGTTGGAGGAAGATATTCTTCAGGAGCCAGAGTTCGGCTACTATGATACCCATCGCAAGAGGCATCATGGCAAGGCCGCCGAAATCGTGAAAGGCCTTTTCCCACTGCTGTGTATCGAGGTATGTAAACGCAACCGCCGTTATGATGAGCCGAAGTGTGTTACATAGAAAAGCAACTGGAATGCTCGAAGCTAAAATAATCATCTTCTGCCACCATCGCCTTTCGACAAGCAGGACTATAAGAGCACTTATCACAATGAAGGCAGTAAGCATACGAAGACCACTGCACGCCTCTGCAACACCGACAAAAGTGTCATTTAAGATAATAGTATTGCCCTGCTGGACAACTTCATAACCAATCGTCTCAAGCCCGAAAACGGCAGAAGTTGTCGCCCAACTCTGAAGGGGCTGCGTAACCCAGCCCTGAACACGATTAGGCAGCGGGAGCATAAGGAACAAAAACAGCAAGATAGGCCAGACCCGCCAGATGAGCCGCCAGCCAAAAAGAAGCAGTGCAATCGCACATACTGTTATCACTAAAGACAGGTTCTCCGCAGAACTGAACATAAGCGACAAGCCGCAAAACCGCAGAGCCTGGGCAAAGCCAAATGCGCAAAGGCCCCAGAAAAGAGCAGGTTGAACTTTACACTGAAAAAGTTCTTTTCGCCGTGAAAAGAGAATGTAAACGGTAAGAAAAGGAACAAGCAGGCCGCTCGAGAATTCATCACTCCCCATCCACATACGCCAGAGGTCCTTCAGGGTGGGATTCCAGTAAGATGCCAAAAGGCATATAAGCACTGCCAGGAGTCCGGCAAGTTTCAACACCCATCCCGAATCATCACCATTAGAAGCAATGGGAAGAGATCGGCTGATAACATCGACAACTCTCCTCGCCCCCCAGCCCACCTGCTTGAATGATGAAGCCAGCCAGTTGGGGCATCTTACTCCATTAATCCGCGACCGCACTCTTCGGCCTGCGGCCAGAACAGTTTGTTCCACCTCATGCACATTCTCGCAGGCAGCATCACGACATTCACTCCACGACCTGTAACCATCAAAACCTTCATCGCAATGAACGGCATGAACCTTCCTGCCGGAAGCAATGAGCTTGGGGATCAGAGTTTCCTTAATATCGCAATACCCAACAGCAGGAATGCGTTCGAGAACTGATCGGCTGCAGATATAAAGCTGATTCGCATCACGGCCAAGCCCCGCAACCGTATTCTCCAAACCAAGCACAATAGTCATGTCAGCAGAAGCAGCGTGATGAGCAGTAATCAAATTTTTCACATCAGGAACATTGACCATATTGCCATGCATGACCAGGAAAAGATCGTCCTCGCTGCCATTGGCAGCGTCCAGCAGAAAGCCTGCTGAGCCTCGAACCATCTTCTCCTGAACAATCTTCACCCTGACGTCCTTAGTAAACTCAAACGATTCTCCCACCGCAGCGCCGCCATTATGGCAGCACAGAATAAAACTATCAATATCCTGTCGGACAAGCGATTCCAACAATCGTCGCAAAACGGTCTCATCACCAACAGGAAACTGGTTCGATGCACCAGCCTGCGCCAATATTACTGCAGTAATCTCTTTTTTAGCAATCATAAACGTCTGTACTCTGTCCTAAGAATGTACGATCTTTCTTTAAGCGTGGAGTTCTGGTTCTGATACACGGCGGTGAGCCCACGCCAACCGCTAACAACCAACAGCTAATAGCTGACAAGTCACCGAATTGTCATCCCGAGCACGGCCGAGGGATCTGTTAAAAGAACTAACAGCCAACCGCTAATAGCCAATAGCCACTTTCCCCGGGCCAGAAAAATCCTTCGGGTCCCCAGATGGCCAAATTTCCCCCCTGGCATCCCAAATTGGCCCATCTGCCCAAATGATTTTTCTCTATATCCACCTACGGCGGAAAGTTCATCGCATTGAAGCCAACAGCATATTCACAAAGGTCTGACATCAGAGTCGATGTCAGTCTTGCCTCATCAGATCGTGTCAGCTTCTCAACAGGTTCGTCCCAATTCGCTTCATCGGGATTCGTATGGATTAATCAGCCCCTTCATCTCACAACGTTTTCGCGAAAAGCTAATGGCCAACAACTAATGGCTGCTCACTCATCCCTGTAAATTGTTGTTTCTCCTGCCCTTCTCGCCTTCTCCCCTCCTACACTCCTACACTTCTTTTCCTTCCCTTCTCTGCCAAAGGCCAATCGCTAAAAGCCAACAGCTATTCGCCATCCTGCCCATCCTGTGTATCCCTGTAAATTATTGTTTCTTCTCGTCCCGCGTGCGGTGGCGATGCTCCGACGAGCGTCCGTCGGGCCCATTCTCGCAACGCCACCTCCATCATGCCTTCTTGCCTACTCGCCTCCTCGTTTACTCGACTTCTCGTCTACTCGACTACTTCCCCTACCCCCTTCTCCTCTACTACTCTTCTTCGCTTCTCCACTACTTCCTTTATTCCCTTCTCGTCTACTGTTTTCTCCCCTCCCCCTCTCTACTTCCCCGGCGAGCTTCTTCAATCGCTCCTCTCGGGCAATGAGAGCAGGTCTCGGCTCGAGGCCGACCATATCCACAATAGTACGGCAGCGCCGCCTCCATCACTTCAACACGTTTAGCGATGTCAAGTAGCGTAGAAACAAACATTTCATAATGAAAAGGTCATAGTTTTTCCCAAGCCGTTGCTTTTTTGCACAAGGATTGAGACTAATGACAAAGGCATGTCGTGCAAATCTGTCGGCTATCTTTTGCCCGCCGGCAAAAAACATAAACACGCACATCAGAAGCTGCTATTCTGCTGTGTTCTTTTTCTTCCATTTACACAACTCCTACGCAACAAGAAACTCGGGAGTCAGCCCGAGATTCCTGACGTCATTTTGGATTTCCCTGCGGTATATAGGATTCATCATGATAACCACCTCGGGTCGGTACTTCCTGAGACAGTCAGGGGCGATAATCTGCTGTCCAGTACCAGCAATAAACTGTCCGTGCTTACGTGGATTGAGATCAACTACAAATTCGATCTCCCGGTTGGAAATACTTAGAGTGTTGAGAAAACTGACTCCTTTTGAACCCGCTCCCCAAAGCACGACAGACTTTTGTGCTTCATGCAATTCACCAAGCTTCTGCTTCCAGAAACTTAATTTCTTCTGGTAGGCGCCACGAAATTCTTTGATCAGGTTGTCAGTTCCATCGCTGTCAGAGACATCCGTAGCGCCGGGAACACTCGGGCAAGCCTCTATGGCAAAAAATTGACCGTCATACTGTTCTGCTATATGAACCGGTTCAAAACCAGCTCGGACAAAAAGATTAGCCAAAGACCGCGCAGTGAAATAAGAACAGTGCTCATAGATAATGTCCCACACCCCCATGTCTCTCAGCGTATAAAGAGCGTTGGGCACCTCGAAGTAGACGATACAGTCCTTTTGGTCGGTGATCTTGTTGCGGATAACCTCCAGAAATTCCAGTGGCTTGGCGATATGCTCAAGCACGTGTCTACAGCAGATAAAATCTGCCGGATAATCTTGACTCTGGTCTCCATACGCTTCGCAAATGATCTTGACATTCGGATCCGGGGGCAGGGTTGCGGATTCATCCGAACTGTAGCTTGGGTCAAAGCCTAAAACGCGATTGTTGCCGCGTCTTTGCAGCATTGCCAGAAAATCGCCCTGGCCGCAGCCGATCTCAATGATATCCTTGTCTCTCAGTTCATATCGCTCGACAAGTCGATCGGCCAAGCCTTCCGCATATTGCTGGAAACGTGACGAAAAATGCAACGTATTTTCATACTCCGCAACGTATTCCAAACACTCCGGTTCAAAAGCAACATTATATATCATGCCGCACTGATCGCAGTGTGCCAACCGAATGGGCCTGCAACCGGCTGCAACAGCCTCTTCGAAACTATTCCAAAGGATGTTGCAGAACACCGGAGCGTTGTCAACGTCAAAGAACACAGTCATTGATAGATTACCACACACAGGACATTTTTCTTGGTTTAATTCCAGGTGTTATCCTCCCATTTCTATTTCATAGACTGGATTGCCAATGTCTGGGCAGTTGAAAGCGACAGATGGCTCAAGACTGTGCATGATAAGAGAGAAGAAGCCAGAAGTGTGCCAGCTATCTCGACGATATACAGTACAAGTTCTTGTCGTCAGCACAAAGTATTGGTCAAGGTACTATTGGCGTTACGGTTACATTCCCAAAAGTGACATCGGCAAAATGGGACAGTAAAAGGAACGACCCTTCCTGAGGATGGGTCAAGTTATCTTGAGCCTCCAGTAGCCAATTTGCCGGTTCGGGATCGCCTGCCTCCCACGCCTTAAACTGGTAAAGGCCGCCCACTGACGGCACCGTGGTCACTCTCATCTTAAAAATATAGGGTATGTTAAATGTTTGTGCTGCCTGTGAATAATCAAGACCACCATCATTACCAAGTAAGCGATACGTTGCAGCAGTGCCATCACTATTGAAGCGAAGCCATCCAATTGCTCCCATCGGCCTCCAGCCAATTCGAGGTTGCTTGCCACGCCAGTCATAGTGGCCGCTCCATCGCATCAGGATGCCCACTCCAGGTGGATTGGCCGCTACATAGTCGATGCTATGAACCGTTATGGGGACCGTTACCTCATAATCGGTCCATGTCGTCATGTCTCCGATGGAAATCAGTCGGTCGTAGCCGGGCACTGCCGATCGTAAGCCATTCTGCTCAAGCGTCCAATTTCCATCGACAACCTGGGCTACATCCTGGATATCATCAACATCAGTCCAATCAATTGAATAAGGTAGCGGCCATGTGTTTCCGGGAACATATTCCACCATCACTCTTTTCAGTTTTATTTCTCCTGAAGTTTTTGTTACTCTAAGCACGACCTCATTCAATCCTGCCACCAAATCACTGTATGCTATTTCTACATTGAAATCTCCCTTATTGGCAAGACGTATATCAACAGCTCCATCTATGCTGCCGACGGTTAAGGGAATGTAAGGCCCGCCATTCAGCGAGTATGTCAACGAACTGACAAAGTCGGAATTGGCAATATTGCCGAGGATGTTAACCCAACGCTGAGGTATTCCTGAATTGCCAAATACCTGGTAATCACCATACCATACGTTAATGTTGGGATCCGTGTTACCCACGTCAAACAGGGCGGTGATATTCGTGTCTGTGGTCAGGGTGATTGCCACTGGATTTTCCGAACTGACCAGGTCGCCATCCCATCCCGTAAATATCCAACCTGGATCGGGCACAACGGTAAGTAGTACAACATCACCAATTTGATATACCCTGTGGTCCGGAGCCTTGAAGATTGTACCGTGAGCAAGTAGATCGACCAATAGCGAAACCTCGTTAGGATCGGCCACGGGCGGGACTATCGCCGTATTCATCTCGGCCTGAATTTCCTGAGGGGTGAGAGCTGTGTTGAGAATCTTGACCTCGTCAATCAGACCGTCAAAGGTTCCGTAGCCATCAGGATTTGTTCCAATCCAGGTGTCAACCGCCGGGTCAGTAGCCAGTGTTCCGGTTTGGCTCGTCGAGGCAATCTCGACACCGTCTTTGTAGAGCCTCATCGCCGAGCCATCGTATGTTGCAGCTACATGTGTCCAGGCCCCGGCAGTCAGCGTGCCTGTGGATGCGATCAACGTCTCTGTGCCTGCCTCGTTTGTCTTGAGCCGGAACCGCAATCTACGGCTGTATGTGCCGACCATCCAATAATGCGCATCTTCACTTGTACCGGTCGCCTTGGAGATTAGCCGGGCATCATTGACACCGAAGCCATAGGCCTTGATCCACAACATGATCGTACAAGCATTGCCCGGTATGTCGAGGCCATGGAGGTCGACGTGATCAGGGTTGGTCTCGAAGTCGAGCGCTCCATCAAAGTATCCGCTTGATACCCAAGCGGGCCCGATGACGGTCCCATCATTACTGTTGCCGGAAAAATCATACACAGTCGTCGAACCTGGAGAATCACCCATGGTGTACGTAGCGACATAGGAGTCAGGACTGGCAGGCAGGGTTGTAAACGTATAGTCACCTGAGATCGCCTGATTCAAACTGACATCTTCACTTATCACCTGGTAATGATACTGCGTCTCCGGAGTCAAACCTGTTATCGTCAGGGAGTGCGTTGCCACCAGAGTAAAATCATCAATACGACCTGTCGTATAGTTGGGATCGTATCCATAATCGACACCGCTGGTAGCAGGTTCGTCGGTATCCCATGTGATTGTTACTGAGTTTCTGCCCGGTACGGCCTGAACCTGGCTAATCACCGGAGCAATCACATCCGGCTCCAGTTCAAACAAGGCCGTGATGTTGGTATCGGCTGATAATGTAACGGTCAACGGATTATCCGAACTGACACGATCACCATCCCAGGCAGTAAAGTTCCACCCTGAATCCGCTGCGGCAGTGAGTTCTACTACATCGTCAATATAGTATACGGGTTTGTCCGGGACCTTGACAACAGCGCCGCCTCCAACTACATCCATAACCATCGAGACCTCATTCGGATCGACTACCGGTGGCGTTGGACTGGCAGTGTTATGGAAATAATCAACCTGACAGTCAAATGCCGGGGCTGGATTGGAAGCATTACCGGCAAATACTCCGACGGAGCTAACGGCTAATGTACGACTAAAACTGGTCACGACAATCCAGTTCTGATTATCGTAGGAATAAGAATAGGTCCCAACATGACCTTCACGTTTGAACCTCAAGTAGTATGGCGCCCCTTTTGCAATAGTCTGGTTAATCTTGATTGATGGGTTGCCGTTCACAAAGTCGGCTACAAAGACCCGGACACTGGAGCCTGTTGTGTAGAAGTCAAAACGGAAAAAATTGCTGGCATCCTGCTCTATGAGCAACCCCTGGAGTTGGTGTCGAAGCTCTAGTTCGGATTCGAATTTGACCTCAATCTCAAAATCCTCATCCTGAGCAGGCTGCATTATCCGTGCTGACATATTACCAGAAGTCCACACATCATGGCTTGGACCTTGTCCTACATGCAGTGATAAAACACCATCCGAAACTGCATACGAACAATCACCCACCGGATCGATAAAACTCCACACGTTCAAGTCAAGATCCGTACCTGTAAAATCATCGGATACAATCAGACTTGAAGAAGGTACATCGAGTGTCTGTGCCTGCGCAGGAGGACATTCGTTGGAGTAATTGCCCGTTGAGTCAAAGGCGGAAGCAGCATAAACGTACAATGTTGCCGATTGAAGCCCGGTATCGGAAAACTGTGTTGTTGAGGTGGTTCCAATATTAGTTCCATCGCGAAAGACGTTGTATCCGGCGACACCGACGTTATCGGTTGAGGGTGCCCATGATAGATCAATCTGAGACTGTGAAACGGAAAAGGCGGTCAGGGCACTGGGCACCGAAGGCGCTTCGGTGTCGGCAATTGCAATGGCAACATAGTCCTGACTTGCGTAATCGGTGTCAATATTATCGTAGGTTTGGCTGTTTGGGCTGAAGGTGTAACCGGTCAACTCAGGGGTCGCCGTGCCGGACCAGTCAGAGTTGACGGTAGCAGTGTAGTCACCGTTTGCACCGGTGAGGGGATTGCTCGGCAGACCATTCATTATCACGCCGGCAAGGCCTGTGCTATCGACAGTTACTGTTCCGGAAATAGTATAAGTAGTAGAGACATCGGGCAAAGTTGTAAACGTATAGTCACCTGAGATCGCCTGATTCAAACTGACATCTTCACTTACCACGCGGTAATGATACTGCGTCTCCGGAATCAAACCCGTTATCGTTAGGGAGTGAGCCATTACGAAAGCGAAATCATCTACACGACCTGTCGTGTAGTTGGGATCGTAACCATAATCCACACCGCTTGTGGCCAGCTCGTCGGTGTTCCAGGTAATTGTAACCGAGCTATTGCCGGGAACAGCCTGAACCTGGCTAATCACAGGCGCAGTTATATCCGGTTCCAAGTCAAATAAGGCGGTTACGCTTATACTCGCCGTTACGTTTGAGTCAGTACGAGGATTGTCGGTCGAAGAGTCGCTCCAATCCACGAAGTGATAGCCTAAGTCCGCCACCGCAGTTACCGCGGTTCCATCCGTACCGTAGTCGACGACCTGGGCGGCCTCTCCGGTAAGGCTTCCGCCTGCACCGGCTGCGTAATCAAGGGTA
>SDBS01007740.1_pt1 | contig 10415 bp, 13 predicted proteins | sample 2277091 | NCBI WGS metagenome assembly SDBS01 (sample SAMN10404972, study PRJNA504765) | marine sediment metagenome | isolation source: marine sediment core GS10_PC15, 163 cmbsf | place: Arctic Ocean: Southern Knipovich Ridge | collected 2010 | reverse complement strand
CAATTTTATGATGCAATCGATCTATCCCACCTATGACCTTGATGTGGTTCATAACCAAATAATCAGGGATATGAAGGACCTTGGATTTTCATATCGCCGTCAAACCATGCTCGAGGATATCAACTTTGTCAAGGGTCTCCAGAAGCACGAGACAAAAATCCGGACTATGGACCCGGCGGGAATCGTGCCCAAATCCTACCTGAGTAAAGTGCCTTACAAATTAGGTGAGCAGGGGCAATACCGTTTCAAAGCTACATTCTACGATCCTGATGAGGATAAAATCATACATGAAACGAGAGCATTGGCAAGCAACAAATGGTACACCAAAGACGAGGCAGAGGAGGAAATGGCAAGTAGACTCTTTGGTCCTAGTCCGGATTATCCAATGCGGTTGTTAGGCGTCGAATTGTACGAGGTCTGGGTGAAAGAAGGGGGAGAGCTTACAAGATGACCCGAATAGCTCATAAGCTCGATCAGACCGTAGGCGTCGGGAGACCTCGCCGGATCGTGTTCTTTGATACTGAGACAAAATGGGAGACAGGGAAAGATGGAAAAACCATACACAAATTACGCATCGGCGTTGCTAAGTTTTGTGAGTTGGAGATATCTGGCGAGCTTAGTTGTACTCGATCTTTGGTATTCACACAGCCGCAAGAATTCATCCTATGGTTGGATGATATTTGCAAGAAAAAATCCACCACGTATCTGGTTGCCCATAATCTCGTTTTCGACCTATCCGTGTGTGGGCTTTTCAAGCAACTAAGCATATTGGGTTGGAAGCTCGACAACTTCTACAGCAAGGGAATGGTCTCGATCTTTCATTGGAAAGATGGAGAGCGAAGATTGAAAGGATTAGATAATGGAAATTTCTTTCGGGGTACTCTCGAATACTGGGGAAAGCTACTTGGTTACGATAAACTTAGGGTTGACTTTGACACCGTTGGAGATAGAGAACTTGAAACCTACTGTGATAGAGATGTTGAGATTATGGTTGAACTTTGGCGTGTGTGGCTTTCCTTCCTCGACGATCACGATTGTGGAGCTTTCAAACCAACGATCAGCTCTACAGCGCTCAACACATGGCGTCATAGATTTATGACCGAAACGGTGCATATTCACATCGATGAGGATGCACTCCGATTAGAACGGGAAAGCTACAAGGGAGGTCGTACAGAGTGCCTCTGGGTCGGCGAGCGAAGTGACGGACCATTCTACTATCTCGATGTGAACAATATGTATGGTCACATCTTGGCAACTGAGCAATTCCCCGCCGGACTTTACAACTACTCGGATACCGTCACTTTTTATAGATTAGCGTATAAATTAGAACGTCACGCCGTTGTAGCAGATGTGACTATCGACATCGATGAGCCCTGGTTTCCGTATAAGATCGATGGTCGAACTTGCTACCCTATTGGGAGGTTTCGAACTACGCTCACGACGCCGGAATTGAAACTGTGCATCGATAGGGGATGGATGATCGATGTCCATTCAATGGCTTGGTACAGAGAGGAAAAATTATTCTCGGACTATGTGATCACATTCGATAAACTCCGGAGGGAATACGAACGCCAGGGGAATAAAGGCTTTGCGAAAATCTGTAAATTGCTGGTGAATGGTCTATATGGGAAGTTTGGTCAAAGGTCTTTGAAGATTGAGCCGATAGGTGAATGCGACCCGTCGATAGTGAAAAGAGAGAGGGTTTATGATGACGAAACAAACGAGGTTTTTGATCAAGTGTATCTCGCTGGATTTATATATCGAGAACGTAAAGAAGGGGAGAGCTTTCACAGTTTCCCGGCGATTGCGGCACACGTTACGGCGTACGCACGTCTTTATTTGTATGATCTTGCCTCGAGGGTATCTAAGGCTCACGTGTTCTATATGGATACCGACTCACTGGTGGTTGACCAAGAAGGTTATGAAACCCTGGAAAGTGAAATTATACCGGGAAAACTTGGCTCATTGAAAGTAGAACAAACATCACCCTGGTTGAAAATTCACGCTCCGAAGGATTACTCTATGGAAGGTAGGGTCAAGCTCAAGGGGGTAAGCCCCAAAGCGGAACGGCTCAGTGAGGGGGTTTATAAACAAACCCATTGGATGAAACTTGCCGGATTGATCCGTGAAGGCATCACAGAAGGGTACATCACCAAAGAAGTAATCAAACACCAACTCCGAATTATTCACTCCGGGGTTGTTCTCCCGTCCGGCTGGATCGTTCCTTTTCATCTTCCACTTCCTCAACCCGTTCCAGTGGAACTTCCTCAGATGTCAACCGTTGAGCGGTAACAATTCGACGAGCTTTTTCTACGCTTTCCCTTAGTCGTTTCAATTCGTCACTCATAATTTAGATAAACTCCATTCTCAGATTAGCCTTTTCGACCTGCCAATTTGCTATCTCGGAGCGAAGCTCCAGGATGCGACTTTGCCAGACAAGCGTCTCGTCGGCTTCGACGTGTTTCAAAATCACACCTTCAACTTCCCGCATGCCTGTCTCATTTTCTGCTATCAACTCATTTGCCCTTGCGACCTGTACCTTCAAATCTTGCAGGACAAGAGGGATAGCGGCTTTGGTGTCAAGCTCTTCTAATTCCAGGGCAATTATCCTTTGATCTAGAGCTTCCCGTCCCTCATCTGATAGTATGTCCACACCCAATAACCCGATGTCGTACTTCAATTCCTGGACATCACGCTTTATTCTGGCAATGGTGAGTCTCAGCCCCGTTTTTCTGTTGATCAGGTCTGAGAGCTTCACCATTTGCCCCTCAACGAATACAGTCTTTTCTACCTGATGGAGTACTAGCTTTATGTCTGCAATCTCCCTACGAGCGTCGGCGATTTGTACGTCTATTGCGACCTTTGCGGTCTGATATGCGGTTTTTAGATCGGCAGCTTGGATTCGTTCTTGTTCCTTTTGAGCTCGCTCCGCTTCCCTGGTTGCTTCCTCGGATAGTCGTTGGTCAAGTCGAACTAGATACCGCTCGATGTCATCTTCCTGGTAGCGTCGATTTTCCAAGCCCCGCTCTAGATCGTCAACGGTTATGATGTCCTGTTTGTACCAATCTTCTAACTCCGTTTTCGATGGAAGCGCCCTGGATTTTCGTTTCTGTAAATCCCACTTTCCAATATAGTTGGCGACCTGTTCGGCTGGTAAATTCAGCGGTCCTAATTCGACATAAACCCCAGGCTCATCGATCTCACCTTCTTTGTAAAGGAAACCCACTCGATCAAGCTCGTCGTCTACTTTACGCCGGGCAATATCGGCGTTTTCAATGGCAATAATGAAACCCGCTCGATCAGCCGTGAAACCGATCCCCCCTAATAACTCTAATGCTTCCCCCTCTGAAATGGTCCCTCTTTCGTAACCTTGGGTGATGAGCGATCTTGTCAGGTCACGGTCATCCGTTCCGGCGTCCAGGATAGCGAAGTCTGCGAGAGCTTGCGCTTTTTCCTTGTCGTACCCAATATCCAGGTACGCTTCAAAAACTTGATCAGCACTTAGAACGCCAGCCTTATACATGCGCCGAACGTCAACCCTTGTAAAAGTCGCATACGAAATTTCTATCAACCGTTTCCGGAAAAACTCTGGAATATCCGCGGTCCGAAGCATCAACTCCAGATCGTCAATATCGAAAGGATTATCAGTCGTTCCGGGTCTCAATCTGTGCATCATTTGATATCCGGCTGATGCGCCGGGGATTTGCCAGTGTGCATACCAATACCGCTCTACCCACTCCCTCGCCATCCCTTGCGCTTCGGCGTGTGCGACCACTTCCTCGGGAAAATCTTGATCGTAACCAAATCGTTTGACGGTCTCAGGGGTGAATGCTTCACGGACTGCCATTTGAATAAGATCGGTAACGCCGGGGATCAACTGTCTAACGAGCTTGAGTTTTTCTATTCGATCATCATTCCAGCCACGAGCGGCAAATTCAGTATTCAGGTCTGTCTCTGACAACTCGTCTCTCAACCAGAGTGTGATCAAATCCCCTTCTGGGACGGTTGGAATAAGCACTTGATTGACTGTGTCAATGTACCTATCGTGAATTCCCAATTCGTCCCAAATCACAGACCAAGTTTCGCTCATTTCGGGAAAGCGATGCTGTAAGGCTGTCAGTAGAGCAGGATCGGGTCTCCAATCCTTGATGACTTTTCTAACCTCAGATGTGACTTCGGCTAAAATGGGGCCGAATAATGCACTTGCAAACGACATGCCGAATGAAATAATAACGGCGATAATGAAAGGCGCTCCCACGATTGCGGCAACCAAAGCCGTGATAGGTGATCCTGGTTTCAATGATGAAGGAACGGCGTCCCAGACACCCAATTGGATTAGCAGAGTTTCATAGGCCTCAAGCAAATCGTCGGTCTGCTCCTCGAACTTGGCTTTGACCCATCCCCCAAATGCGCCGGATACATAAGTCTCAAAAAAGTCTTTGATTGCAAGTCTTAGCGGTCCCTCTTTCCTTCCCATTGTCTATACCCTTTGTTTATATTGGAAGCACAGTGACGGGATCAACGAACGATCCTCTGTACTTTACCTCATAATGCAGATGTGGTCCGGTCGATCTTCCGGTGTCATCACCTAATCCTATAACCTGTCCTTTGTTGACTCGATCACCCACGTCAACATTGAGTTGTTGAAGATGAGCGTATCTTGTCCACCATGTCTGACTTTCAAGCACAACAAAGTTGCCATAGCCCACTGTTGACCACCCAGCGGCCCGCACCACGGCGTCATGCGATGCGAACACACTTTGACCCATAGAAAGCCCAAAATCGATCCCACGGTGTCCTGGGGGGTTTCCGTAGGTGTATCCACTTATATACAAATTTGATAGGGGAGACCCGATTTTACCCGTCCCTGGTGGGGGTGACGGTCCGGGTCCTGGCTGTCCTTCCATCTCATCCCAGGACGGCCAGGGTGGGAGTTTGTACGCCGGTCCCTGCAAAGCATAACCCAAAAGATATTCGAGAAAATTCAGGAAAACGGATCGGAGCATGTTCATAATGAAGGCAAGCGGCGCACGCATGAAAGCGTCCAGGAAAGCGTACATGCGATTGACCAAATCTAAAATCCTGGACAACACGCTTGGTTGAAAAGCGTCGCTGATCCGCTTCATTATGGCCCAACGAATGAACCATTTTCCTAGCTCCAGATTGAATTTGTCAACCCAATCCTGGAGCAATCGTAGAATTTCACCCTTGACCCTAGCAACCGCCCGTTGTATGAGTTTCTCGATCACGTAAGGTAGTTTGCCTATATCATTCTTGATGACATCGACAATTACTCTGAGGTCGGCTGTACCCAATTTAGCCAACTTTACGGCGGTTGCAAATAGAGTCTGGGAGACACCCAGAACAACAGTGATCGCCGCTCCAATTGCGAGCTTTAGCAGGTATTTGAGAGCGGCAACCGCATTCAGCACGTAAGCCTTTGCGGCAAATAGAGCTTTCGCTCCCTCTCTTACAGCCCACCAGAACGCATTTAAAGCGGCGTCTCTGATCTTACCGTAAAGCGAACCAAAGAATAAATAGACCCTGGACGCCCTAGACCACAACCAACCCAGGAGAGCAAACATTTAGTTTACTCCGCTTCGGGAATTTCACTGAGCTTGTCTAACGCTTCCCTCTGCCCGATCAATTCATCCAGGACAGTTTTGACCACTATCACATCGAGCGACGGGACTAATATCCGCACGAATTCATCCCAGGGGTAAATTGTGACTTGCACTTCAAACCCCTGAATCGGATCGCCCGTTTTCGGGTCGATGTAAGTAGTCGTGACCTGCTTTTCAACCTTGAAACTACTCATACTATCTACCCCTCACTGAGCTAACAACGTTACCGCCGTTCTTAGCAAAGAAGAAACCCCCGGCGGCGCTCACGATCAGATCGTACCCTTCCGGCGGCACGATTGATTGAGTGGACATATAAATATATCCACAAATCAAGAGGATAAAAGCGACCCCTTGAATACCTACGAACTTCCCAAAGAACTCTCCTGCATTCATATCTCACTCTCCCTTATGGTTCGTCTATCGTGAAAATAAAATCATTCACGTTAGCATATGGATTTGTTCCCTCACCCGGACCCCCCACACTAAACGTTGGCTCAGTATGCGGCGGCGAGTCACTCTCGCTTTTATGTCCTGGAATTCCTAACAGGTCCCACTCGTCGCTGTCGAACATGAATTTTACATATTCATGATTGACCAAATCTACCACTAATTTGAGCGTATGCCAATATTGCGTCTTTTCAGTCAGATCGATTAGGTCGTCTAGTTTCTCCCAACCCCCACTTGCTTTCTCATAGTACATGTTCGTCAAATCAAAAAACAAACCCACTGAGTAATCGTATGAGTAAGTCCCATCAAAATAAAAGAGAGCTATTATTACGTTTGATGGGTCTCCAGTTAGAGCAAAAGTAAATTCCATTCCCACCTTTGACAAATTCCAGATGGGTATATTTTTCGCAATCACGGTACGAGCGTCCTGATCTGATCCGGCGGTCAACCTCATCGATTTATCATGTCGAAATGATATACCGTCATCCAGACCAACAGCGGCATTTGCTCCATATAATGACACTTCCCAAGTACGAACTCCAATCGTGCATTTGTCGATATGAACCACTCGCCCGGATCGATTGTAGGTGACAATACTTTCCAACCTCGCCGCCATTTCGCTGGTGTCAAGATCGTAATGGGCGAAACGTCCAACGTCTACATTCCAATCAGGATGTCCTCTCATTATCTCAACCCCCCAACTCATCACTAACAGGAATATTACGAGACCCGCCAGAAGGACCACCAAATAGCCACGCTTTCCAAACATCAAGGATACCCCCCTTGAATTCGGCATCGATCACAATGTAGACAGTGTGTTTATAAGTATCGTCTATATTATAAGCTTCGACGGTGATAAATAGCGGCTTCTCTTTCAACTCTAAATTAGGCGTGAAGATGACCGTCTGACCGTTTCCCTTGTACCAGTCATCCGGGTTGTAAGGGAAAAGAACACGGCTTTGATATTTGAAACGTACTCCCACCAGACCAACGCACCCGGAAGGGAAAGTGATTTCAACTCGATCCACGATCATAGGTTGAATTGGAATATCAACCCAAACCGGGTCGGTTGACGGTGTTTCCTTTGGTACCTCCAGGCTGACGGTGTAAGACATATTTAACCCTGGTTCTCGAAATCTTCGGTCACATCTTCGGCTTGCACTGTGTTTATTTCGGTCCAACTATCGCACGTGATCTTGACTTCACGATTGCACATCGAACGAAATTCCCCGAAGTTTGCCCATTCACTCTCAAAATATCCGTAGGTCAAAACTCGATCTGGTTTTTCGTCATCCGGCGGGGTGAATTTACAATGAAAATCATAGTCGTTTCCTAGCTTTGATACTTTCCACTTATGCCAGTTTCCAGCCATTTTATAACCTTCCCTTCACTACGATATTGTCTGAGCGGCAACGCTGTAGGTAACAACATCAGCATTATTCGGTGTGACCGTCAATCTCCAGGTTCTCGGTAGCAAACCGATCACATTCTCGGTCGTGAGAAAAGCGGCGTCGGCGGCTCCAACCGGATAGATCACATACATGAATGAAGCGTTGGCGGTGTCAATATCAGCAGCAACTACCCAAAGATCGAGATAGTCATTACCTACGGGGTCTTTACCGGTGATCTTCACTTCCAACGTGGTTGCACCAGCTCGGGCGGTAACGTCTACAAAGATAAACACTCCCTTACCATTGTAATTGACTTGATCCGGTGAATTTGCCAAGGCCCCCCTAGCGGCAAGGGCGAGTAGGGTCACTTGCTCATTATTTCTTCCTCGATCCCACGTGTCACCGTTATAAAGCAATTGATGGAAAGCGGCATGCAGGGGTTGTTGACTATAACCGAAGGGTTGATGTCTAGTATTTGAAAGGGCGTCTGAGAAAGTCGATAGTTGTGAGTATGTTGCCGCTTGTAATCCAGTGGTAGAACTGGCGAGTATAGGGGTATCGCCTATCAATGTTCCCTTACCGTATATATTAGACCTTCGATGTCCTATTTTAGCCATAGCTAATTACCCTTCCCGATTTTCACATCAAAACCAATTAGGTGTAGGCTGATGTCATCCCCGCTGGTCGTACCTGCTAACTTAGCCCGTAGGAATTGTTCGCCCATCATCCAAACTTCGGCGTCATCCCAGATGTACTCATCAACCGCCGGGTTCTGAGCTTCCGAAATTATGAATTCAGGATCGACCCCACCATCGACAAATCTCAAGAGTGTGTAAGCGGTATCATCATTCAACACGCCGAAACGCTGGTAGCAACGGAGAAAACCGTCGGGAATTCTGACATCATCCAAAGTGTCATTTGTCCCGACGGCGTTTTTACCTATTCGGCGGGTGAAGGGTCTCTTTTTTGTGGTCATCTTCAAACCTCCCAAACTATTCGATTGTTATTCCGACTTACTTGGCGCTCCAACTATTTCAACACACTCTCGACAAAATGGCTTGGCAACTGACTTCTCGAGATTAGAAACACTTTCCCCAGAGTCACAAGCTGGCTTGCCTACGGTATCGGTCAATAGCTCAAATGAATGAGAGTCGGTAGCTCCAACTTCACGTGCCCAAACTCTTACGCCCATTTATCACCTTCCCTATAATCGACCACTGACCACTTCAACCAAATTGGTCTCGATGAGTGCTGTGTTAGCACCACAAACGTACTCAATTCGAGCGTCGGCATGTTCCGTAGCAGGATATGGTTCGTCCAAGAATTCAGCCAAGATCAACCCGCCCATGTACGCCGATCCCCAAGCAAAGCCCGTATACCTTGCATCGGCGGTCTGTGTGGTCCCATCGTGCAAGTGCATCGCCAGCTTGAAGTGATGACCCTTCCAAGAACTGTACTTCACGATATTCTGTGTGCTATGGAAAGGTAGCAAATCGAAGTGCCTGCCCAATGCCATAAAAGATTGAACATAGTCACTATCCGACCCGATCCCTGAGAGTATGTTGCCCCGATAATCCCCACCAAAGCGCATCCGTTCCAGGGTGATCAACTCCTCAATTCGACCGTCAAACAATCGAACCCGACCGTCATCAATCTCGAACTTGATGTCCGTGACATTTGCATACAGATACTCGTCAATGTCATAAATCCGGGTGAATACTGATTGCCAAGGTAAACCGGAGGGAAGGTTGATAACCTTGATATGAGCCGATCCGGTTGTCGTGTATTCGCTGATCGTTCGACCTCGGATAAACCCAACTGGACTAACCTTCTTCAATGGACGGAGATAGTAAATCGTCGCATCGAGCGTGGTCGTGTTGAAGTCGGTCGTATCTAGAACATAAGGGATCGAAAGAGTGCATCCCTCATATAAAGCGGTGTCAAGCAAGTATTTATCATCACCTGGATAACGACCAAAGAGGATTATACATCGCATGATATCCTCGGAGCCGTGATTGTCACTCAACGAGTGAGGCGGCACGTCCCCCGATCTCATCAAATAATCATACGAATTGCTTTCCGGCGTCATAGAATAAGCGACTCCGGCGCCCTCAAGCAACACTTCCAACTTGGTCACACAATGCAGAATCGAATTTGTCGCATCCAAAGTGCTTGAAACAGTGGCGTCAATTTCAACCACGATAGCGCTGATCTGCTCATTCTTAGGAAGCTCGATCTGAATAACGCCCGTATCAGATGTGTAGGACCGTTCTTTCACGAGATATTGCGGAATTAGTATCATGATTTATTCCCTACCTCTTGAACTTGAATTCGCTCATACCACGCATTTGAGCAACAGCTCTACCGATCCCATCTTCAAGGGTCAAATCCGGCATCCCGTCAAGAACGCTGTCGATCCTATCCTGATGGTCTGCGAGTTGAGTATGGAATTGAAGCACTTTCGGTTGAGCGGCGTCAACGCCCGCACTCACCCTCGGCACTCCCTTCTCAAGCATTTTCTGCTTCCACTCACCAAGGGATACAGAAGCAACATTATCAGCCCACTTTCCGCTGTCAATGCTGTCCAATATCCCCTGTCGCATTTTCTCCTGCTTCTCTGCGGCTTTCACGCCCGGCGCTTCCGTGACTCGATTGATCCCATCACGCATATCTTGAGTCGCCGTTTTGGTGTTGCGCCCCCACTTTTCAGCGGATGCGTTTGGTGATTTTCTTGTCATGTCTCACCTTCCTTTTTTATATTGGGGTCTAGTCAAAAACAGCCGATTGATAGACTAGACCCCCACTAGCTTCGACACACCTTGAATGAGGTATGTTCAATTTATATTATCACACTTCCTAACAATTTATTTAGGCAATCCTAAAACAAAATTTAGGCTACCCTACCCCTGAAATTTAGGTTTGCCTAAATCTCGATTTAGACATGCCTAAATTC
>SDBS01007739.1_pt1 | contig 10416 bp, 6 predicted proteins | sample 2277091 | NCBI WGS metagenome assembly SDBS01 (sample SAMN10404972, study PRJNA504765) | marine sediment metagenome | isolation source: marine sediment core GS10_PC15, 163 cmbsf | place: Arctic Ocean: Southern Knipovich Ridge | collected 2010 | reverse complement strand
GCTAAGCAGTTCTTCACGTTTGTAATTAACTAGAAATAGATTGAAACTTATCTAGTGTTTTTATTTCCTTATCCAGTTGCTCGTTTGTAATTAACTAGAAATAGATTGAAACGAATTTTAATGGTTTCTATTTCAGTAATTTGAATAGGTTTGTAATTAACTAGAAATAGATTGAAACTTATATCTTCTTTGTAAATTCTACTCATTTATAATCGTTTGTAATTAACTAGAAATAGATTGAAACTACTTCTGTCTACTTGCAGAGCTCTTATTACACCTTGTTTGTAATTAACTAGAAATAGATTGAAACAAATAATTCTCTCCTTCATTTTACTAACTTCAATATGTTTGTAATTAACTAGAAATAGATTGAAACTAGGAACACTTTAGCATTTATCTTTGTCATGATCCGTTTGTAATTAACTAGAAATAGATTGAAACTCTATATGAACCATTGATTCTGCCGGTATAGCTCCGTTTGTAATTAACTAGAAATAGATTGAAACTTAGATCATACACCTTTAAATCATTCTTTATTTTCGTTTGTAATTAACTAGAAATAGATTGAAACGCGTGGTTCCTGATTCCAGAAGTCCTCTCGCGAGGGGTTTGTAATTAACTAGAAATAGATTGAAACAGTCTTTATCCTTGGCAAGTTCTGAAAGTGTCTCTGTTTGTAATTAACTAGAAATAGATTGAAACGAAAGGAAACTCTTCTTAGCTGCAATAGAAGCATTGTTTGTAATTAACTAGAAATAGATTGAAACTCCTCTTTCAAGGTAGTAGATGCTACCCCTAAAGACGTTTGTAATTAACTAGAAATAGATTGAAACATTCATTTCTTTTAGCCTTTTGGCTTCTTTTCTATGTTTGTAATTAACTAGAAATAGATTGAAACCTCAACCGACTTTCAATTTTCTTAACATCTATGTCGTTTGTAATTAACTAGAAATAGATTGAAACATATTTTTCAACGACACTATATAAAGATAATATATGTTTGTAATTAACTAGAAATAGATTGAAACTAATTATTCTATTTATCATTATTCTATTCATCCTGGGTTTGTAATTAACTAGAAATAGATTGAAACTTATTTTCTCCGTCGCCGATAAATCCAGAAAGCTAAGTTTGTAATTAACTAGAAATAGATTGAAACCCTTCTTCGCCTTCGCTATTACTTCTTTGTCCTTCGTTTGTAATTAACTAGAAATAGATTGAAACAAAAAACAGGCTTTTTATAGTCCAGCTTGTGGGACGTTTGTAATTAACTAGAAATAGATTGAAACTTTTAGGCATACTTTTATTATCACCATTTATTGCTGGTTTGTAATTAACTAGAAATAGATTGAAACTTAATTTATACGATTCTTTTAATTCGGCTGCCAAGGTTTGTAATTAACTAGAAATAGATTGAAACCTGTTCAACCGACGGAAAGTTGAGAGTTTGCACTTCGTTTGTATTTAACTAGAAATAGATTGAAACTTTTTCTATCTCTTTTAATTCTTCTTGTAAATTTTGTTTGTAATTAACTAGAAATAGATTGAAACCTTTCATAAAAATCTACAATAGATACCCAGTGATAAATATGCTAAGATAAGTCCGGCCCATGATTTTAAATCGTTAAGTGCAATATTAGAAGCAATTTCATCCAATTCAAATGAAAGACTATCACGTTCATCAAAATTTAAATAGCTAATATAGTTTTGAGCAACTAAATATTTAATAAGAGGTAAATGATGGCTCATAAATTTTTTTGCTATCTCTCTTTTAAATGCTTTTTTAGCTTCTGAATCTCCAATCCGGGATTAAAGGAAGTATCTAATGTAAATAATCCGAGGATAGAAGATTTGCCTGAATACCTCCAATATTTTTATAATCTCTTTCTAAGAGAAAACCAAGAATTTTAACTATAAAATAGAAAGAACAAAAATTTTAAAAAAAAAATCAAATTTTGCTTATTAAAACCGATGTATTTAAGTTTTTAATTGAGATGAATAGGATTCCACCTTATATAATGAAATTTTTCCAACCCCCTCCAAATCTTCATAAAAATAAATGGAATCTCTATATTTTCTATATCGCTTTTTGCACTCATTATTGATTTTAATCTTTCTTTATTATGTATTTTGTTTCCCCTTCTTTATTTTTGCCTGTATAATATTAATATCAATGTAAATATTTAAAATTATCGAATTTATCACAAATATCGACGCTATAATGAATGGATAAAGAATCAATTTAGTTGCTTCAGCTAGAGATTAAACTCTTTTTTTCAGTTTTTTGGGTAGTTAATCCATTGTAAGTGGACTTAATTTACATTTAAAATTGATTTAATCTTATTTGCAAGTAAAATCTTCTTAATTAAGCAAAATTATAGATTTATTGCTAAATTTAAACAAGTTTAATGATACAATTTGAAAAATCTTTCTTTTTTGATGTTTTTTATTAACATTTTATTTTTGGATTTTATTACATAAATTAAAAGTTAAGATCAACGTTACTCAGAGTAATTCTGGCTATTTCTTGTTATTTACAAGTTTATATGTTTAAAAAACTGCTTTAATTCATGTGAGTGATATTTTTAAATACTTGTTTTATTTGAGCAAATACAAATCCATCAAACATATATTAGTTTAAACGATTTTTTCTGATTTGATTTCATGGCGTTATCAAGTAAAAAGTGTAATTTACTAAAAATTTTTAGGAAATCGTACGTTAAAATTCTTATTATTGCTAATAAATCTATAATTCTTAACTTTATTGATTTTTCAAGGATTTTATCGATTGTCTCTAAAATTTACGTGTTTAGAGTAAGATTTAAATATGCATATTGTTTATATGATCATGTCCAAAAGTTTTTGTGGATATTCAATAATGAATTATGAGATATCTAACAATTTTTATATTGCGTTAAATTATTTATTTTAATAATATCCAATGGTTTTTTGTAATGAATAAACAGACTATTATAACTCAACAAGGATGTTATAAAATTATTACATATTTACAAAACGAATTTTAAGTTTTTAATCCAAAATTAGAGTGTTGATAATGAGCGAAGAAAAAGTACTTGCTGTATATGATATCACCGGTATTCAAAATTTTATTTTTTCAACAAACCGGTTAAAAGAAAATTTAGGTGGCTCGATTGCCGTTAAAAAAGCATCGGAAGATACATTAAAGAAGGTAATTTTTGAGAGGTGTAATAATACTTTAGAAAAGATTGAGAATGAAAATATAAACTGGGAAGCTCATGATTCTGTAATCGTATATTTGGGAGGCGGAAATGCCATGGTTATTTTTAAAGATGATAATAAAGCGAAAGATATAACAATGGAATTATCGAAAGAAGTTTTAGAGCTTTCTGGTGGTTTGCTTAGTTTTAATGTCGCCTATAAAAAGACTATTTTTGAAAATTTTAGTCAGGATTATAAAGAAATATTTAAAAAACTTGTAAGAAAAAAGAATACCTTCGCTAAAACCAGTCCATTGCTTGGAATTGGAATTACAAAAGCCGAATTGAATAGTGGATTACCAGTACAATTCAAAGAAGGAGAGGAACTTCTTTCGCTCTCCACAAAAAGAAAAAGAGAAAATAACGACCCCTCTCATTTTGATGATTTATTAAATAATATTGACAATTACATATTTCCCTTGCAACTGGAGAATTTAGGGCAAAAAACAGGGGAAAATTACATTTCTATCGTTCATATCGATGGCGACAACATTGGTAAATTAATTCATGAATTTTTAAATGAAAATACAGACAATTACGAATTTTCTCTTTACAGAATGAGTGAATTTTCGAGAAATTTTAATGAAATGTATAAAAATGCGTTTAAAGAAATTATTAAATATTTAGTAAAATCATTGGAAAATCCAGAATTTAGAAAAAATTTTGACCTGAAACCTGAAAATTCTAAAGTAAAATATTTGCCAATTAGACCAATAATCCTAAAAGGAGATGATATTACTTTCATAACTAATGGAAAATTAGGTGTAAATTTAGCAGCCTTATTTCTAAAAAAGCTATCTGAGTCAGAACTAACAATTCCTGATAAAAATATTCCCCATTCTGCGAGTGCCGGAGTTGCGATCGTAAAAACAACTTTTCCATTTGATAGAGCCTATACTATTGCAGAAGAATTATGTAAATCTGCGAAAAAAAAAGGAAAAATTATTCAAGAAAAAAATAATCTTACTAAAAGAGGTTTTTGGCTTGATTTTCATATTATTCAATCTGGTTTTACATCGGATCTAAGTGAAACCAGAAAAATTCAATATAATATTCAGGGTTTAAAATTTCCTGATGTATTAAAAACAAACGATGGTCAAATGATTTACAGGCAAAACAGCTTGATTTGGCGACCATGGTGCATTATTGGAGATCCTAAATATTATGAAAAATATTTATTTTCAAATCTTAATAGAGTAATTCAAGGATTCATAAGTGAAGTAGATAAATGGCCAAAATCTAAAATTAAGAAATTACAGCAATTTCTCACTGCTTCTAAGGAAGATGTAGATCATTTCCTATTAAGAATGAATAGTAGAAAGATTTCACTTCCCCCTTTTCAAAATAGGGTTGAAATTTTCCATGAAGATAATACAATGACTCCCTACTATGATGCGCTAGAATTATTAGATTTTTATTTACCACAAATGGAGGAAAATTAAAATGAATTTAAAGTTAGAATTAGAATTATTATCCGATGCTTTACCTGGATCGGGAGAGAGTGAAGCAGGTAATGTTGATAGAGATGCTTTATTTGACGGATTTGGATTACCTTATGTTCTTGCCAAAAGATTGAAAGGAGTTATGTTAACTTCAGCAAAGGATTTAGCAGATTGGGGGATATTACATATAAATGATGTTGATAAAATTTTTGGTGCTGAAGGTTCTTCAATAACATTTTTTATAATTTCAAATGGATACCTGAAAAGATACACTCTTTATCGTGATTTTCTTAATTATTGCCATAAAGTAAAAGAATTACAAGAGAATTCACATGATAATAATGATGAAAATCCACAATTAATAAAAATTTTTAATAAACACACCGTTCAAAATTATTTTTCTTACAGTAGAACGCAAACTTCGGTAATGAGGAAAAATTCAGTATCAAAAGAAGGTTCATTAAGAATTTCACGTGTTTTAAGGAAAGGTTTGAAATTTTATTTTGATATTGAAGTTGATATTGAAGAAGAAAATGAAATTAAGAAATTTAGAGAGGATTTTGAAAAGATTTGCATGGTTACAAGAAATTTTGGCAGTTCAAGGACGAGAGGATTAGGTGAAATTAAATTAAAAGTTAGTGATCAACAAATTCAAAATAATTCCAGCAGCAAAGTTGAAATAAATAAATTAGATGACGAAGATGACTGCGTAATTAACCTCAATCTCACGAATGAAGAGCAATTATTAGTGTCCAATTTAATTAATGGTCAACAAACAAGTGAAATGTTTATCAGAGGGAGTTATCTTCTTGGAGCATTGGTAAAGCATTATATCAAGAAGAGAAATTTAAGTACTGGTAATGCTCATGCTGACCTCGATTTTCAAAAAATTTTTCTTTCTGGAAATATTAACTTCACCAATTTTTATCCGAGTGTAAATGAAGATATTTTCTATCCAGCTCCATCTTCTATTGTAAGAGAAAAAGGAAAGGAAAGATATTTTGACCTTTCATACAAACCTGATTTGGAGACTGTATTAACTGAAAAAGGAGGTATTCAAACTGAGCTCATAGGTGGATTTATTTTAATTAAATCTTCTAAAATGCAAAAATCTTCTCTATCTACTAAAATTGAAAGTCATAATAGAAGACCAAGGGATCGCAGGATAGGGCACGCTATAAAAAGTGAAGATCAACCAGTAGACATTACCGGTGCTTATTTTCACTATGATGTTTTAGAACCTAATTTCAGATTTAAGGGACAAATTATTGGAAAATTTAAAGATTTAAAGAGTTTAATAGAGGTGTTTCCTAAAAAAATGCCTATTAATATCGGAAAATCTAAAACTGCTCAATATGGTAGATGTATTCTGGAAGTTAACTCAATCAAACGCTATGAAAGAACGATTCAAAACAAAGATACAGTTCAATTAGTTATTACTTTAACATCTGATATGATTTTGATGAACAATTGTGGACATTTGATTCTTGATATGACAATTTTAAAAGAAGAAATCGAAAATGCGTTTGATATCAATATAGGCGACACGGAGATCGAGAATTCATTTTTAAAATTCACCAAAATTGGTGGTTATAATTCGAAGTGGGGTCTACCAAAGATTCAAGGACAGGCTCTCGCAAAAGGATCAGTAATAGTCTTAAAAAGAAAAGATAGTCAAAAATTTAATATAGAAAAATTGAATAAATTCGCTTTTGGTTTGAGAACAACAGAGGGATACGGACAAGTGGCTATTAACACACATGGATTCTCAAAAGTTAAGATGATAAATCTTGATAAAGAAAAGAATGGAGATTTTGAGCTTTCAAAAAATCTTGGGTTACTTGAGGATTTTATTGAATTTTGCTTGAATAAATCTTTGAAATCTGCTATAAATTCGAAAATCTTTGATATTATTAAAAGCAAATATAATTCCATTAATATTTCGGGCTCATTTTTACAAAGAATACTTATTTTTATAAAATCTTCGGATTCTATTAAAAATTTTAACGAAAAAATAAATAATTTGAAAAAAAAAGCTCTTAATCAGTTAAAAAAAATTGAAAATGATCTTTATATTAAAGATAAGATTGTAAATGAAAAAGATTTTGAGACTTTATTAGAGAAGCTTTCAAAAGAACAAATCGATTTCGATAATTTAAAAGATAATATATTCAAAAATACCGCGCTTACGACGTATTATTCAAGAAATTTAACAGAACTTTATAAGGAATATTGTAAATCATTTCTAACAAATTTAATTCTCAAGACTAGAGGTGGTAAGAATGAATGATAAAGATGATGTAATTATATATAAATATTATGTGAAAGGAAAATTAATGTTAAAATCACCATTAGTTCTTGGCTGTGGTGAAGAATCAAATTCAGATAAAGATTTTATTCGGAATTGGTATGGTGAAGTTTTTATTCCTTCATCTGGCATTGCAGGACCAACAAGACATTATCTCGGCTCTAATCTCAATGATGATGGAGATCAAGAACATAAATTGATTCGACTAGTCTTTGGTGAGAGAGAAAAAGACTCAAGGCAAAGTTTAATTACATTTTACGATGGAGATCAAATGGAAAATGTAAATGTAAATATTAGAGACGGTATTGCTCTTGATTATTTTACAAAAACGGCAAAGGAAAAAGCAAAATATAATTATGAAATAATAGAACCAGACGCACATTGTCGGTTTAGGATTGAATTAACAATACGGGGCAATCCAAATAAAAATAATGATGAAATTATCTCAAAGATTGAAAATATATTATTTTTAATATTAGAAGGATTCACAAATGGTGATATTCATATAGGTGCTAAAAATTCTCGTGGTTTTGGAGAAGTAGAATTAACATATATTGAAATATTGAAATTAGATATGGCCAAGGAGGAAGATCGAGATAAATGGGTTGGATTTGAGTGGGATGCCCGTTTAGAAGGAAATATTCAAATGAGTGATTTACCGAACTCTCTTAATACTATTCAAAATAGAACCAATATTAGGGTTGAATTTAGGATTCCATATTCAATACTAATCAGGACACCTAATCCTGACCCTAAAGAAGAGGACGTGGTACACTTGAGTTCGAACGGTAAGTCTGTTATCACAGGACCAACGTGGGGAGGGGCTTTAAGAAATGCCATATTTCAAATTTCTCGAGAGATTAATAAATTAAACATAATTGAAAAAATGACAGAAAATCTTTTCGGTTTTGTTAAAACAAGAGAAAAAGTGTCTAATTATGAAGACCGCGCTCAAAAATCTCGAATTTTTATTAAAGAAAGTATTATTGAAAATAATACTCTTTTAAATTATACTCATAATAGAATAGATCCATTTACGGGGGGAACCGTAGACGGAGCACTTTTTTCGGAAAAATCATCACATGGAGGTAATGTGGTTTTAAATATCAGTATAAAAGACTTGAAAGAATATGAGATAGGATTAATTTTGTTAGGTATTAAAGAAATGTGGCATGGACTTCAATCGGTTGGAGGAGGCTCCAATATTGGGCGAGGTATTTTAGAAGGCGGTAAAATCATAATAAATAACATAGAGATATACGATATAGAAGATATAAAAAGTAAATTTAATGATAAATTTGAAAAATATTTAACACCCTTAGCTGGTGGATTAAAATAATTGGAGATGATGAAAATATCATGATAAAAAAAATCAAATCTAGTAAAATTATAGAAAAATACGAAAAAAACAAAGATTTAAAGCAATTCCTCATGGAAAAAGCAAATAAAAAGCTTGACGGCAAATGTTTGTTAATTGTTTATAAATACAACCAAGTGTATATTGGCTCAATTTTGAATAGTGAACTTAATGTATTAGGCGATGATCAATTTATCTTGGATTATATTACAGAAATTAGAATGTTCTCTGAATATGGGGAAATTCATTTATGGAAATATGGTGATGCTTTTAAGTGGAGGCTTCGAATCGATGAGGAGGTAGAAGGAGATACCAATATATATGAAGAAGAGCATTTTATTTGGGGCACAAAAGTCAATTATGACGAACTTGTAGAGGAGCATCGAGGTATGAAAATCCGATTTCCACGTGATATAAGCAATGAACCTTTACCAATGAAATATAAAGTTCGAAATTATTTTGATTTTGATGAAGATGGCATGATAAAATTTTATGACGCTCGTCTTGTGAAAATTTTAAATAATAATGGAGGTGTAATAAATGGGTAGAAAAATAATTGTAAAATCTAAAGAAATATTCATAAATCCATATACTTTTATTCCTTTACAAAAAAAATGCTCAAAAAACAATAATTTCGAGGAATTAAGGATTCAAAAAGGTTTATTAACGGGATGGATGGAATGTTCTCTAATAACAAAAACGCCTATATTTATTCCAAATATATCAAACGACAATCGTTTTAATTTTGAAACTAAGGATGGAAAAACGATTAAAAACTATGATTTCTTTTCATATGAAGATCTTCAGGAAAATAAGGACACTAATTCAGCACCACCAAAATATCCCGTTATTCCTCCAAGTGAATTAAGGGGCATGATTCGTTCCTCATTTGAACTGTTAACAAATTCATGTTTTTCAAATATAGATCATGAAAAAAAATTATATAAAAGAGTAACCAAACCAGGAGATCCAGGACAAGTAGTTCATATTAAAGACGAAAAATGGAAAATAGTTCCCTGTATAAAGTATAGGATTGATAAGTTTAAATATAGAGATGAAATTACAGGATTTAAAGAAGGACAGTTAATTCGTTTTAGAGCAAATGCGAAAAAATTTTTTACTGGATTTGATAATAATGGCATACAGGGGTTATTTCACCAAGGAGAGCATATCAACAGAAAGAGAAACGAGTCCATATTCGTACCTATGAAAGATAAACCAACAATTAAAATTAATACTAAAACAATCGAAAATTTACTAGAAAACATTAATATGTATAGAAATGAAAGAATAAATCTTGCCTTTAAGAAAGGTGAGCATACTGGTTATGGAAAAATTAAAGCAGATAAGGTCAAAGACTTAGATGGTGCTTTAATATATTACAAGAGATATAACGAAAAAATATATTTAGGACCTGCTGCTATTGGAAGAGAAGTCTTTTACAATAACCTAACAACAATTTTAAAAGACTATGTTCCTTGTTCTTCTTTGAAACAATTATGCACTGCTTGCATGCTATTTGGATTTACAGGAATCGATGACCAACTCGCCTCAAGAGTTCGGTTTACACCCGCCCTTTCAGAACAAGAATTAAACGAAAAACATTTCTTTAACCCCGAGGTTTTAATGGAGCTCGCCTCACCAAAGTTATCATCAACTGAATTTTATTTATCAAAACCAAGGCAAGAAAATGGTGCAAAAGCTCAACTATGGAATTATGACTATTCTGGTTTTTATAAGAAAGATTTCTTCCCATTTAAGAATTTTAAGGCTGAGATTCGGGGAAGAAAATTCTATTGGCACCAAAAAATCAAAGAAATTCCTAAGGCATTAGAAAGATCAGATCGCAATGTTGGTGTGAGAGCTCTAAAATCAGGCATTCCTTTCTCGTTTAAGGTTTATTTTAACAATGTAAGAGAAGATGAATTGAAGAAATTGATTTGGACTTTTGAGATCGGGAATAAAGAGGAGAATGCTCATAAAATCGGGATGGGCAAGCCATTAGGGCTTGGTAGCGTTAAAATCACCATAGAAAATGTAAAACTCAGGAAAATATCATTGAATGATGA
>SDBS01007737.1_pt1 | contig 10416 bp, 11 predicted proteins | sample 2277091 | NCBI WGS metagenome assembly SDBS01 (sample SAMN10404972, study PRJNA504765) | marine sediment metagenome | isolation source: marine sediment core GS10_PC15, 163 cmbsf | place: Arctic Ocean: Southern Knipovich Ridge | collected 2010 | reverse complement strand
GTTTACAGCTGTTCCCTGCCACTCGGAATCCTCAAGAGTTTGAACCCAAAAGAGTATGATATAGTCCATGCTCACACGACGGTGCCGACTATCGCCGAGCTGGCAGCATTGCGGAATATAAACAGCAAAACACCATTCATCCTGACTTACCACAATGATGCGGTCAAGGCAGGAAACATAGGTTGGCTACTGAGCAATATTTATAAGTTTACCCTGGGGCCTTTCCTGCTGGGGTGCAGACCGCGGCCCTTGATGCAGTCCCGCCTGACACGAGCCGACCTGACCCGGGTTCCGTCGGCGCGGGTGTAGGCCTTACGCCTGTATCCCGAACGCATGATTTGCCCCCTGGGACAAGGGGAGCGCCTTCGTGAGCGACTTGCCCTGCGGGGCGAACGTCGACGCGAACGTCGTCTCGGTGATCTTGATCTTGCCATTTATTTAAAGATATATTTTTTTAATTTCTTTTTAAAGAAATTAAAAAATTGTGAAATACTAGGCTTAATTATTTTCCCTCCACTTGTGCTTGCAATCCAGACACTGCGAATAGACCGAGGTGCCCTCGTCGGCCGCCCGGTCCTGGCGCAAGTAAGACATAGTGCGCTCGCTCCTGCACTTGACGCAACGCATGATCCCTTGTTCGACCTGGAACGGGTTGTCCAAATAATCGTCGTACTCCTCTTGTTTTTTACGGCAGTCGTCGTAGGCCCGGTGATCGTAGCCGAAACGCCCGGCCCTAAGCTCGGACATGACCTCTTTAATTTTCTGCCCCCGCGAAAACATATAGGACACCTGGTATAAAATTTCCAGGTACCCCTCCTCGGCCGGCGCCAGCTTGTAGATGCTCCTCTCGAGCAGGGCGATATTCTTGGGCAGCGCGGAGTAGGCGCTTAGGACCTCTTTCCCTTTGCAACGGAAACTCGCGGTGTTTTGTGCGTCCATTTTCCTCTTTCCGGGCTTTCTTATTGACTTTTTTTGATTTTAAATTTATAAACGCGGAATATAAAGTGATGAAGGTCCTAAGCATCGTCATCATTTCCGTTATTCTGCTGCTGGCCATGCTGGTGATCAGCTGGCAGATCCGCGATTATTTCTCCCAGGACGACCCCATGATCCAGAAGCTCAAAAGGATCGCCCAAGAAGTTGCCCCGGAGGCGGCCTCCCAAATCCGAATTTACAGAGGGGACAAATCTTATACTATAAACAAGCGGAACGTTTATCTTTGCCTCAGGGACGAAAACGGGGAGTATTATAACCTGAATATTCTCTGCTACGTTCTTTTTCACGAAATTGGGCACTCGATTTCTAAGTCAATCGGCCATACCGAGGAGTTTGACGAAATCTTTAAAAAACTCCTCAAAAAAGCAGAGGAATTAGGCTATTACGATCCTACTATGAAAATACCTCAGGATTACTGCGAATATTAATTTTGTTCTAACACATAATTTAAAATGTTAGTTAAAGACTTGAGTCCAGTATATAAATGGAAACTTTTACCTGCTCTTGGTGTACGAGGGAGGGTCCCATAGAAAACTTCGGTTGGATGAAACCGACGCGTCGGTTTAAAGTGTGTGTGCGCTGCCGAGAGAATCGGTCAGAAAGTATGATGGAACGTATTAAAGAAATTGCCCCTTTGAGGAACGCTGAATGTTTGGAGGAAGAATATGTAAATATGGGCGCCCCCATGAAATGGAGATGCCTCCTTTGTAATCACGAGTGGGAAGCGTCTTTTGCGGCCTTTAAAGTAAGCAAGTCGTGCTTCCAATGTCGAACATCTTATAGATTATCCATAGATGAAGCTCAAAAAATCGCGAAAGAAAAAAATGCTAAATGCCTGGACGAAGTTTATAAAAATGTTACCACTCCAATGAATTGGCAGTGTCTCTCCTGTGGATTTCAATGGCGATCTAAATTAATCCATTTTAGAATTAGCAGGGGGTGTAGTAATTGCGGAACTGGCCATAAAAAATACACTCTGGAAACAATTCGAGCCTTAGCGAAAGAAAAAAATATTACCTGCCTGGAAGAAAGATACGAAAGAAGCGACATTCCCATGAAATGGCAGTGTAACGAATGCGATCACTTTTGGTCAGTTTCTCTCTGTAATTTTTCCAGAACCGAAAATAACTGCCCCCGCTGTGCAGGTAAGGGAAAATACATCCTCGAAGAAGTTCAGAAAAAGGCTGGTGAAAAAAATATAACCTGCCTGGAAACTGAATATAAACACTGTAACACACCTATGCGTTGGCAGTGCCATCGCTGCCAAAGAAAATGGTCAACCAGCTTTCGTAGTTTAGTCCAAAACATAGCTTGTATCAAATGCACCTTCAAGGAAAAAATGTGCCTATCCTTACAGGATGTTTACGATGAAATCGAGGGCAGAGGCATAATTTGTTTGGAGGAGGAATACCAAAATACCCACAGTAAAATGCTCTGGGAGTGCGAAACTTGCCATAAAAATTGGGAAGCGACCTTCACCCACATTAAGCACTCCAAAAGCGGCTGCCCCCACTGCGCCAGCTACAAAAGTGAAAAAATGACCAGAGAAATTTTCGAAGACATCTTACAGCTCCCTTTTAGAAAAATCCGGCCCAAGTTTCTCCAAGGGCTGGAATTGGACGGATACAATCCTGACATTCAGCTGGCCTTCGAATACGACGGCCTCCAGCACACTAAAGAAATTCCCCTTTTTCACCGGAAAGAAGGTGACTTCGAAAATCAAAAAAAGAGGGACGCCCTTAAGGACCAGCTCTGCGTAAAAAACGACGTTTACCTCCTCAGAATTTCTCACGAGTACGATTTCAAAAACGAGGGAAAATTAAGAACCCACATAACCGAACAGCTCAGAGGCTTATCTTTAGCCGATTAGATTTTTAAACCCAAAACAGGTTTAATTCCTCTTGATGGAACTCCCATGAATTTTAAAGCCTTACGGCCTTGAAATTCAACCTATATTTTCTCCGAGCCTAACTCACTTCTCCGGACAACCATGCGATATAGCCCACCGGTGGGCCTCCAAATGTCCGTTCCGGGCGGCGTTAGAGCAAGTCCGCTCGTTCCACGGACACCCCTGCTCGCGCGCCCACTTCAATAACTCCAAATGACCGCCAAGGGCGGCGTGAGCGCAAGTTAATTCATCCCAGGGACACCCCTGCGCGCGCGCCCACTGGAGGACTTCCAAATGTCCGCCAAAGGCGGCGTGATCGCAAGTCCTTGTGTCCCAGGGACACTCCTGCGAGCGTGCCCACTGGAGGACTTCCAAATGACCGCGCATGGCCGCTTTAGCGCAAACCCATTCCGTCAGCGGGCAGCCCCGCTCCCGGGCCCGCTTGAGGGCTTCCAAATCTCCGGTCACAGCCGCGTCTTCGCAATCGCTCTCGCGGGCTATTTCTTCATTTTCCTTTGATGTAGCTTCCATTATTTATTTAAGACCGCACGGTCTTAAATAGATTTTTAAAACCGTTCGGGTTTACCATGCATCCCGTTTCTTCCGACCTACCAAGCTTTAGGTTGTAGCCGGCTCGTCGTCGTCCTCACAAGGGCAACCGTTCAGGATCGCCCACTTCAGCAGAGTCCAATATTCTCCATCGGCCGCCCTAGCGCAAGTCTGACGGTCCCACGGACAACCCTCCCGGCGCGCCCACTGGAGAGTCTCCAAATGCCCGCCTCGGGCCGCCAAAGCGCAAGTCCATTGGTCCCAGGGGCACCCGTTCTCATGTGCCCACTTCAGCACCTCCAAATGTCCGCCCTCGGCCGCCCCGGCGCAAGTCGATTCGTCCCACGGGCACCCCTGCTTGCGCAGCCACTTAAGGACTTCCAAATGGCCCATCGCGGCCGCAGCAGAGCAAGTTATTTCGCCCCAGGGGAAACCCTCCCGGCGCGCCCACTGCAGGATTTCTAAATGACCGCGATGGGCCGCCATGGCGCAAACTCCACGGCGTGGTACTCCTGCATAATCTTTATTTCCTTTCAATGGATTTTCCATTTGTTTATTTAAGGCCGCGCGGCCTTAAATAGATTTCTAAGTCCGTCGGCCATACCGAAGAGTTCGATCAAATCTTTAAGGACCTCCTGAAAAAAGCAGAGGAATTGGGTTATTACGACCCCAACCTAAAAATACCTCAGGACTACTGCGAAAATTTTTCTAGTTTATAACATAGTTCGAGTAGAGCCTCTTGCACAGGTTCTGGAAGTCCCTGTCGACGTCGTCCTGCGTTATGCCTTCGTAAATTTTAATAACAAAAGAAGCGTCGTTGCGGCCGCCCAAAACATCAGATGTTTCATTAGGAGTGTACTTCAATTTTTCGGAAAGGTGTTTCCGTAGGTATTCGGAGCAGCGCCTTCGGTTGGACAAAATTTTCATATTGTCCAAAAGGACGCTCAAGTCCCCCAAAGTGCCGTCTTGGTCCGTGTTGGCATGGTAGCTCCGATCGGGGAAATACTCCATATAGTACCTTTCGTAAAGGGTAAAACAACCGGGTATGATATTTTCTAAAGAAACCGCCAACGTGTCCAGATAGGCGTCCCTCAGCCAAATCCTTTTGCCAAAGGTGACCGAGGATAAATAAAAATGCATGCCGCAGTACGAAATATACCTGGGAAATTTCCCGGTCAGGAGCCTCGACAGTACCTCCTTCAACGGGAAAAACATCAGTTCGTAGGGGGAAATCCCCCTTATCAATTGATCGTGATCCACGGCGGCCCATTCGCCGGGCTGGTGGTATAATTCCAGGGCCAGAGATAAATGCTGTTTTTCAAAGTCGCGATGGCGGCAATTAAGGTAATGGCCTTCTCTCAGTACTCTGCGCTCGAACGTGGTCAGGAACCTGTCCAATAGGATGGTGCACTCCATCTCCCCCTCCACCTTGCCCAGAATAATCCTTTTCATTTTGGCCACGATATCGGGTAATCTGGCGACGTACTTAACGAGACCCACGCCCGCGAGGAAGGCCATCCTATAAAATTGGAGCCCGTAATAGAGTCGGTAGCTGCCTCTGCTTTCCTTTAGAACCTTAAATAGAAGTTTCAGGGTCTCGGGCGCCTTGGAGCGCGCGCCTTCTAATTCCCCTTTGGAGGGAAATTGGAGGTGGACTTTTAATAAGTCCTCCACGTCCGAGTCGTAAGTCTCCTCGCGGATATATTCTTGCATGACCTTTTCCTCAAAGTCGCATAAGCTTTGGCTGCCAAATTTTATACCGGGCGGCAAATAATCCTTGAACGAGCCGGCGCTTATAATTTCTTGAAGCTCCCGGTCCAGGTCGGGCTCTTCCGGGGCGTCGCCCAGAGAGGCAAGGTCTAACTTTTCCAATTTGCGGACTACCTTGACCGGTTGGGAGCCCGCCCCCTCGGAAAACAAATTGTCCAGTTTTTCTTCCCACGTCTTCTTAGACATTATTCCTTTGCCCTCAAGGGGCGGTTTCTTTAAATTATTTTCTTTTGAGAGCGGCATTTTTATTTTTATAAAATAAAACCGGGGAAGATTTCGTTTTTAATTTTTCTTAAAGTCCCCCCGGCCCGGACTACGATTTGCTTCTGCCATTTTTGGGCTAAATTATTCTTAAGAGAAGAAAAAAGGAGTAATAAAAATGGGACCAAAGATTCGTATATATCCTTTGAGAAAGACGGCGCAAGCCTGGAAAATACCGGTCAGGGTCGTCCATACTTGCGACGAGACCTGTTCTTATTTCGTGTACATAACCGAGGGCGGTTTTTTTGTCAAAGAAAAAAACCCCGATTACATAGGAGGAAAATGCCCCCGCTTCGGGAAAGAAATTCCCGCTTATGTGCAGCTTAAAAATTTTGACGTAGAAACTACCCTGGTCGGCAGCCAACCGCTGCACAACCCGGACGAAATCGTCATAGGCGACACTAAATTTGACGTGGTCATACGATACCCGCTCCGGGATCCGGTTCGAATTTCTATGTTCGCCCCCCACGAAACCGGGTTCACCCGGCGAGAGTTGATAGATTCCCTGCAGCAAATATATGAATTTATCTACCGAGAAGAAGAGCGCACGGCCACCGCCACGAGCTATGAATACCGAGAGGACTGTCCGGAGTGCGCAGAAAAAGAGGCGGCGGAATTTTTGCGGTCGGTTGGGATGCCGGAACGTTGCACTATCTGCTATTGCAAAGAAGGTCGGGCCGGAACCAAGCTTCCTTGCGGACATATTTTTCACACCAACTGTATCACCCCTTGGATTGAAAGCAACAATACGTGCCCCCTTTGCCGGCAATATGTTAAAAGTTGTGATTCGTGCAAGGGCCTCGGCTTTATTTCACAGACCCGGGAAAATGTAGTGATCCCCCCGGAATTCCGGGGTGGTTTCAGGAACCGCAACACGACCGACGGCCTGTTTGGTATTTGGGGCCACGACTTTGAGGACCTCTACCTGGAGAAACTTTTTTACAACCGGGCCCAAAAGAGGCTAGAAATTTCGGTAGGTTCTTAAAGCATTTAAAAACAAACTTTCTAAGATTAAGGTGTTCACAGCAAAAAAAAAATGTCACTGATACTGACCGGTCGGCGGGGTCGGCTCCCGCCCTCTCCGAAAGCAGGGACGGAGTGGCGTGGTTTGCGGCCGGACCAAAACACCTCGGGCGCACTGCCAGCAACATAAAATCCACCTATGGGAGTTGGTCTTTTCCCTGGAAAGATCGCACAGTGCCCAGTATTTATTTATTTATAACTCGCTCGAGTTATAAATAATTAAGGTTTTTTTATGCCCCGGTCAGCGGCACTCGTCCAGGCAGTCGCCGTGCCCGCCCCAGGCGCAGTCGGGGGTTTGATCCCCCGGGCAGCACAGTTCGCAGACGCCGCTCCTGCAGCGCCAGTTCAGCCCCGAGCTACAATTGGTCCCGTCGCCCAGGCAACCCCCCACCGTGCAACACTTAGAATCGTCGCGCGCCCCGCCCTTCTTCGGGCACGGACCGTCCGTGCCCTTTTTTATATTATCCGATCGAATGGCATTTTCCTGCGCCCGACTTAGGCCTGAAAATTTAGTTTCTTCGGCCCGATTCCCGGCGCTCATATTCCTGAAGACCAAATTGGCCAGTATCGCGGCCGGGACGTCCTTGTCGTCGGAGCCGCTACAACTGGGATTTTTCCCGTTGTACCCGCCGGAGACATTAACAATCGCGTCGGCCTCGTCCCCGTGGATGTTTTCGCACAGGACGTTTTTGACGTAGGCGTCGTTAGATTCGCCGAATTTGATCCGGAGCATATTTTCGGTGTTACCGAAAGTACAGTTCCGGATCGTGACGTCGCTCACGCCCCCGGCTATTTCGCTGCCCACGGCCACCCCGGAAGACTTGCCGTAATTATTCACAAAAATGTTTTGTACCAAGATGCGAGCGGAGGGCTTCTTGTACCTCCTTCCATAGCAGCCCCAGCCACTTTTAATGGCCACCCCGTCGTCCCCCAGGTCGAAATAACAATTCTGTATGGTGACGTTCGAACTTGAATCAGGGTCCACCCCGTCAGTATTGGGGGAGCCCTCGGGGGCGTTAATTGTAACGCCCGAGACCAGAGCCCGGTCGCACGAATAAATGTGCACGGTCCAAAACGGGCTGTCCTTGAGCGTGATATTTTCCAGTATAATATTTTTCGAGTACATAAACTCGATCAGGCGGGGGCGGGTGTGCGTTTCGCCCCCGCCCCCTCCGGACTTCCACTTTTTATGGGCCTCCCACCAGGGCCGTCCGCCGCCGTCGATAACTTCGCCGCCGTGCCCGGAGATGGCCACATTTTCCAGGCCGCTCCCTTGAAGGAACGCCTCGTACCTTTTTCCCGGGTGGTCTCGCCCCTGTCCATAAGAGGGGAGCGGGTCCACCAACTTAAAAGAATCCGGCGAAGAGGCTTTAATACCGGCCCCCCTATCTAAAACCAGACTGAGGTTAGAAACCAGGGATAAAGGCGTAAGCAGGTATTGGCCGGCCGGGAGGTGTAATTCTCCCCCTCCTTGCTGTTCAATTTGTCGAAAGGCCCTTTCAAAAGCCGGGTTGTCGACGGTGGTCCCGTCCCCCTTAGCTCCAAAGTCTTTTATATTTAACTTGAGCGCGTAATTTTTACGGTCAACTGGCGCGGGCAGGGCTGGGGCGGGCGGAAGTGAGGCGCCCCGCCCCAGTTTCTTAATTCTTTCTTTTTTAGGGAAGAACAGGACCAGCAAACAAATTGCCAGTAAAATTAGTAGCACGGCTAGAAAAACCGGATTTTTCATTTATTGGAGGACATAAAATTATTTATAACCCGAGATATAAATAATTAAGATTTGTTTATTTTTCGGCCGGGACTCTTTAAACTTTTGTTTCCAAAAACAGTTTAAAAGGGTTGGTTATACAACCAAATGGATAATAACGAACTAAAAATTTTTGAAGTTATTGCTAACTTCGTTAAGGAATTGGAACCCTTGTTTGGGAGCAAACAAAAAACGGTGGCCCTGTACGACCACCTGATCCAGCGGACCGCCCTGGTTCATAAAAAATCGATCCTGAAGCACGTAACGGGTTTCCGAAATTTTTGTAGCGAAAATCAGGAGGCCATTCTGGCCAAGGACGCCTCCAAGATTACGGTGGATAAAATCGTTTACTCCACCAAGGTTTACTTGGACATGTCGGAAATATTTCGCCTGTCCCCCGACAATCAGACCCGCAATACAATTTGGGAGTACCTTCTGACCCTCTCCGCCCTGTTGGACCCCACCTCCAAGGCCAAACAGGTCCTCCAATCCTCCAGAGGGAAGAAAGGAGGAAGGGAGGCCGAGTTTCTGGGCGACATTATTTCCAAGGTGGAGGCCAGCGTGGACCCCGACGTGGATAACCCCATGGCGGCGATAGGGGGAATCCTCTCTTCGGGGGTCTTCACCGAACTTATCGGCGGAATGAGCCAAGGACTACAGGACGGCAGCCTGGACCTGGGCAGTTTGATCGGGACCGTGCAGAACCTGGTGATTGGCATGAACAACGAAGCCGGCGCCGAGGGCGATTCCACTATGAACCAAATTAACAGCATGATGGGGGCGCTGAACACCGTGGCCCCCAAAGTGGAAGAAATAAAGGAAGAGGCCGAACTGGAAAAGGACGAACAGTGACCTTCGCGAACTTTAAAATAAAAACGAAAAATTACTTGAACTCCTTAAAGTTTAAATAAAATGGATTCTAATCAATTTTTGTGTATATCTTGTCGGGAGTATAAGACCTCCGAAGATTTTAACCTCTTTCGGGGCCAACTGAACGTCCGCTCCCCCCGCTGTAAGGACTGTGTATTCAAGGCCCAGTCAGCAATTATGAAAAATCCGGTCAAAAAAGAATATGTGCTTTACTTGCACCCCCACGCAAGATCTGCCCAATACCAGAGCCTCTCGCAATACTGGAGAAATGCTAAACTCTTGGTGGCTTCGGGACTGCCCAACTCGGCCGTGGATTTCCCTTTTCATTTCCCCTTGAGCGAGGTCTTCGAAACCACCGACCCTCTTGCCATACGGGATAAGGCCTGTCAATTTGTTTTTGCCGTATTTGCGCACAATGGAGTGGCCAACCGTGTGACGTTTAAATTCGTCGAAGGCGACTGCTGGGTAGAAATAATTTCTAATAAATTGAACCAACTAATGGGTTGGCTGGCTAGAGAATTCCCTTTCATCCCAGCCAAACTCCCCTTTAAAATGGCGCTGCTGACCGACGTCGGTCAAGAAAACACGAAGAAGTTTAAAGAACAGCTGCATTTATTGGAACCGGGGGAGTGGACGGACAGATGGACCATTATTCTCTGGGAAGTGAGGGAGGGGCGAGTGTTGGAAAAAACCGTGGTAATTTGCCATATATAAAAAATATAAAAAGTAAGAATATTTTATGGGCTCCGGCCTATAAAATGTTTTAAAAAAATAAGGCCAAGTAATAAATGACCGATTCCGTTGGTGCAATTTCGTTTCCCGGTTGTTTGTTCGAGTTTTTAGTGTATGGGAAGGAAGACTGGGACTCTTACCGCCAGAGCCCTCCCCCCGTGGGTATCCACGGGACCCATTTGAAAAAAGCTAAAAGACACAAGGGCCACAGACAGGGTAAGAAAAGAAAGTTTAGAAAATTCCCGGTCCGGAGTTAAAAGCGCTGGAAAGGCAAAATATTAAATACTCCCTATTTAATATTTTTTAAAAATCTTCTAAATAAAATGACAGAAACGATTTTTAGACAACATAGGTCAAGGGTAACTCACACGCACGATAATGAACTTCAGTTTATTTGTGAGGTGCTCGAAGTTAAAGGAGTAGCCACCGGACCGGGCGGTGGGGGAACGGGGACCACCGGTCCCAGCGGACCGACCGGCCATACTGGCCCCACCGGGCCGGCCGGCTCGGCGGTTAACACTGGGGCCACGGGTCCCACGGGGATGACCGGCACCGACGGCGGGATCGGGCCCACCGGCCC
>SDBS01007735.1_pt1 | contig 10417 bp, 11 predicted proteins | sample 2277091 | NCBI WGS metagenome assembly SDBS01 (sample SAMN10404972, study PRJNA504765) | marine sediment metagenome | isolation source: marine sediment core GS10_PC15, 163 cmbsf | place: Arctic Ocean: Southern Knipovich Ridge | collected 2010 | reverse complement strand
ACCACGCCGGCTTCGACCCAGAAAGCTTCCTGCCGGTTCCCACCATCGGTCCACATCTCGCGGCGGCCGGGATCGAGAGCCACGCATTCCTGCATGAAAAGATTGCCGGCTCCGGGCTCTCAAAGATGCACTATCCGGAGGTCAAATCGCATGCCTTTAAGGAGCTGTCCGATCTTTGGACAAGCATGCGCCATCTGCTCGAAACAGATTCTGATTCGCGTCGCTATGTCTGGGCATACTTTGGCGATGTCGACTACCTGGCGCATCAGTATGGACCGAACGACGATCGTGTGAGAACTCGGTTTGAGCAATTTATCAAATCGCTGCAAGTCGAATTCGTTGAAGCACTGGATTCAGATGCGGCGAAGGATACGGTGTTGATCCTGATGGCGGATCATGGCCAGGTGACGACCCGAAGGGATCCCCATTTTGAACTGCGTAACCATCCCGATCTGGCCCGCCGACTGCACATGCTCCCTTCTGGAGAGAACCGTCTTGCCTACCTGTACCCAAATCCCGGCCAAATGGAAGCAGTTGAAGAATACATCACCCGCACCTGGCCACGTATGTTTCGCGTGATGCCCTCCAGTCACGCCCTCGAAGCAGGCCTTTTTGGCCCAGGCCAACCTGCAAAATCCGCAAGAAGCCGTGTCGGAGATCGCTTAGCCATCGGTCAGCGGGACGGGTATTTATGGTGGGCCGCTAAGGAAAATCCGCTTCTAGGTCGGCACGGCAGCGTCACACCTGACGAAATGCTGGTGCCCATTCTGATGATCCGGTCAGATGCGTGAGTGACGCGAGCGGGACAAGTTCCGGTCAACCCCCCACGAATCGACATACGCGCTATCAGGGCGCGATCGTACGCGACCACCATATTTTATTGCTCTATGGCCGCGAGGATTGGGGCGACGGACCCCGCGAGTTTTGGCTTTTACCTGGCGGCGGTATCGAGCCAGGCGAGACTGCGGAAGAAGCTGTTCGTCGGGAGATGTTGGAGGAAACCAAGCTGGAGGTTCGGGTTGAACGTCTGCTCCTCGATAGGCCGCCGCACCCCTCTGATAGTGGTCCCTACAAGCGAGTGGTGACTTATCTCTGCACACCGCTGGGCGGCGAGGCGGCACCCGGCGTCGAACCTGAGGTATCTCCCGAAGAATGGGTGATCTTGGACGTAGGCTGGTTTGATCTGCGAGACGAAGGGGATTGGGGCGAAGCGATCCTGAAGGATCTCGTCACGTATGATCAACTGGTCGAGATTCGGCGCCAGTTGGGCTACCCCGACTAATACGCGAGCCGCTCTTCTTTCCAGATGTCAGCACGGTTGTGGTAACCGGCCTGCTCCCAGAAGCCGAGTCGATCTTCTTCCAGAAATTCCAGCCCACGCAACCACTTTCCACCCTTCCAGAAATACGGCTGCAGTAGTTCATCCCGACCGGGAATAGAGCCCGCGATACCGCGCAAGGGGTATCCATGGTCAGGGCTGATCGGTTCTCCGTCGAAGTGTGTGGCCAGGAGGAAGTTGTCGGCCAGTGCGACTTCGAGCGGTACGTTCACCGTGAAATCGTATTCACAATGCTGAAGCACGTGATGCGCACCTGGCTTCAGCGCGATGAGTCCCTCGTCCACAAGATTGCGGATGGAGATCCCCTCCCACTCCGTATCAAACTTACTCCACCGAGTGACGCAATGGATGTCCATCACTAGCTTTGTTCGGGGAAGCTCCTGAAACTCATCCCACGACCACCGCTTCTCCTCTTCCACCTCCCCAAAAATCCGGAAGTCCCAAGTCTCAGAATCAAAACGCGGCACCGGTCCGTAATGGAGCACCGGAAATTTTTGGGTGAGCGACTGCCCGGGCGGCAGCCTCCCCTCCTGCTTTACGCGCCGTTCATCCTTCCTGCGTGTGAACACTCGTTTCGATCTCCCAACTTAACGGGCGGATTATATCAAGGAGCGTTGTAGACATCGGTACCGCTCGACTATGGAGTATGGGGGTGGCGGCCCTTAGTCTGAACGGGCGGGGCGGGAACTCCTGACCCCCCATCGACGTCTATGAGCATACGAGGGAAGGAAGGGTAAGATAATGAAGCTTTCAGACTTAATTCCAGAAGCACGGCAGTGGCTCAGGTCCTTGATCGAGGGTCTTGGCGGGATCTCGCTAGAGACGCTCAACATCCGGCGGCTGACTCGCGGGCTCTCGTTTAAGAGCATCGGGATCCGGCGGAGCACTGTTATTGCCACGCTCGGCCTGGCTGTATTGGCCATCGCCTGTACCGGGCAGGGCGCGACAGATGAACCTGTTATTCAGACTCAAGCTTTATCCGCGGAGGCAGCGGAAACGACCCTCGCTCTGACGGTCTACAACGAAGGCACTGCCCTCGTGCGTGATCGTCGCGAGTTCGTTTTCTCGCGAGGGTTTAATGAGATCGCGTTCAGCGACGTTGCAGCCTCCATCGACCCCACCAGCGTGCTGTTCAAGTCCCTGACAGATCCAGAGGGAACTTCGATCCTCGAGCAGAATTACCAATACGATCTTGTAGATTCCAGCGCGCTGTTCAAGAAATACCTGGATCAGATCATCCGCGTGGTGACCGAAGATGGCACTCTCTACGAAGGGAAGCTGCTGAGCTCGCAAGGCGGAATCATCCTTCAGGATGAGGACGGGCAAGTCTCCGTCATCAGTGGAAGCGTACAGGAAGTCTCGTTTCCCGAACTCCCGGACGGGTTGATCACTCGACCTACACTCGTGTGGCAGCTGATGGCGGACAAGGCCGGATCCCATGATGTAGAGATCACCTACCTCACAGGCGGAGTTTCCTGGCAATCCGATTACGTCGTGCTGCTGGGAAGTGACGAGCGGTCGATCGACCTGGATGGCTGGATCACGATGCGCAACAACAGCGGGACCACTTACGAGGACGCTCACCTGAAGCTGATTGCCGGCGATCTCCAGCGGCTGCCTCAGGATCGATTTGCAGGCCAGGATATGCTCTTCGCGGCCGAGGCCGAACTGTCTGCGGCGCCAGTCGAACAGCGGGATTTTTTCGAGTACCACCTCTATGAGGTGCCGCGACCGGTGACGCTTAGAAATAACGAGAACAAGCAGATCGAGTTCGTGTCGGTCAATGAAGTGCCTGCCGCGAAGTTCTTCGTCTACGATGCCCTGCAGTGCCGCAACAACTACTGGTACTGCAGTTTCTACGGATACCCACAGACCGACCCCTCTTATGGAATCGCATCAAATCCTAAGGTCATGGTGCTGCTTGAGTTCGATACCGAAGACGCCAAGGTCGACCTCCCCAAGGGTCGCGTGCGCGTGTACCAGGAGGATATCGATGGTGCGGCGCTCCTGATTGGCGAAGACAGTATCGATCACACACCTGAGGGCGAGACAGTGCGACTCTACATCGGGGACGCATTTGACATCGTGGGCGAAAGAATCCAGACCGATTTCCGAAGACCCTCCGACAAGACTCTCGAAGAGTCCTTTGAGATCACCTTACGCAACCATAAGGATGAAGCGGTCGAAGTGCGGATAGTGGAGCATCTCTTCCGATGGAGCGAGTGGCGGGTACTGCAGTCCAGTCGCGACTTCGAAAAGCTGGACTCCACGACCATTGAGTTTCGGGTCAGAATCCCGGCCAATGGGGAAGTCACACTGGACTACGACGTTCGCTATTTCTGGCCGTAGAGATGAATATTTATCTTGAGACCTCCGAGCCGAGATAGATAGCGCCCATAGATGCACCTCGCCTTCCCTAAGACCTCCGAGCCGAACCTGGGTTCGGAGGTCTTTCTCCAAAAACCCTTTAGATCGCGTCTCCTGCTGTTTGCCATTTTTTTCCTGGCAGCTGGATGCTCAAGGGATGCTTCAATACCTGGCTCGGCGCCGTTCTACGCGGGCACGTTTGAAGCCAGCTGCTCTCCGGTCGATGCACAGGCTATGGTCTTCGATCTGTACCGCCTGGGCGATCCTGAGCCTCCAATGGTCAGCATTGCAGTGTGGCAGTTTGAATCGCCGATAGAGGGCAGCCAGATTCGATTGAGGAGCCGGGGTGGATACGGAGCTGCTTTCATCGGTGGAACAGAGTGGATCCCGGCTTCTGACGGAGCGATCGCACTGGATGAATATCGAGAAGGTGAAGCCGCTCGGGGATGGTTCTGGCTTGACGTGGGCGAGTTTGACAGGGTAGAAGGTCAGTTCGAGGCCACCTGGAGCGATTCGGGGCTAGCTATCTGCGGCTAGGCGGCGACCTCCTAGACACGAGCTGGTGAAGGCTAAGTCGAGGCTGCTTAGCGGGATGGTTCCGAATAGGCGTCAATCGTCCCGAAAGAGTGGCAAATGGCCGAGCGCGAGGATGTGGCTCCATTCTTCGGGGTCGCCCTCGGTGAAGATCGCAGCTTCTGCGACAACCTCCGCACCCGCGAGTTCCATCACTTTTCGCATCCCATTGAGGGTAGAACCGGTGCTCACTACGTCATCCACCAGAACCACCTGCTTGCCGGAAACCAACGCACGATCTTTCTCGTCGAGGTGAAGGCTCTGGGGTTTGCCGGTTGTGATCGATAGCGTCTCGGCCTCGATGGTTTCTCCCATATAGATCTTGTAGGATTTTCGAAGAACGACGTAATCCTTTCCGGTCTCTCTGGCCAGCGAGCAAATCAACGGAATGCTCTTAGCCTCGGCGGTCACAATGACGTTGTAGTCAGCATCCGCCAGCCGCTCGGCCAAAGCCTTGCCGCTAGCCTCCACAAGTTCGGTGTCGCCAAGGATGTTCAGCACCGCGATCCGCAGTCCGGGCGCGACCTCAAACAGCGGCAGCTGTCTCTTAACGCCCGCAATCTCCACCGGATAGGTCTCTCGTTTCTCAGTCATTGGCCGCCCTCCTACGGGAAAGTAGGTAAATCCTTCGGGGTGGGTCCAGATCTATCCAATTCACTCTGAATCGCTTCAGTCTCGTCTCAATTGACAGGTTGTCCGGCTTGCGCCATACTAATTCGATGGTTATCGAATTAGATTGATGCATATGAATTCAGAATCTAGTGAGCTGTTGGAATTCTTCAAAGCACTGGCTGATGCCAACCGATTGAAGATCGTTGGGCTGTTGTCTCGAAAGGGGTACACCGTTGAACATTTGGCGGCAATGCTCGAGCTGAGGCCATCTACCGTATCCCACCATCTCTCACGACTTGCGCGGGCCAGCCTCGTGAGCGCCCGCGCCGAGGGCTATTATAGCGTATACGAATTGGAGACCGATGCGCTGGAGAATATGGCGCGGCGACTGCTGTCGCGCGAAGAACTGCCGGCGGTAGCAGCGGATATCGATCTCAACGCATTCGATCGAAAAGTGGTGGCTGACTTTTCGCTTCCCGACGGCCGGTTAAAAACTATTCCCGCCCAGCACAAGAAATTGCTGGCGATCCTTCGACACATCCTGCTCGATTTCAAGCTCGGGACGCGCTACAGCGAAAAGAGGGTCAACACGATCCTCTCTCGATACCATGATGACACGGCCACCTTGAGGCGGGAGCTAGTGGGTGCAGGATTGCTGGCACGCGAGGCAGGAAAATATTGGCGGATCGATAGTTAGGGGGCATTCGCTTCGGCCAGCACAAATATGCTCGGAGAATACTGAATCCACGCTCCTGTCGGCTGGAGAGCCGAATCGGCGGCCACTAGTGCCCGCGCCGGGATCAAACTTTTCACCAGGGGAAGCCGGAAATGCGACACAGCCAGCTGGCGCTCGATCACAAAGCCCGCCTGACCTAGCCAAACGCGCACAGCCTTCGGATGGAAGTTGTAATTCAGTTCCACGAACTCCACCGGCTCCTCATCAAACGGGTCCCAGCTTTGCCGGCGACCCAACCAGCGGAAGATAGCCTTTAGATTTCGCTTATTTGCATATTCCAGCACAAAGCTGGCCTGCCTTGCCAGCACTCTGTGGACGCTCGCGAGTGCGGTCTGGGGTTGAGCCATGTGGTGGAATGTCCGGATCATCGTGGCAGCATCGAAGACCCCGGCTTTGAATGGAAGATGATAGATATCGCCCACGACAAAGTCGTAACCTCCGTCCGAGCCCAGGCGAGTCCGTGCAAGCTTCAACTGAGAGTGCGAGTAGTCGAGCAGCGCTACCCGTTGGAAGCCTATATATCGAGCGGTGTGCCGGCCTGCACCGGCGCCTAGCTCCACGAGATAATCTCCTGCCGTGGGCAGCAAACGCTTGAGCGCGGCCGCCTCCGCCCCATCTTCATAGGCGCGGTCCTGTTGCTCCCAGAATTGCTCCTGATAGTTTGACCCTTCGTAGTCGCAAACGGGAATTGGGTTATCGCTCAATTCGTTGCCGATTCCTATTTCCAGCGGGTGAGGATGTTTTCCCGCTGAAACAGCCTAACAGCTGCCGTCAGCAGGATCACGTCGATCACCACCAGCGCCAGCGCGATCAGGAGCACCAATCGAGCATCGATCAATATGAAACCGGCTATCTGGGCGAAGAAGATCAGTAAAATCGGCAGGAAAACCAACATCGAGGTCTGCTCAGCTGTGCGAGGATCCGTTGCGCGGGACGACACCATCACCGCCACGCTCACCCCGGTCAGCGCGAGCAGCGGCCCCACAACAAAGATTGCGATGAGCCAAAACGGGTCGAGCAGACTGTCCATCACGCCCGAGCCCACTCCCATCAGAGCGGTTCCAATCACAAGGACCAGGTATGCAAGCCAGGTCGCAACCACACCCGGAATTACCGCCGCAGCCGACTTACCGCCCAGAAGCTCAGCGGTGGTGATGGGTGTGGCGAGAAGCGGCTCAAGAGTGCGCGTCGTTTTCTCTCCGATGATGCTGTAGGAAGCGATGGTGATGGGGATTGTTAGCGGAATGATCATGAACAGCAAAATGAACTGGCTGATGAGGAAGTACTGCATACATTCCTGACCCGTGAGGTCGTCGCAGAGCGCCATGAAATTCGTGGGAATATCCTCCAGGTCATTCGTAATATCGGTCGACGACCCGATGAAGTAGAGAATCCCTAGTGGAACAAGAGCTGCCATCAGCGGCAAAAACGCAACGGTGAGAAGCACAAATCGATTCCGAAATACTTCTGACCAGTCCTTGCGAATGATCTGATACAGTCGGTTCACGTCGCATCTCCCGGTTCAGGCGCAGCATTACCGTTATCCATCAGATGCAGGTAGACATCTTCTAGAGATTTGCGGATTTCGCCAACGAACTGCACCTGCGCACCGGCGTTAACCAGGGCTGCCACGAGCGCCGGGTTCTGCTCCTCTGGGTCATCTAGCGTCACAACCAACCTGCCATCCACAGATTCCACAGCCTCCACAAAGGAAAATTCAGCAACCGTCGCTTCGTACTCCGGTCGGAGTTCTGCCACGTGGATTACCACTTTCCTGCCAAACACTTCTCGCCGCAGGGCAGCAGGAGTATCCAAGGCCAGCAATTCCGTGTTGAGCACCCCGATACGATCGCAGAGCCGGTCTGCCTCATCTAGATTGTGTGTATTCAGGATGATCGTGCGGCCTTCGCCCCGCAAGCCTTCAATAAACTCTCGTACCAGACGGGAGGCCTCCGGATCCAGGCCCGTAGTGGGCTCGTCCAGGAACAGAACCGGCGGCTCATGGAGCATCGCCCTGGCAATCGCCAATTTTTGGCGCATTCCACGCGAAAAGGTTCCAACCGGCTCTGAGCGCCGTTCCCAAAGGCCCAGCAGTTTCAAGTAGCGCTCGACACTGCCATCAACATCGGCTACGTCATACAAGTAGGCGAAAAACGCCAGGTTGCGCTCTGCACTCAGGCGATCATAGAGCCCGGGGGCTTCGGTCAGAATGCCGATGTTACGGCGGATCGCCTGGTCGTCTTCCCCCAATCGATAGCCTGCCACGTGCGCCGTCCCAGAGGTGGGATTGATTAGTGCGCTAAGCATGCGCAGCGTTGTAGTCTTCCCGGCGCCGTTCGGGCCCAGGAAGCCAAATACCTCACCAGGATGAATTTCCAGCTCAAGGTTATCCACCGCCATGGTTTCGCCGAATTGCTTGGTTAAGCCTTCTATGCTGATCATAGTTTTAGGTTTGAGATCCCTTATTCAACTCGAGTAGCGAGAATCGTTCAGTTTTTCTTCCGTAATTTGCACAGGTCTGGGTTCGAACTCTGGAGATTGTGCGTTCACCTTTTCCGCTGGATCCGGATCGCTCTCCTTCAAGAGGAAAATGATCGCCAGGCTGATGCCCCCCATGACCGCCACGATAGCCTCGGTAGCTACGGCGCTGATCTGGGTGATCGCCACAACCGCTACGGCGTTGACAAAAGTGTGCCAGGCGATCGCCGCAACAAGCCACAGGCGATTGTTGTGAGTGAACACCCTCATCACCATCACGCTAAGCGAGAGATGCAGCATCAAGGCAAATGACCGCTCCGCCGCTCCGAGAAGATTCAAGAACAGCGGAGTGTCCCAGTAGGCAGCAAACTGCTCGTCAACAAGCGCAAGCTGATCGGCGGGGATGAGACTCTGTAGAAATCCTCGCTCCCAAAGCAGCGCCTGCGTGAGCGCCCACAGCACGGCGAGCCCAACAAGAATTGTCTCCATCCCGCCCCATCCAGCGCCGTACATCAGAGATGAACTCCAGGTGCGCGCCTCTTTGATCCAGTATCGAAGGCCCAGCCAGCGGGTAATTTCCTCAAAAAGCCCGGCGGAGAGGCCCAAGAGCAGGGCTCCAAGCAGCAGCGCTGCACCAAAATTGCCCTGTCCAAACCCAATTTGCTCCAAGATGGGGTTGAGCACGATGAGGTTGAAGGGTATATGCAGCACCTGGGAGGCGACGAAGAGCACAGCTCCTACAAGGAATAGTTTCCAGCGTTTCCCCATCCGCCGCGCCAGGTAGATTCCCAGCGCGATCGGCATGGCGATCATGAGCAGGCCATTGAGCAATCGAACCGCGATGTCCATTAGTGGTCTCTCGATTTAGGGCGATGTTTCACGTGAAACATTCGCTAGTCCTCTGGCGGCTTACCTTCCTGCTCCCACTGACCCAGAACAAAGCCCACCGCCTGCGCGACCTCTTCCGGCTCATAGCCCAGCCGAAAGGCCTGCGCCGCAAATCTGCTCGCAATTTCCTCCAACGTAGCGCGCCCACCGGTACCAGGCTCGATGACGTAAGTGCCCCGACCCTGCTGAGTCGAAATCGCCCCGTTGTCATCCAAGATGCGGTAAGCCCGCGCGACGGTATTGAAGTTGACCTCTAGTTCGTTTGCGAGCTCCCTAACGGTTGGCAGCTGATCTCCCGGCTTGAGCTCGCCGTCTGCAATCCTCTGCTGAAATTGATCCGCGATCTGAAGGTAGATTGGATTGCCGCTCCGGAAGTTGAGCTCGACCACCTACCATGTCTCCAAATAACCGCTGGAGTTCGAGCGGCTGTGGCTGTAACGCCAGCGATAGCTGTGCTCAATATTGTCGCATTGTAGCATTGTATTATTGTACCATTGTATTATCATGAGTCTGCTGTCAAGTGCCAGGCGGTGAGATGGAGGGCTATCAGCGGGCATGGGTTGTCTCTAGCCGCGCGGGCATCTCACCTTCTCGGTCTCCGCTGCATTGGTCAGCTGTTCCTCTCCCAAAATTACGGCTTTGACTGGCCGTGATCACATGGTAAAGTTATGCAGTCAGTTGTATAGTTGTATAGTCAATGGAAGATCTACCTTTTATTATCGACAGGAACAGCCCAACCCCTCTCTATTATCAACTGAAGGAGGAGCTGGCGCTGCTGATTCGGAACGGCACCTATCCGGCCGGCAGCAAGCTGCCCCCCGAGTTGACGATTAGCCAAGAGTTGGGGCTTAGCCGTGGGACGGTGCGACAGGCCATTGGCAGCCTGGTCAACGAAGGTCGTTTGCTCCGCGTTCAGGGCCACGGAACCTACGTCAGCAAATCCCCGCCCGTCCTCCGCCTGGCCCAGCACTTTACCAGCTTCGCTGAGGATATGCGAGAGATAAGCATCCTCTTCAACACACAGTTGTTGTCGAAGGAGTTGATTCCGGCTCGTGGGCGGCTGCTGACAAAGCTCAACCTGTCGCACGGAGACAATGTGTTCTACCTCAAGCGTCTGGGTGAAGTGGAGCAGGAGCCATTTGTCTTGGCCTTCACGTATCTCAGCGAAGCCCTGTGCCGCGGTCTATTGGCCAAAGACCTAATAAACCGCCCACTCTACGATGTCCTCGAACAGGATTACGGCCTACGCTTGGCCAAGGCCACACGCACCCTCGAGGCTTCCACAGCCGACGAACACGAGGCGAAGCTGCTGCGTATTCCCCTCGGTGCACTGATTCACTTCCTTCATAGTTTGGCATTCCTGGAGGACGGCCGCCCGATCGAGTATTCACGATTGAGGTTCCGTGGTGACCGCAGCCGGATTT
>SDBS01007734.1_pt1 | contig 10417 bp, 10 predicted proteins | sample 2277091 | NCBI WGS metagenome assembly SDBS01 (sample SAMN10404972, study PRJNA504765) | marine sediment metagenome | isolation source: marine sediment core GS10_PC15, 163 cmbsf | place: Arctic Ocean: Southern Knipovich Ridge | collected 2010 | reverse complement strand
CAGTCGCCCGGCATGGGCAAGGGGCAACCCGGCGGTTAAAGCTTTTTGGGTGGGATAAGGCAACGTTACGTGTTATAGTTATAAGCAAGAGGATAGTAGCCTGAGGAGGTAAAGGGAAATGAATAAGCTCGCGATAACGACGGCCGCGGCGCTGACGGCGTTGGCGGCCGTGTGCGCGTGGGGCGCCGCGGGCGACGTAATATCCTCGTTCCCGGTCAATATGTACAATGAATGGCCTGCCGGCGTCTATCGCGACGCCGATTTCGTCTACGTCGTGTTCTCGTCGTTACCACCCTTTCTCCACTACGCGCGTAAGTACACGCCGGCCGGGAGTTACGTCGGCGTTATCGGTCTCGGTTTCATGGGGATTCGGCCTTTACAAGACGCGGACCATAGCCGCTGGGGCGGCGGGTACATGACGGTCGGCACGGACGGCCCGATGCTATATACTTTCGACCTTTCGACGGGGAAGTGTGTAGAGGGGAAAAACTTGGGATTCAGCGAAGTCTGGGGTTATGCGTACCGGCCGGGAGGTAGGTTCGCGTTCGTCTCGGACGACTTAGGGACCACGTACAAATACAATTCCTCGTGGAGCGTCGTAAGTTCATTTCCGTGGGGTGGAGGACTCGCCGCGACGGATCGATTCCTGGGCCGGCAGGGCGATTTCGTTATCCTGGGTGGCCGCCCGGCCACCGTGTATACGGCGACGGGGTCTTTGGTCGGCACCTTCGCAAATAATCCCGGCGGGTTGTGTCACGGGATCGTTTGCGGCCCGGGTTACCCCGGGAGTTGGGGTACGACGTTCTGGCGGTACGATCAAAGTGGATATGGCGTTGAAGGCTGGGTATACCAAATAGACCTGGGCAATACCACGACCATAGCCCCCGTCTCCCTCGGCCGCGTGAAGGCGTTGTTCCGATAGGGGCGACCGGCTAGTCGCCCGGCGTGGACCAGGGTCCGGGGGCTGAAGCCCCCGGTTAACGGCCCCATGTCCCAGGAGGTAAAGGGAAATGAAGAAGCTCGCGATAACGACGGCCGCGGCGCTGACGGCTTTTTTCGCTTGGGGCGGCTGGGTGTACGAGGGCCAATGGGGCACGGAGGGCTCGGGTAAAGGCCAATTCGATAGGCCACACGCCGTAACCGTTGGTAAAAACGGTAAAGTGTACGTCGCCGATACTTATAACGACCGGGTCCAGTATTTCACTCCCACCGGCTCGTTCGTTGGTAAATGGGGTTTACGTGGTTCCGGTAACGGCAGTTTCGAGCGGCTTTCGGATCTCGCAGCCGCTTCGAACGGGCGTATATATGTAGCCGATTGCGGAAATCACCGCGTACAATATTTTACGGCGGGAGGTTCTTTTCTGGGAAAGTGGGGTTCCGAAGGTTCGGGTAACGCCGAACTCCATTACCCCCATAGCGTCGCCGTTAGCCCTTCCGGAAATATATACGTAGCCGATACGAGGAACAACCGCGTTCAATACTTTACGCAGAACGGTTCTTTCTTAGGGAAGTGGGGCTCGGAAGGGGCGGGCAACGGCCGATTCTATTTACCCCTAGGCGTAGCTGTGTCGTCTAACGGAAACGTATACGTCGCCGATACGTACAACAATAGGGTACAGTACTTCACCCGAGGGGGATCGTTTTTAGGTAAATGGGGCATTATAGGTTCAGGGATGGGTGAGTTCCATGACCCTGTTGGAATAACCGTAGGCGGCAACGGCGACGTTTTCGTAGTGGATTACGATAATCATCGCGTGCACGTTTTTACGGCTTCCGGTTCTTTCCTAACGATGTGGGGATATAAAGGCTCCGGGGCCGGGCAGTTTCTTCACCCGCGGGGCGCTGGGTTATCGGTTACGGAAGCGCGTATATATGTCGCCGACCGCGACAATAGCCGCATCCAATACTTCAACCGCAACAAACCCGCCGTCTCTCCCACCTCCCTCGGCCGCGTGAAGGCGCTGTTCAGGTAGGGGCGACTGGCTAGTCGCCCGGCGTGGGCAAGGGGCTTAAGCCGCTTGTCCCCTGAGGGGCCCCCGCGGCCCCTCTTTTCATCCCCCCCCTTGACGCCCGCGCGCCGCCGCCCTATAATGGCCGCCGGCAGCGTTTGTTTTTGTAGGGGCGCACCGCCGTGCGCCCTGGCGCGGGCCGGTCACCTTGTAGGTAAGGAGATCACATATGGGTTGGTTGGAGGAAAAGATGGCCAGGTGGGCCTGGGCAATCCACTCGCACGCGGACCCCGGCATTGCCGAGCAGGTCATGGAGGGCCACGAGGACCTGGCGGAAGCCTCCCCCGAGGAGCTCGCGGCCTGGTCGCGGTTGGCGATGGAGCGGCTGGCCGAGCTCGTCCCCGACGTCCCGACCCGCGAGAAGATAATGGAACGCCGGGCCTGCGTCTTCGTCGAGGAGTTCGGCGAGGAGCCGTTGCTCGAGCTCCGAAAAATCTATAAGGAAACCGGCGGCGTGGACGCGGTCTTCGAGGCCATGGCGCGCGATCCCGAAAAGCACACCCGCCCTCGCCGCGAGGGCGACGTCATCTACGAGGCCAAGGACCCCGGCGACGCCGAGGCCTTCGCGGCCGCCCAGACGCCGGAAGAGCGGCGCGTCGCTTATTGCCACTGCCCGCTGGCCCGGGCGGGGGTGGCGACGACGCCCCAGCCGGAGCCCTACTGCTGCTGCGGCGGCGGGTGGTACGGCCGCATCTGGGAGTTCATCGTCGAGAGGCCGGTGCGCGTCGAGGTCGTTCGGTCCGTCATGCGCGGCGACGACGACTGCACCTTCGCGATACACCTGCCGCCGGGAGTGGCGGACTAGGCGACGTCTACCCTTGACGGCGGCGCGCCTTTTTCGCATATTTACGTAATGAACGCCGAGGCCAAGGTACCCGGGTCGATTTACGTAGTATGGTACGCGACGGTGGCCGCGGCGTACGCCGGGTTACTCTTTTTTTTACCTTACCCGTGGCTGGCGCTCACGGCGTTGTATTTCGTAATTGCCGCCGGCCCGCTTTTGAAGGTCTTTGCTTCCGCGGGCGATTCGTCGCCCGTCGCGGTGCGGGAGTTTTTCCGCGTAGCGAGTTACGTGACCGTTTTCGTCGTTGCCTCTTTCCTGTACGAGTTTGTAGACCTCCCCGGCGACGTAAGCCGTATGGCGCTCGCCGCTTTTTACGTGGCGGCGTTGTGGATTAACGCGTCTTTTTTACTTCGCGCGCCGTACTCCCTCCAACGGGCCGCGGCGCCGGCGACCGAGGAGGCGAAAAGGAAACTACTCGACGTGGGGGTGGTCTTCGGCTTCTGGCCCATTTCTCTCTTGGCGGCCGTCGCCGTCGGCGGCCTGGCGTTTTCTTACCGGGCCGAAGAGCCCGCGCGGGTATGGAGTTTCATAATAGGCCATTACCTCGCCGTCGCCGCCGCCATCGCCGCGGCTTACTTCCTCGTGTACGCCCTCGTCGTAACGCGGTACCGCGGCGCGACGGCCCGAACGTATCATTTTGGCCGGGCGTCAACGAGGGAACTCGCGCCGGCGTGGCGGCCCGTCCGCTGGGGGGCGCTTGCCGCGTTGGCGGCGGCGCTGATAGTGGCGTGTTTTTCCCGACGCTGCGACGTCGGCCTTGCCGCGACCGTTTTCGCGTGGTTACCGCTTTTTTACCTCGCGTTAGTAGCGAGGCGGCGGCTTGCGCCGGACGACGTCGCCGAGAGGAAATTCGACGCCACCGCGTTTTTTATAATTATATTATTATCTTCCGTCCTGCTGCCCTTTGCCTTCGCGTTTGCCGTCCAAATACTACCGTAGGTCGTCGAGCGCGTTTTAGTATATGACTTCGTTTCCTTTCGTAACGTAGCGACGGTGCGGGAGGCTTTCCCCGCTGACGGCGGCGCGCAACCTTGTCAACTCTCGGAGGTAATATTATGAAAGACGAAGAGCTGCATTTCCACTACGTCGCGACGCGCGAAGAGGCGGAGGAGCTGATCGCCGGGTTCGACAAGTTCTGGGTCTCCAACTGCGGCTGCCGCGAGGGCGGGCCCGGCTGCCAACGCTCCCGCGCCGACGTGTGCCTCTTCTTCGATACGCAGATGGCCGGGACCGGCTCCGACTTCCGCGAGGTAGGCGCCGACTTCGTCGCCGGGATAATGAAGGAGGCGGAGGACAAGCGCCTCGTCGTCCGGCCCTTCCGGTACGAGGAAGACAAAACCCGGGTCCAGGGGATCTGCTTATGCTGCGACGACTGCTGCTACTACTTCCGGTCGGACGCGGAGACGTCGGCGTGCAACAGGGGGATCTTCGTCGCCCGCACCGATATGGACGCGTGCGCGGCCTGTGGGACCTGCGTCGACGTGTGCTACTTCGGCGCCCGCGAGATAGCCGACGGCAAGCTGGCGGTCGTCGACGAGAAGTGCTACGGCTGCGGCCTGTGCGCCGACGTCTGCACGGAGGCGTGCGTCACGATGGCGGTGCGCGTCTAGCGGCCTCGGCCGCGTGAAGGCGTTGTTTAGGTAAAGGGGAACGAAATGAAACGGAAATCGCTACATACGGTCTGCGTCGCGTTGTTCGTGAGCGGCGTGTTCCTCGGGTTTTCCTCGTGCACCGAGGAATCCGAACCACCCGAGACGAACCCATACAATGCGAGGTTACAGTTCGAACAGCTCGACTTTAACGTCGAGGGCATGGCGATGAAAAACTCGCCGTGGGGCTCGGTCGTATTAAACTTAGTGCAACCCGGTGACTTTACCGGTAGCGGCCCTCTACTCAACCTGGCTGTAGACGACCGGTGGGTAATTCAGAACGTCCCGGTACTGTTCGATCCTCAAGGCGGCGGCGAGGTTATCTCGTATTCGTATTACTTCGATTTGGGCGTTCCCCACGGAACCGACGTCGCCGAGTTGGAGTATGCCTTCGACCTGACCGCCGACGTCCGGGCGATGATGCCCGACGACTTTCGAAAGGCGTCGGTGGCCGATCGTTCTTTCGTAATGTCGAGCGGCATCAAAGGCGAAACATTAACTTACACCGACCCACCGGCCGTGGAGATAGGCGACCGGGTCATTGGTACCATGTGGGGCCATCTCGGAATATACTTCCCGAACCAGGACTGCGGTCCTATGGAGTGCGTTCCCGCGGCCGTGTCGAACAGCCTTAATTTCCTCAACGACAAATACAACCTTGGTATGTCTAAGCCGCGAATGGACATAATCTCTATGAAACAGGCGACCGGCTGGGACAACGGCTGCGCCGGAGACTGGCCCGATAATAAAAAAGAATGGATGGAAAAATTCAATTACCCCATAACTACCCGGACCGAAACCAATCTCGACAAAGTAATAGACGAAGTCAAACGCGGTCAGGATATTGAAGTCCGTAGCCCGGTCCATTGCGCCGCTTTAATCGCCATCGGTAAAATGGCGAACGGGAAATACGTCCTTTACGTGGCGCACGACACGGATCAGGGAAACAAAGGGGGGCCACGGACCGACAAAGTCACCTTCGACCCAAAAGCTGGGACGTTCGAAGGTGCCCCCGGGTTTCACCTCCGGGGGCCAAGGCCTTTTGTTATCGAGTGTCCGAAGTAAGGCCCAGCCCCTTTGCCTTCGCTTAACAAGAGAAAGCCGGCGTCGCGCCGTGCCTCCCTCCGCCGCGTTAAGGCGCTGTTCCGGTAGGGCGGCGGGCCGGTCGCCCGCGCTACGAGGACCGCGGCCGCGGGTATCACACTCGCCTTAGCGGCAACTTTTACCATGTCTTCGCCTCGCGACGTCGTCGAATCGAATAAGGCCGCGCGGTCAGTAGCCGCCGGCTCGTATTTCCTGGTTGCGCTGCCCCTCGCTATCCCCGCAGCTTTCGTTAATACCTTCGTCCGGCACCATCTCTTTCGCGCCCTCGAGCTTTGGCTCGCCGTGGCGGCGACGACGCTCGCCTTCTACTATGTGGTCGCAGGTTGGGCCGCGGTGGCGGCGATATTCGGCCGACTCGACGCCGCCGAAGGGTTCGGGCAAGTCATCTTCATAGTAATCCTCTTTGGCGGTACGTTGGGGGGCGTCGTATGGATAGGACTTCTCTTTTACGGCGTCTTCGCGAGCGCCGGGGCCGCCGTCCGGGGCGAGCTACTCTACGAATATCCCGGTTGGCGCGCGGCAAAATGGACCGTCGTCCTCGGCGGAACCAGCGCCGCGCTGGGATTAATTTGCGGTTTACTGATATGGCTGAGCCAATTATCAGGATGTTGAGATCGGCGCGCAACGCGAGAAGGCCGGCCGTCGCGCCCCCCTCCCTCGGGAACGTTAGGGCGCTGTTCAGGTAGGGGCGTACAGCTGTACGCCGCCACTTCGGCAGGGGCCCCCGAGGCCCGTTTTTCCTAAAATAAACATATGTCAATCTTACTAAATAGATAATGATTGGGATAGTTTTTGCTTGACTTGGGCACCGGCCGGTGTCATAATATTCGCATAGGGTACGTTAATAAGTTTAACTGGGCGATTTCCTAAGGGGGTTAGGGTAATGCCCGGATCGGAGGAAACGGGAGTACGTAACGAACGCGGCCGGCGGTCCGGTCGCTCATAAGAGAATACTGCCCGGGTTCGGCCTCGCGCCGCCCCGGCTTTTTTTATTCACAATCGGCTCAACGGCGCAATAAAAAGAGAACGTCCATAGATCTAAGAGGAGGTATAACGATGAAAAGGAGTTTAGTTGTTTTAACGGCGGCGGCGCTCGCGGCCGCCGCGGCCTCGGTCGCGGCTCCCCAATACGAGTACGCCGGGATGTGGGGCAAGTCCGGCTCCGGCCCCGGCGAGTTCTGGTACCCCTATTGCGTAGCGACCGCGCCCAACGGCAACGTCTACGTAACCGATGGGTGGCCGGTGAACGAAAGGGTCCAGTACTTCACGCCCACCGGTTCGTTTCTCGGCCAATGGAAGGTCCCCGGGTCGGGCGGCGTCGACGTCTCGCCGCGCGGCGTCGTCTACGTAACCGATAACCCGGGTAACGTCATCCGTTACTTCACGCCGACGGGCTCGTTGCTCGGTTCCTGGAGCGGCCTCGACGCTCCGTACGACGTAGCCGTCGCCTCCACGGGCGACGTTTACGTAGTCGAACACCGGGGTTACTGCGTAACGTACTACACCCCCGCCGGCTCGTTCCTCGGCAAGTGGGGCTCAAGCGGTTCCGGCCCCGGCGAGTTTTGGGGGACCGAAGGTATAGCCGTCGCGCCTAACGGTACCGTCTACGTGACCGACGTTTCCAACAACCGCGTCCAATACTTCACCCCGGCCGGCTCGTTCCTGGGGATGTGGGGTAAATGGGGCGACCGCCCCGGCGAGTTCGACGAACCTTACGGCATCGACGTATCGACGTCGGGGGTCGTGTTCGTCGCCAATACGTACAACCACTGCGTCGATTACTTCACTTCCACCGGCTCCTGGCTGGGCATATTCGGCGGGTCCGGCGAAGGCCCCGGCCAATTCTACCTCGACTATGACGTAGCCGTCTCGCCTTCGGGTACCCGCGTCTACGTCACCGACTATCTCAACGACCGCATCCAATACTTCAAGGATACCGAATTCGCCGTCGTTCCGTCGTCGCTGGGCCGCGTGAAGGCGTTGTTTAAGTAGGGGCGGCCGGTTGGCCGCGCGTGAGAAATACTAACGGCGTCACGCTATACACGCGTAAGCGTTTCTTATTCACAACCGGCTCAACGGCGAAATAAAAAGAGAACGTCCATAGATCGAAGAGGAGGTAGAACGATGAAAAGGAGTTTAGTTGTTTTAACGGCGGCGGCGCTCGCGGCCGCCGCGGCCTGGGGCGCGGCTCCCCAATACTATTTCGCCGGCACGTGGGGTGAGCACGGCACCGGCCCCGGCCAGTTCGTAAACGTTTCAAATTTAGCCGTCGCGCCCAACGGCAACGTCTACGTGACCGATTGGGGGCCGCCCCGCGTCCAGTACTTTACCTCCGTCGGCTCGTACCTGGGCCAATGGAGTATTACCGGCCAACCTTCTGGCATTGACTACTCGGCCGCCGGCGTCGTTTACGTGGTCAACAACGGCACCGGCTACGTACAATACTTCACGCCTACCGGCTCCCTCCTCGGCAGCTGGGGCCCGCTCGTCGAACCGTTTGACGTGGCAGTCGCGCCCGACGGCAACGTCTACGTGGCGGAATGGGACCGTCCCGGCATCTCGTACTTCACCTCCACAGGTTCCTTGCTCGGCCAATGGGGCAAGCGGGGCAAAGGCAACGGCGAGTTCGAATACGCCACCGGCCTCGGCATAGCCCCCAACGGCAACGTCTACGTTACCGACGACATGGTCGACCGCGTCCAGTACTTCACCGCGAGCGGCTCGTACCTGGGCCAGTGGGGTACCCACGGTTTCCGCGACGGCCAGTTCTTCGTTCCTATAGGTGTGCACGTCACCAGTACCGGGATGGTATTCGTCGCCGATACCTACAACAACCGCATCCAATATTTCACTTCCACCGGCTCGTTCCTCGGCAAATTCGGCTGGTCGGGCGAAAACCCGGGCGAATTCAGCCACCCGGTCGACGTCGACATGTCGCCTTCGGAGACGCGGGTCTACGCCACCGACTATAACAACTGGCGCGTTCAATACTTCGACGGCGGGACCACCGGCGTGGTCCCGGCCTCGCTGGGCCGCGTTAAGGCGCTGTTTAAATAACCGGGGGACGCGCGCACTAAGCGTTGCCTTTACCCGAACGGCGGTTTTACCGTACGGGAGGATAAGGAGAAACCGAAGATGAAAAAAATAACGTTAATCGCGTTGGCCTCCGCGTTGGCCGCCGGAGCGGCGTTCGCCGCGCTCGGCGACGTCGTGGCGTCGTGGCCGTCGCCGGCGAAATTTCCCTTGGCGCTGGCGCGCGGGCCGGACCCGACCCAGATGTGGGTTTACTGCAACGGCTGGCCCAATAAAATCTTCCGGGTAAACGCCGAAACCGGCTCCGTTTACGGGTCTTTCCTTCACTACAAGGCACAGAACTACACAAGCGGCCTAACCTTCTCTTACGGCGGCCCCGCGCCCTACTCCGGTAGCTACCTCTGGGTCGGCGACGCCTTAAACAGATGCGTTTACATGAGCGATCCCACTACCGGTAGCGTCTACCTGTCCTACTCCGTCGCGTCGCGGCCTTACGGCTTGGCCGTAGAAGGCGCCGCCGACGGCGGCCGGGCCCCTAAGGCGATATTCACCAGCGATGGTTATTCTAATGCTTTCATATGGCGGCGTCAACTTACCACCGGCAGTATTATGTCGTCGTTCGCCGCGACCCATGACGTACGTGACATAGCATATGACTGGCGCAACGACCTCATTTGGGCTAGGGCGGGCGATACCATAGTAGGCCGCGACCCGGCTACCGGTTCTATCGCGGCCTCGTTCGCCTCTCCGCCCGGGCCCGCCAAGGCCTTTACCTACCACGGCGAATACCTGTGGATCGGAACCACCACCGATTACCACCGCGTATACAAGGTCCATTGCCCGGGCGTGTTGTCGCGCGTCGTTCCGTCGTCGCTGGGCCGCGTGAAGGCGTTGTTTAAATAGGAGGTAGAACGATGAAGAGGAGTTTAGTTGTTTTGACGGTGGCGGCGCTCGCGGCCGCCGCGGCCTCCGCGGCCTGGGTCTACGAGGGCCAGTGGGGCTCGCCCGGCTCGGGCAACGGCCAGTTTAACTCAACTCGCGGCGTTGCGGTCGGGCCCACGGGTACCGTATACGTATCTGACCACGCAAACGATTGCGTGCAATACTTCACCGCAACCGGTTCGTTCTTGGGGCGTTGGGGTTCGTTCGGCTCCGGTAACGGCCAATTCGAACAACCCACCGGCATGGCAGTCACCGGTGGCGGCCGCGTGTACGTCGCCGACGAGAGTAATGATCGTATCCAGTACTTTACCGCCGCCGGCTCGTACTTGGGCCAGTGGGGCACGTTCGGTTCCGGCGACGGCCAACTTTTCCTCCCCGAAGATGTCGCCGTTGCGCCGAACGGGAACGTCTACGTAGCGGATTCCTTGAACCATCGTATCCAATATTTCACGCCCGCCGGTTCGTTTCTCGGTAAATGGGGGTCCTACGGGTTGGCGGCGGGGCAGTTCGTAATGCCTTGCGGCGTAGCCGTCGGCCCCAACGGCCGCGTATACGTAGCGGATACGCTGAACTCTCGCGTGCAGTGCTTCACCGCCGCGGGTTCGTTACTCGGCGTTGTAGGCCGTGAGGGTCGCGGCGACGGCGAGTTCGTAGCGCCGTGGGGCATCGCCGCCGCGCCTAACGGCGACTTCTTCGTGACGGACATCGAATTACACCGCGTGCAATACTTTACCTCGAGCAGGTCCTTCCTCGGCAAATGGGGCTCGAAGGGGGCCGGCGAAGGTCAATTCGAACAGCCGGTGCACGTCGCCGTTTCGGGGTCGGGCGCCCGCGTG
>SDBS01007733.1_pt1 | contig 10417 bp, 12 predicted proteins | sample 2277091 | NCBI WGS metagenome assembly SDBS01 (sample SAMN10404972, study PRJNA504765) | marine sediment metagenome | isolation source: marine sediment core GS10_PC15, 163 cmbsf | place: Arctic Ocean: Southern Knipovich Ridge | collected 2010 | reverse complement strand
TAAATGAGTGTAGGACATGATGGGCTCCTTCTGGCTTTGAGTTGGTCGTGCTTCTCAATATACCAGAAGTCCTGTCATGTCCTTATATTAGCTTAGTTGGTGCACTTTGAAGTTGAATCTACCGGTGGGGTAATTTTAGGTTGTCTTTTCGATGGCGCATTGGAAAAGTCGATGTGCAAAATCCCACCCGAATCATCCATTATAGGTATAGGTATAGACGCTCCCATGTTTTGGGTAACTGAAGGCGGAAGAGAGGCAGATCGTCTTGTCAGAAATGCAATAGCAGAGGCTGGGGCCCCAGCGCCATCAGGAACTGTGCAACATTTCAATTCATTACGTGGAGCATGTGTTATCCAGGGGATGTTAATTGCAAAGTTGCTCCGGAAAAGGCTACCTGACGTTCCAATCACAGAGGCACATCCAAAAGCTCTTTTGTGGCTAATGGGGATTGCACGCACAAATTATGGGCCTGAAGAAATTAAGATTCACGATGTGGAAAATGTTTATGTTGAACCACTAAAGTCCGAATCGGATCATGAACGAGACGCTATACTTGGTGCTGTTACAGCACAGGCTATGATAGAAAGGCGATCCAATTGGCGGGATTTATTGCCCATTGAGCGAGATCCGATTTTGGCAGTTAAGCATCCTGTCGGTTACTGGATGCCCGATGTTTGATATCTTATATGATCTCAAATTAGGCAAAAAATGAAACTGAACTGAATCTATCTATTAGGTGCATTATGAGCGTCGCAGACTGGTTCAGAACATTTTGTTCAAATATTCAAGTGCGGGATAGCGGGACAATATCAACACGCTACAAAGCCATAACAAAAAGATTGAATACGGATTTCTGGGGCACCACTTCCAACATGTCTCATAGCCTCTATGTAGGATCATATGGAAGAAATACAGCAATTCAGGGGTTCAGTGACCTTGATATGGTCTTCGAACTTCCATCGTCTTTATATTATCAGTACGATGCATACGCTGGCAATGGACAGTCAGCCCTTCTACAGGCTGTCCGTTCTTCAATGCAGAAGACTTACTCTACATCGAGCATTGGTAGTGATGGCCAAATCGTTGTAGTAAGCTTTCAGGACGGAATTACTTTTGAAGTCGTACCGGTTTTTGAAAACAAGGCTGGAAGCTATACTTTTCCTGACTCCAACAATGGTGGTCAATGGCGTACAACAAACCCAAAACCCGAAATTCAAGAAATTAGAGATCGGAATATTTACTGCAATAGAAATCTGGTGCCACTTTGCCGTATGATGCGATCTTGGAAGAATAATTGGTCAGTTCCCATTGGAGGTTTGCTTGTTGATACACTTGCCTACCAATTTATTATTGGCTGGGAGCATAAAGACAAGTCCTATTTATATTATGATTTTATGTGCCGTGATTTTTTCAAATATATGGCTAATCAGAGCCCTGATCAGGGTTATTGGAGGGCTCCAGGTAGCGGCCAATATGTATATGGAAAAGGTCTTTTTCAATATAAAGCGACACGTTGCTATAATTTGTCAGTTCAAGCAATAAACCATCAAACAAATAATCATGATTGGTCGGCAAAACAAAAATGGAGGGAAATCTTTGGAACCTCATTCCCAAGTTGATATAAGTAAAGATCAAAGAATCATTCTTGAAGCCCAGATTCGTGAGTCATTCGGTAAAGTCGTATACAGTCATAAAACACATGAAAAATGTGCTGATATTCTTTTGTCAAGGTTGGGAACTATAAAGCTATGGCAAATTATTTTATCAGCAATAACTACAGGTGGATTCATAGCTGCCGTGTTTGGGGCTAGCAAAATTGGGGCTTTAATAGGCATCATAGTCTCTACCTCATTGTTGGTTCTTAATGCTTATACAAAAAATTATGATTTGGGTGAACTTGCTCAAAAACATAAGCAGGCCGCAAATGACCTATGGTTGATTCGTGAGCGATATCTTTCACTTATTACCGATCTTGCAATGGGTGAAAGCTCTATCAAAACAATTAAGGGCCATCGAGACGAGCTTTTGGAAGAACTGCATAGTGTCTATAGCGGAGCTCCAAGTACTACATTTCAAGCGTATAAAAAGGCACAGAACGCATTAAAAAAGTATGAGGAAATGACTTTTTCAGACGAAGAGATAGACGCGTTTTTGCCTAAAGAACTTCGAAGAGGATAATGTACCAATAGTTTATACCAAGGGCCGATGGATCTTTATGCCAGTGTTTTTTTCATTTGTCGTTTAATCAGAAAGAGGACTAACTGAATGGGAACTTTCGATTTTCTAAAAGAGTTACAAGGCAAGGTTCTCGATGCTGCTACATACCAGCTTCTTGAAAGAAATTTCAAAATGCAATCTGAAAATAATAGATTGCTACAAGAAAACAATGATCTTCTTCAGCAGCGAATAGAATCTTTGGTTCAAGAAATTGAACAATTAAAGGATGAAAATAAGCGCCTTCGACAGGAACAATTAAATACCAATTCGGATCTGTTTTATGAAATCGAAGGTTTGATATGGAAAAAAAGAAGTGAAGGAGGTTACGAATCTAAACCAAGATGCCCGATATGTAGCAATCGTCCGACACTTCATCAGTTTCCTCCAGGCGGAAAGATGCATTGGTGTTGTTCCTCTTGTGACGCTACATTCGATTATGCAGGCCCTCCAGAATTATAGCCTTTGTTTGGCACAAATCCTTCTTCCCCTATCCATCAACCCCAAATCCACCATCCCAACACTTCCTTTTCCTTTTTCAAAATCTCACCATAAACAGAAATAGCAGTATAAAATGTATATGTTGTTTCAATGGAAGGATATGAGTGAGGCTATCGTTATGCTGGAGATGAATGGAATTATGGGATAAGATTATACTATGCTATCGATGCCGCTGAAGGATGCTTTCCGGCCATGGAGACCATGCATAAGTGAAAACAGTAGAGTTTTATTATTGGGGGCCCATTTCTATCAGTGTGAAACACGGAGGAATTATTGCAGTGACAAAATCCTTGCGATCTTCATCCAGCCGGATTCCCCGTTTTCGAGAGGCTCTTTTGATTTCTGCGACTGAACTCTCAATCAAAGCTTCAGCCTCTCCACCAGACAGTTTCCTCGGGCCAATTTCCGTATGTAGATCAACCCATTCCTTTGCAGAGTAGGATTTAGTCTCAATCGGTTCACTTTGCCAGAACGGGTTCGGATCGGTCTCGTTTTGGAGGGTAATGAAATGGCGTTGGTTCGTCGCCCATCCCGGAGGCGACGTCGATATCTGAACAAATCTGATCTTTGTTATGTCCGGTCCTTCCCAAATGTCTGCAATGTCGAATAACATGGGGCACGCATAATCAACACTTGCTCCCTTAATGTCGGACAATCGAAGTAGTGTTTCATGCTGTGACAGACCTGTTGTCCGATTCGGTTTGAGAGACAATTCAGCCCTTAAGTAAGGCGGGGAGTAATGTTGAGGCATTAACGCGCTTCTCCTAACCATCCTTTCGACTGTTTTGAACTGGAGAAAATATCCGAAGTAGAAACCAGGAACATTCTGGTCCTGCTGCTGGATGCCGGTTCGAAGCTGATAAAATAGTTGTTCAGTCGTCAGAGAGGTGCGAGCCCAGCCTTGGTCAAAACCCACCCATGCTTCACGATTGGGAGAAGGTTTCAATAGCTTAAGGAAATGTGCGCCATAGACCGCTTTGAATAAGTCGACCAAGGCGCGGAAAAAATGCATTTCAAGCAGTGCTTCTGTTATCATCTCTTTCTGCCTAACACCTTGGGCTCTGATGCCCAACATGCAACGTAAAATATGCTAATTTGTCGTTGAAATCTTAAACTAAAAAAACTCAAAAAAGAGGGGCACGGTGAACATTCAAAAGGATCAGATTGTTGACGTCAATTTTCATAAGACTACCTTTCTTACCTGCATATTATAACGCATACCATGACTTAATAAATAAAACCGTTCACTTTTAGATGGTAAATCAGTAGTCTCATTTTTTTCGTTAAAAATAGTGCCATCAAATATGGAAACGTAACTGTTACCAACAACAGTGAATTCGTTGCCTCTGACATGAATGCATGTATCGTTATCAATTCCTACACCTAACAATTCAGGATGTTTTATTAATACTTCTTTCAAATCAAACATTCTATTTCTCATCAGAACATGTTGATCGATAACAATGTTGCTTATAAACCCGAACCCTTCTTGATGGTCTCCAAAAATAACTGTCGGATCATCGGGATTAGAATTGCCTCTAACTAAAAAAGAACCCTGAATCGTTGCCCCTGCGGAACTGCCTGCAATAACACCTCCTCGGTTAAGTAAATTTTTTAGTTCCTCATGAGTTTTAGTTTTTAAGTATGAGTCTGCAAGTCGCCATTGACGACCGCCAGTTATCCATACAGCGTTTGCATCTTTAATTGGTTTTACAAATTCATCTGTATCTGCTTCCCTTCGATCACGGGTATGTAGAATGTGAGCTTTTTTAAATCCGAATCGCTGTGCTGCATTAATAGGACTTAAATCATCTCTTCTATTTCCCGACAAGTCTTCATCAGAGAATGCAGTAGGCATATAAATTAATGTTGATTCTGGGCCGCCTGCCAATCGCACAAAAATATCAATACAAATTGAAATATTCCTGCCGCCATGAATAATTAAGGCTCCATTTTGAGGGCCGATAGTAGACATTTATAATTCTTTTAATTTTTTCTTTACCGCTTAAAGACCCAGCTCATAGACCGCGAGATATTTCCAGTCTGCTCCATTTCCTTGTCAGGTTAACAATATGAATCAAATCAGCATATAATATGATTTTATTGACTTTTACGACTGCTAGCATAAATTGCTACACTTAATACAATAATAATTATCGAACTAAAAACTTCAGTAATTGATAAAAACCTAACTTGAAAATAAAGAGGCGAAATATCACCATATCCAAGAGTGGTTAAAGTAACAACGCTATAATATATTGATGTAAAGATTGACGGTGTAATATCTGCGTCTATAATATTCAGCTTCTTTAGGTCTTCCAGACTAATATTAAATTTCCACCATTTATATGGCGTTAGAGAATAAATCAAAGCATAATTAAGCATAAGTTCAAAATAGACTATGATTGCAAGCTCTATGCGTCTGATAGCCTTTTCTGCTGCTTCACCAGGATCTTTAAGCTTATCCAATGTATCTGATAAAAACGCGAGTGGCACTTCAATACACCTTGAACCTTGAATAATTAAAAGATAAAACATGATTGACTTATATTGCCATCCACTGTCTTGTAGTAATACATGAACTGCAACTAAAAATATTGCCAAGCACAAAAATACCAAGTCAAAAATTAATGCATTTTGAAACTTACTTCTGCGACTGTATTTTTTATCAAACAGAAAAAACAATAATCCGGTAGGAGTAAGTATCGTTATATTTTTGCAAATCCGTGAAACCATTTTCGACAGTAAAATCGATACCTTAATAAAATTTAAAAGTTTTTTGATATTTAAACTTTCAACCTGATAACTTCATGAGTTCCAAGTCTTGAATCTCTTTTTTGTCCAAGCTATATTGAAAAAAACGACTAAATTACAGATATCATCATTTTCGTATGTCAAGTCAAGGAGATTTCCATTTTGAAGGTTGTGAGGTTGTCTTAATCAGGGGTTAATTTTGAAGATGGAAGGGACAGTTCTACTATCTACTATAAATGATATTTTACTACCGATTCCGGAAAGATTTTCTAACGCTCCCAGATAACAAAGATTTTTTACAATCGTTCAACCCATACCTTCCTATGGATTTAAGAATAAAGTCCACCAGAATTGACGTAGTGTATGCCCAGAACGATATTTTCAGTGAATCTCACCTGGCCAGTTTGAACCGGGATTGTTAAAGGAGCTTATCAGGATGACAGGTTCAAGCGCGGGAACATGATCCTGTTAGAGGCATTAACAGAGAAAGATAAAAATCTTACCAGGAACAAAGAAATGTTTTTCACTCCGGGCAGCTCGGATCCAGCAAAACACCATAATCTTGCTTCTGGTCACCAATTGTGTCAGCAACAAACGATATTAAAATATGTTTGTTCCTGGGGGGTTTTGATTCGTCAGGAACTTTGGCATAGAGAACTCTTTGATAATCTCTTTAGAAAAACCTTTAATACGGGGGTACTTGTTTTGGAAAGTTCGATGTCATTTTTGGTAAATTAAAAACCATTTATAGCATACAACTTTCCAGAAATTGGTCAAGTTGAATACCATTTTTGGTTCCTATTTTTCATAATAAAAGGTATAACTCCCGTCATCCTTAACCTCGCCGAGAATGTAAACGTTATATTTTTTTCGCTGATCATCATCGTCTAAACATTTAATCCGTTCTATTTTAAGCAGCCCGTCTATTTCCAGCGCTTTCGCCCATTCTGTAATCCTGCGCTTTTCCCTGCCAAACATTTCTGCAAGTCTCGGCCTGGAAATTGATGCAACCAACAATTTTCTCTTTACAAAATATTCCTGGTAAAGATTCAGTTTCTCATTTTTATTCCAATCAACAATATTTTTTAAAAGGACTAACAAGAGTGCTGTTTTATTTGCTATTTTTATCATAAGTTCCTCATTATTGAAAAATCTTTTGTATTCTAATCGTAAAAACTGATCATCTATTGGTTTCTGTTTATGTTTGTTTTCTGTTGGTTTATAGCTCGATTTTTTTTTCGGCTTTGAAAATTTATTAAGTTTAGCATCATCATCCTGCCAATAATCAGCTTTAACTTTTTCTATAATTTTTGCTCTTTCATACGCTGGAAGATGTGCATAGTCCTCATGTACTTTTTCAAATCGCTCTACTAATTCAGGTGGGTTTCCAATCATAATATCCTCTCCTATTATCCTCTCGCTTTTATATTTTATCAGTGTGGGTGGGAGTGGAGAGGCACTCTTTTCAAGCAAAGCCGCGACCATTGCTCTAACCCACACCGTTTGTCACCCACCTCAAAAAGAAACGGGCCACTATTTCAATTCATTTAATTCTTTGCCATATCATCCTGGGCTTTTTTTGCTGCGGCCGAGAGCGTGAATCCCTGATCCTGATATTCTTTAATCCGCTTTATCAGGTCAATCTGGGCCTGGGTATATCTGCGATAAGCCCTCTCTCCGCATACAATGCGTTCCGGCTCCGGTATGTATTTTCCCTCTAATGATCGTAGCCTGCGTTGACTCACGCCCGTAATCCTGCTGGTATCACCAATCGAATACGTTTTATCTTTTGAAATTTGCATATCTAAATCCTCCTTGGAATTTATTTTGAGGCACTAATCAGGCCTCTCTATATTAAAGAATGGTTACATTATTCCGGTCGATGAAAGACATATTTGGGGAAAGATATGTGTTTCTAAATTAACGGTCGGTAGTTAATTCAAAGGGCGATTTTGCAGAAGGTTGGAGGTCTTTAATGTTTGGGATTGATTTGGATAAAGGGGATTGTTGATGTTAAGGAATAAGTCAGTTGTCGTTATTTTAAACCATCATAGAGATGATTCATATTTTTTATATCTGCCCCATTGATACAAAAGATGGTCTAAATGAAATGGAGTGATTTGGAGAGAATCAGCAATTTTTTGTGAAATAATAAAATGTTCCTTCATACTTAATTTCTTGCAATCATCAAAACCTATTAGATTAGGGAATTCTCTCTTAAAGTGGTGGTCTACCTTTATGAATCTCACGAATCCAATATCTTTAAAAAAATTACAAATAAGCGCAGTGCCAACATTATAAATGTTGATTGGAAAATTTTTAACAAAGTCCCACATTGTCTCTGCAGATTGAGAACTAATTTCTGAAAGCTCGGAATAAAAATCCTCTATCCCATTATTTAGCCTGTCAGACATTTCTTTTGAGCCTGTTAGGAGAACCGCGATCATTCGAGGTTTGAACTTGTTTGATTTAAGATCATAGTTTTGAGTTTTTTGAATTTTCCCTGCTATTTCGTATAGTTTTTCAGGATACCAGTTTTCTTTATTGATGAAACTACTTTCTTCGTAAATTATCGAAAGGCAATGAGGAAGCATATCGGGTGTTGGAATGCTTCCAGTTACTGAAGTCAAATATTTGCGTAATGGTGCATATGTAAAGCAACATATAAAGAATGTTTGCATTAAATCAGAAATAGTTTTTGGCCTGGCCGGTATTTCTCCTCTTTCAAAAAAACTTTTTATACACTCTCTATCAAGTTTATCGATAAAGATGGCTGAATTATAAGCAAGACGGATTAATATATTTTTTCTTCTGTCCAATTCGCTTTTAATTGTATTAATGGCGGAAATATTTATGAGCTGTTTCATCTGATTTTACCTTGAAGCCTATCTGGATATTTTTCTGTTAAATGCTGTCTTAAAACTTCACGGCAAGGCCCTACTAAACGCGTGGGTGGAACACAGAACAAGGGAATCTTTGAGTCTCCTATAAGTGTTCCTTTAAGCTCTCCTGTCCGAGCAAGCTTTTTATCATACTTTGGATCATTTTCAGAACGTAAGCCATTCCATGCATTTTTCTGAAATGTAACCACAGCACCATCTGGAGATAAGAACTCCCTTGCACATTTTAACACTCGTTTTCGTTCTTCCTTTTCTAACTCTCTCATCGCTTTCGCGCCGATAAGTTTATGAATTCCCGCAACACCTGAATAATTCTTACTGGGGGCACTGGGCATTGATATAAATACACACAGACCGATACGGAACGACGAATCATAGTTAAGGTCTAGAAATTGCTTTTTTCTTGATTCGTTTACTTCTTCAACAGAAGCATTATTGTTTGATTGATTAAGTTTAAGAACACCTGCATTTTCAAGAACACCTTTCCAGAAACGGTGCTCTTTTTTACCTTTCTCCAATGCAAAGAACATCCCGGCTTTGACGGAGTGACTGGCGGGGTTGCCTAAGACAAGCAAAAGAGGGATTCGATTATTTGATTTAGAAGGGATAAGATGCTCGGATTGATATTTTAACCGATCTCCTTTTTGCTCAAATATTTCTTTGTTACACTGATCCGACTCAAGAAAACCGTTCCAGTTCTTATCAAATCGGTCCCTTTCTTTCGGGGCAGGGAGGAGTTTGCTAAGATCAATTTCACACAGAAGTCTAATCGAATCTGCCTGGTGATAAGAAATGATGGACTCTGACATAATGGAAGTCCTTGCATATTCTGGTTTATTACGATTCAACACGCACAAAATTTAAAATGTCAATATTTCACCAGCGTCCTCGAAAAACGGATAAGGAATTTAAATGATTAATTAATAATTAAGGTGCGACCCTAACGATCTTCTCAGCGACACCATAATGTTCACGAAGTCCCTTCAATACGGTTTCATGGTTTTGTTTAAGTTCCTCGGGCGTCCATTTATCATTCTGGTGCAGAGTTCTCAGTGAGTTCGGACACGTATCGATGCATTTCTCAAAGTAACGCTTCTTTTTATCCTGGTAGTCCAATCGCCCTTGAGATGAGTTCTTACGCCGGGTGATGAGCACTAGATTTCCGAGCTTGTGAGTCCACTCGGCACGCTCATCGTCACTGAAATCCTTCACCCATTGGCTCGTGCTGTTTGGATTCTGTGGCAGGATGTGTTCGACAGATAGTGTCTCAAAGTGCATGCGTAGGGCATGATCGTGGTAGAGATAATCGAGCTTTAAAAGAATATAACGAGCAAAGCGCTTTCCGTACACGGAACCATCCAGAACACGAAGAAAAGAATCTTTATCAATGTCGAAGCACCCGGAATTTAATATATCATCTACATTACCAGCGTCATCGATCACCTTGATGACCCGGTTCATTGCCTCTATGCGGTCTGTTGGAGAGTATTGTCCGATCCAGTCAGACGAAAATTTATTGTCCAGTTGCTTTAGAAACTCTAGCATACGCTCGTACTCAAATTTGTCGAAATAGCGTAGGAACGGCGGCACCCAGTCCGTCGCAGGCAACCCTGTCAGCATTACCTTTACAAGGTTATCAAACTCAAAGCTGCTACCGGTCTCATCATAGTTCTGACCGCCAAGGATGGTACGGTAGTGGTTCAAATATCGTTCTATCAGTTGGAAAGTTTCTCGGCCTTTCTTCAGCAGCACAGGTTTTTTCTGGCCCGTAGCCTTATCCCTCTCCTTGGGGTCATAAATCTTGTCCTCATATTCTTGAAGCAGGTTCAACCTCGCTTTGTCCTTAACGAGGATGGTTCGAACATGGCTTAGAAAGCGGTCAAAATCATCCCCAAGCTCACCTTCAGCCTCTTCCCACAACTTGGCACCCTCTGTGCCAATGAAAGTGAGACACCTACCCCTTGATAAATTAGTGTAGGGCGGGTAGGAGATTTACCTATGAAAACAATACAACTGACATCACCTGACAGCAACCAGGTTAAGGTTTC
>SDBS01007732.1_pt1 | contig 10418 bp, 7 predicted proteins | sample 2277091 | NCBI WGS metagenome assembly SDBS01 (sample SAMN10404972, study PRJNA504765) | marine sediment metagenome | isolation source: marine sediment core GS10_PC15, 163 cmbsf | place: Arctic Ocean: Southern Knipovich Ridge | collected 2010 | reverse complement strand
CAAGGAAATTAAAGATCCTAAGGTTGTAAAACGAAAATATAGATATTGGCGGATCCGTACCTTTTATAGTATGTATGTCGGATATGCTTTTTTTTATTTTTCACGTAAAAGTTTTACTTTAGCTACTCCCGCCATGGTAGCTCATTTGGGATTCGATAAATTTCAAATCGGAATGTTGGGTTCTATACTCTCATTGACTTATGGAATTAGCAAATTCATAAGCGGTATTATGTCAGATAGATCCAACCCAAGATATTTTATGTCGATTGGTCTTATTTTGACTGGTATTTTTAATATCTTTTTTGGATTTTCATCAACTTTTTTGCTTTTTGCGATTTTTTGGGGGCTAAATGGTTGGTTTCAAGGTTGGGGATGGCCGCCTTGTGGTAAGCTTTTAACCCATTGGTATTCACAATCTGAAAGAGGTCGTTGGTGGAGTATTTGGAATACATCTCATAATGTTGGAGCTTTTGTTGTAGCGCTCATTGGAGCCCCAATAGTTCAATATTTTGGTTGGCGCTATACCATGAATATTCCAGGGATTGCTTGTATTTTAATAGGTCTGTTTTTAATAAATAGATTAAGAGATACACCGAGATCACTGGGTCTTCCAACAATTGAAAAATATAGAAATGATTTTCCATCTAAAAAACATGATAAACCAAGATATCGTTTAACGACTAAAGAGATCTTATTTAAATATGTTTTGAAAAATAAATATATTTGGATTTTAGCTATTTCATATTTTTTTATATATATAATCAGACAAGCGGTTAATGAATGGACAATACTTTTTTTAGTAGAACAAAAAGGAGCTTCATTTTTAGTTGCCGGATCAAGCCTTATCTGGTTTGAAGTTGGGGGAGTTTTAGGTTCTTTAGCGGCTGGTTGGGGATCAGATTATTTATTTAAAGGGCGTCGAGGTCCTATCAATGTTATATTTACTATTGGTCTTTTAATCTCTTTATATCTTATGTGGAGAACGCCTGGAGGAAAAATCTTGATAGATTTCATATTTATTTTTTTCCTAGGTTTTTTTGTTTTTGGACCCCAGATGTTAATTGGTGTTGCAGCAGCTGAACTCTCTCACAAAAAAGCTGTGGGTACCGCCACTGGTTTTATCGGTTGGTTTGCATACCTTGGAGCTGCTATGGCAGGCGCTCCTTTGGGAGCTTTGCTTAAAAAAACTGGATGGGAATCATTTTTTATCATATTAATAATAAGCGCGATAATAGCTCTCTTATTTTTACTACCACTTTGGAAAGTCAAAGCTATTTCTGATCCACTTGAAGATTGATAATTTAAAGATTTTTTTTGGTTTTATTTTATTTGTCAAAGATTTAGCATTCTTTGAAATAAATTTTCAAAAAGAAAAAATATGAGCGCATTTCAAATATCTGTTATAGCATCTAATGATCCAATCAGATTAAGTAAGATATCATACGATCAAAAAACACCTTCAAATCTTGCATATATTATTAATAGCTATCTACACGGATCGAATAATACTTACACTAAAATTGAGGGTAATATCCTATTGAGGCCAGGCAGTAATTGTGATATTGCTATTGTAGGATCTCTGCCTGAATCTACTGGCAGTGAAACAATATTTTCTTTGATAGATGAGTTAGGAGAAGTGAGTACTTTTCATATTTTAAAAGGATCATCTGAAATAAATATTTTAGATTTTTATATCCCATCTTATGCTAAAAAAGTTCAAATTTTGGCTGCATCTAAATTTAAAAATGGAAAAATTTCAAATATAAGTTGCTATGAATTTTTAGTTGAAAAAGTGGAGTCATTAAGTCGGCACCCTGCTCAAGCCTAGAGTTTAATTTTTTTTGAAATTGGGCTTGAATGAGAATCAATTTCGATTTATACTAATAGTTGCCCGTAACATAAAGTTAAGAAAAATAAATGTCTTGGATTTCACTTCATAACCACTCTAGATTTTCTATTTTAGATTCCACAATAGACGTAAAAAATTTAGCCAAACTTGCTAAAGAAAATGATATGCCAGCTATCGCTTTGACAGATAGTGGGAATATGTTTGGCGCTATAGATTTTTATAAAGCTTGTAAATCATATGATATAAAACCAATCATCGGGTGTGAGCTTATGGTAGCTCACAGCTCAAGATCTGAGAAAAAAAAACGCGTTGGGTCACCGCTTGCTTATCCAATTGTCCTTCTAGTAAAAAATGAGCAAGGTTATAAAAATCTATGTGCTCTGACATCCAAAGCCTATTTAGAAGGTTTTTATTATTATCCAAGAATCGATAAAGAGCTTTTAGAAGAATTTTCAAAAGGACTGATTTGTCTTTCAGGACCTGTAAATTCATCATTAGCCTACAAAATATTAAATTCAAATGAAGAAGAGGTAGAAAAAGAAGTTACTTGGTTTTTAGAGCTATTTAAAAGTGATTACTATTTTGAAGTTCAAAATCATGTGATGAAAGATGAAGATATTTTAAACGATAAAATAAAAAAAGAGCCTTGGCTCTATCAAAAATTCACTGATTTTTTCCAAAGACAAGAAAAAGTTAAAAATAAACTTTTTGAGCTAAGTGAAAAATATAACATTAAAACTGTTGCTACAAACGATGTACATTATGAAAAAAGATCTGAGTGGAAAGGGCATGAAATACTTCTTAATATTGCCTCTGGCATGGCATCTGAAATTTGGGAAAGAGATTCTAAAGGTATTCCTAGATATAAAATTGCTAATCCCAAAAGAAAAACTTATCCTTCTCACGAATACTATTTCAAAACCCAAAATGAGATGGAAGAGATTTTTTCTGCCTCTCATATCAGTTTAGAAAATACCAAAGAAGTGGCAGATAAATGTACTTTTGAAATCGATTTTACAACTAAACATTATCCGGTTTTTTATCCACCAGATTTGAAAGAAGGTGAGGATAGAGCTAAAAAGGCTGAAGAGTATTTATATAACCTTTGTAAAGAGGCAATTAGCAAAAGATATACGGATGATAAATTAAAAAAAGTTAAAGAAAAATTCCCAGATGATGACCCCTTAGATGTAGTTGAAAAAAGATTAAAACACGAATTTGAGCTTATCTCTTCTAAAGGGATGTGTGACTATTTTTTAATAGTTTATGATTTTATTTCTTGGGCTAAAAAGAAAAATATTCCCGTCGGGCCTGGTCGAGGATCTGCGGCGGGTTCTATCATTTCATATTTAATAGAAATTACCGATATCGAACCTTTGAGGTTTAACCTTTTCTTTGAGAGATTTATCAATCCTGAAAGAATCTCATATCCTGATATAGATGTTGATATTTGTATGGATAGAAGATCTGAGGTTATTGACTATACTGTTAAAAAATATGGTAAAGATAAAGTTGCTCAGATAATTACCTTTGGAACCATGAAAGCCAAAATGGCAATTAAAGATGTTGGAAGAGTTTTGAGCATTCCTTTAGCAAAGGTCAACAGTATTGCCAAACTTGTGCCTGATGATCCAAATATGAACCTTGAAAAAGCTTTGCAAATGGATCCTGAATTAAAGGAGGTTTATGCAAGTGATGAAGAAGCAAAAAAATTAATAGATATTGCAAGAACTATCGAAGGGTCCATTAGAAATACGGCCACTCATGCTGCCGGCATTATTATTTCAGCAAATCCTCTAACCGAGCATATTCCTATTTGCATTTCTAAAGATTCAGAAATGGTAGTAACTCAATATTCAATGAAACCAGTCGAGGCGATTGGCCTGTTAAAAATTGATTTTTTAGGACTTAAAACTTTGACCTCAATCCAAAAAGCCGCTGCTTTAGTTCAAAAAAACTCAGGCAAAAAAATAGATTGGGAAAATTTACCTCTAGATGATAAACCAACTTTTGATCTTTTAAATAAAGGACAAACTCTAGGCATTTTCCAGTTAGAATCAGGTGGCATACAAGGGCTTGTTAAACAACTGCATATCGATTTTTTTGAAGAGATTATTGCAGTTGAAGCACTTTATCGACCTGGCCCAATGGATATGATCCCATCTTTTATAAATAGAAAACATGGAAAAGAAAAAATAGAAATAGATCATCCCTTGATGAAAGATATTTTAAAAGAGACTTATGGAGTTATGGTCTATCAAGAACAGGTTATGCAAATTGCCTCAACTCTAGCCGGCTACTCTCTTGGAGAAGGTGATGTTCTAAGACGTGCCATGGGAAAAAAAGATCATCTAGAGATGACAAAACAGAGGCAAAAATTTGTTAACGGTGCTAAGAAAAATAATATCAATGAGACTTTAGCGACAAAAATTTTTAATAAAATTGAAAAATTCGCTTCTTATGGATTTAACAAATCTCATGCGACTGCATATGCTTTCATTTCATATGTAACGGCATATTTCAAAGCCAATTATACGAAAGAATGGTTAGCTGCTTTGATGACTTGTGATAGATATGACATTTCAAAAGTTGCAAAATTTATTAGAGAGAGTAAATCCTTAAATATTGCTATTTTACCACCTAGTGTAAACGAAGCTGAAGATGAATTTAATGCTACTAAAGATGGTATTAGGTTTGCGATGTCTGCAATAAAAGGTATTGGCTCAAGTGTCGTTGAAGCAATAGTTGATCAGAGAGAAAAAAATGGGCCATATAAAAACCTTTATGATTTCATTGAAAGAGTGGACAAATCACGTGTCGGCAAAAAAAACATTGAACTTCTTATAGATGCAGGATCTTTTGATTTTACTAATTGGACTAGAGATGAAATGAAAGTTAGTATTGAAAAAATGTACGATCAATCAACCAGAGAGCAAAAAGATTTAGATAATGGTGTTATAAATCTTTTTTCTTTGTTAAATGAGAAAGATGATAATTTTTCTTCTCCTCCTAAAATAAATAAACAACTCTCTCAAGTAGAAAAACTTAATCGAGAAAAACTGCTTTTAGGATTTTATCTAACTGGTCATCCAATGGATAAATATCAAAATATTTTACAAAGGCTCTCTTGTGTGCCGCTAAAAGATGTAGAAAAATTTGAAAGACTAACTTTAATTAGAGCGGCTTTTATAATAGATGAAGTAAAATTCAGGATTTCAAAAAATCAACGTAAGTTTGCTATTTTAACTATCTCAGATGGTATGGAAAGATATGAGCTGCCTATTTGGCCAGCTCTTTATTCTAAAAAAAATTCTCTTTTAGAGGAAAATCAATTAGTATATGCTATTTTGCAAATTGAAAAAGTTGATGGTGCGATTAAACTGCAATGTAAATGGTTAGAAGATCTTACAAAAGCTGAAGATAAAATGATTAAAGAGTGTGATGATGCTTATGATAAGATGAAATTAAGTATGAATAATTTCGAGATGAGAAGAAAAAGGAATGGATTTATGAAAAATAAAGAAAATGAAAAAAGAATCTCAAATGTTAAAATTACACTCGATGCAGATATTATTCGTTTTTCTCAAATCATGAAATTGAAAGATATTTTTAAGAATCATCCAGGAGAAACAAAAATAGAGCTGCAGTTTTTAGCAAAAGAAGAAAAAGTTGGGATTTTAGAGATCGATTCCATTTATAGTATCAATTTTCAAGATGATTTTAAAAATAAAATTTTAAATATACCAGGAATTTTAACTCTAAGCTCCAGTTGACTTTATTTGTTTTTTTTTATAAATTCTTGTTTAAAAATCGGTAAGTTCATGAAATTATTAAAAATTTTGTTTTGGTGTTTGTTAATATTTAAAATACCAGCTGTTAGTGCCAATGTTCCTCTGGAATCTGTTCATGAATACTACTCTTATGCATCAGATGCCTTTGAAAGACAAGATTGGCTCAATGTTGTCAAGTTTTGCAAAGTAATAATTCAAAAATATCCAGAGAGTTCTTTTACCAAAGATGCTCTTTTTTCTTTGGGAGTTGCTTATTTTAATTTGAAAGATTATGAAATATCAAATAAATATTTTACTAGATATTTAAAAGATGATTTTAATCCTAAATATTTTGAAGAGACTATGCATTATAAATTTTTGATAGCCAAAAATTTCAAGCAAGGATCTAAAAAAAGACTTTTTGGATGGAAAAAAGGACCTAAAGTTGTTTTTGCCGAAGAAGATGCTTTAGCTATTTTTGATGAAGTTATTGCTACTATGCCCACTCATGAGCTAGCTCCTAAAGCAATGTTTGCCAAAGGAGAACTTTTATTTAAGGATGAAGAATATAAAGATAGCATAGCAACCTTTGAATCTTTAATTGAGAGATTTGAAAAACATGAACTCGCAATTGAGAGTTATATTGAAATAGGAAAAGTTTATTTAAAACAGACAACTTATAAAAAACAAGATCCTGATCTTTTAGATTTAGCCGAATTTAATTTTAATAAGTTTAAAGAATCCTACCCACAAGAAAAAGAAAAGATTACAGAGCTTCAAGTAATTGTTTTGGAAATGAGAGAGATGTTTGCTAAAGGATTTTTAGATATTGCAAAGTTTTATGAGAAAACTAATAAAAAAGATGCTGCACTCATCTATTATTCAAAAATCATCAATGGTTTTAGCGATACTGAATCTTCTAAAACTGCCCAGGCTAGATTCGATAAGTTGAATGAAAAGTAGTATTGTATTATTAATTTTTCTACTGACATCTTGTGGATATCATTTAGGCCGATCTCAAAATGCAGAAAATATAAGCGTCTCTGTCCCATATATTTCAGATGATTTTTCCGGTATCTTTACCAATGAAATAATCAAACAAGTCTCTAATTCAAGTTCGTTGAGCTATAACTATTCAAATGCTGATTATTTTTTAGATATTAAAATTATTGAGAACTCTACCAGACAGATTGGGTATAAATATGATAGAAATAATCAAAATGCTCGTCAAAAAAACCTCCGTTCTACAGAAGGTAGGCAGCAGGTTACAGCTTTAGTTGAACTAATTGAGAAAAGAACCAATGTTACAAAATTTGGCCCATATAAAATAAAAGCTTCCTCCGAGTTTGACTATGTGGACCAAGATTCATTAAATGATCTCTCTTTTGTCAATCCAATAGGACAAAGAGGAACGGTTTTATCTTTTTCTTTGGGCCAATTAGAATCCATTGAAAGCGCCAAAGAGGCAACCTTAAAACCTTTATATGAAAAGCTAGCAAAAAAAATTGTGGATGCTATTTCAACTTATTGGTAAACAATAAATATGAAGGTGTTATTTCAGCAAAGTAAGAGTTTTGATGCTCAACTTATAAATCTCTATCAAATGCTCATCTGGGTAAGAGAGAGAGTATCCAAATATTTCCCCCAAAGGGATTTAGAAAAAATTGAGTTGGCTACCGAAGAGGCTATCGTTAATATTATCAAACATGGATATAAAAAAAATAAGGGAAAAATACTAATAGAAATCATAGTCAATCGAGAACTGAGTTTAATCTTTAAAGATAAAGGTTCTAAATTTAACCCACTAAGTGTCAAAGAAAAAATAGATAAAACTAAAGACCTTCACAAAAAAAAAGAAGGCGGTCTCGGCATTTTTTTTATTTTTGAATGTGTTGATGAAGTGAGCTATCAAAGAAAAGATTCTTATAATATCTTGACCTTAAAAAAGAGAAGAAATCTGAGCTATTAGTCTTGTTTCAAGGTAAATTTTTTAAAAAAAATTTTGATAAAATTAATATCTATTAGTTAATAATTATCTTAATAGAGAGCTTAAGAATTTTTTTCTATAGCAGTCAGAGTTGCTTCCGTTTCTAACATATCTAAAAGATAGTACTGCAAAACCTTAAGTACATATTTTGGGGTATTGTAAACGCCAGCTGTTGTAAATACAATTTCTAAAGAAGTTTTATTGGGTTGGGCATTATAAGCAATCAGAACATAAGTGACTGGTATCTCTTGCTCTGTTTTAGGAACAATCCAAACTAAAAACTGTTCATTGAAAAGAGTTACTTTTTCTTGGCTTTCAACAACATGAAAATATTGGGTCAGATCTTCTGGATCATCTTGGTTTTGATCGATATCATCTAATAAATTTAATTCATGTAGAAGAGCTAAATCAACAGTAATAATTCCATCATGCGCAAGATCAACAAGATTGGCAATATATTGATCATATAACTTTTCTATTTCTGCAGGACTTAACATCGAGTAAAAGCCTCCGTATAATACTTCCCCCGTATTTATATTTTAGCTATTTATAATTACTAGTGTCAAGAAATGCTTTTATTGTTTTATTAAATCCTATTTTATCTACTTGGGTTTTAAAGGTTTTAACTACAAAATAAAATATAAATCAAAGGCTTAATTTGTTTTTAGAAAAAAAATGGTTATGATAAGATCTTAAATAGGAGTTAAAATGATAAGATTATTTCTTTTCTTTTTATTTCTCTTATCTGTTGGGTTTTCAAAACCTTTAGAGTTAGAGATAAATGCTAAAAATGCCATTTTGATCAATGCTGAAAATGGAGCCGTTCTTTTTGAAAAAAAGGCTGATACTCAAATATTTCCAGCAAGCATTACTAAAGTCTTTTCTCTTTGGTATATTTTAGAAAAACATATAAATGATTTAAATAGCTCTACTTTAGCATCTTCACATGCTCTAAAAGTGGTAACTCCAGAAAAAAAGCAAATGAATAAATCCCTTCCCCCTTATATATTGGAAACTGATGGCACTACATTTAATGTCCTTGAAAATGAAAATCTTAAGCTCTCAGATCTATTATATGGGATGATGGTAAGATCTGGTAATGACGCTTCTAATATGGCAGCAGAAGCAACGGCTGGATCGGTTGAGACTTTCATGGAAAATTTGAATATTTTTATAAATGAAAAGGGTTGTAAAGACACTCATCTTTGTAATCCCCATGGTCTTCATATCCAAGATCATATATCGACAGCGAAGGATATTTCATACATGTTAAAACAAGCTCTGACAACTCCCAAATTCTTAGATTATTTTTCTACCAAGTTTTATGTTCGACCAAAGACCAACAAGCAAGCAAAAAAAGAGCTTATTACCTTTAATGAACTTCTAAAACCCGGGAAATTTTATTATAAAGATGTCATTGGAGCCAAAACAGGGTATCATGGTAAAGCAAGATATAACTTGGTTAGTGTTGCTAATAAAGGGGATAGGTCTTTAATTGCGGTTGTTCTCGGCACATCAAACTCAGATAATCGCTATTTAGATACAATAAAGCTTTTTGAATCTGCTTTTTCTGAAAACAAAGAGATCAAACAAGTTATGAGTAAAGACAAAGTATTCAAAGCTAAAATTCCAAAGGCCTCAAAAATTTTAAAAACTAAACTAAAAGAAGATATTGATCTCGAATATTATCCTGCAGAAGAAGGCCAAATAAAAGGATTTATCTTTTGGGATGATGTAAAGGCTCCGATCAAAAAAGGACAAAAAGTCGCTAGTTTAGTTATCAAAACTGAAAATGATGAAATTTTGAAAGAAAAAAGTCTTTATGCCCAAGATAATATCAGAAGGTCTTTTTTAGTAGCCTTAAAAGAGTTCTTTATTAAAGACTAGAAACCTTGATAATGTCTTTGAAATCATTTTATGAGTCTATTTGGACTAAATTTCTGAAGATATCTTTGTTTTTAAACATTTAATAATAAGCTATTTAAATCTGATGTGTACATTTTTAACATTAAGTGTTAAAATTACCAACAGATGGAGTTAAAAATGTTAAAAAGATTTATAGAAGATGAAATCAAAGCTTATTTAAAGATAATGCCAGTTGTTTTGATTACAGGAGCAAGACAAACAGGAAAAACCACTTTAATAGAAGAGTTGGCCAAAAATAGTAATTATACTTTTGTGACATTTGATGATGATCTTGCCTTATCTAGTGCTCTAAGAGATCCTTCTGGATGGATAGAATCAATGCCAAAACCATTAATTATAGATGAAGTACAAAGAGTTCCTGAAATATTTTTACCGATAAAAAAAGATGTTGATCAAAATAGAAAACCAGGAAGGTATATTTTAACAGGATCCGCAAATCCAATGTTACTGCCAAAACTGGGAGATTCTTTAGCAGGAAGAATGGGGATAGTAAATATGTTTCCTTTTTCTCAATCTGAGTTGCATCAAAAACAAGAAAAATTTATTGAAAATATTTTTGAAGATGAAATGCCCAATTTCTCATTTAATAAACTAAATATTCAAGATTTTCATAAGATGTTATTATTTGGTGGATTTCCCCCTGTTCAATTATTTCAAAATACTGATGATGTTAAACGTTGGATTGGTTCATATTTAAAAACTATCATGCAAAGAGATGTTCGGAATATTGCAAATATTGCAACCGTTCATGAATTCCCGAGATTATTTAAACTGTTAGCAACAAGAAGTTCTATGTTATTGAATAAGTCAGAAATATCAAGGTCCTTAGGGTTGGTTAATATGACTTTAAAACGTTATCTTCATATATTAGAAACACTTTTCTTTA
>SDBS01007731.1_pt1 | contig 10418 bp, 5 predicted proteins | sample 2277091 | NCBI WGS metagenome assembly SDBS01 (sample SAMN10404972, study PRJNA504765) | marine sediment metagenome | isolation source: marine sediment core GS10_PC15, 163 cmbsf | place: Arctic Ocean: Southern Knipovich Ridge | collected 2010 | reverse complement strand
ATGATCTGGCCGGCGAGTTTGTCGCAGGCCTCGACAACGACCAGATAGCGCAACTGACAAAGGCAATGGTTCAGTTGTCCGAAAAGAAAACCGACGAGGCGATCGAGACCCTCAAGGCCGCCGCTGCGATGGATCCTGCTTCGCTTGTTGCGCAGAAGGCAAAGACACTGCTTGCCGAAAACGGGTCGGAGTTCATTTTGTCGACGTCACCTGAGATTGTCAGAACGCAGCTTAAGAAAGATTTCGGCGAGAAGGTCATCTCGCGGTTCAGGCCCGCCGGGGACATTTTTTCAGTCAAGCTGAATCTTGGCGGTTCGGCGTTTTCCTATGGCAGTGATTTCGACGCCGATCTGGTTATCACCAACAAATCGGCCAACCCGATCATTGTTTCCGATCAAAGCATATTCAGTGGTAACATCAGGGTCGATGCGATCATTCGCGGGGACATCAAGCAAACGATTCGGCAACTGATTTCAAAAAAGACTGTCCCCAGTGTTCCCATAGAGGCGGGCCACTATGCCTCGATTCCACTGGATCTGATGACCGGAGCGCTTAGAAGACTGCTTCTGGCATTTCCTCAGGCGTCGGTGGAGGTGGAGTTTATTGTTTATCTTGATCCGGTCCTCGACGCGGCGGGTGAACCTGCCAATGCCCTTAAGGACATTGAACCGGCACGTATTATCGTTAAGCGCCAGGGGATTGACCTGACGAGGCAGTTTCTCATGCAGCGATTAGACACGCTGGCTCACGGCCAGGAAGGGCAGAGAAATCGAGCGGCCGAGCTGTTTGCGGGCCTGCTCGCTGAGCGCGATTTCATCGCGAAATCGGGTCCCTTGTACCGATATATTCGTGTGGCGCGTCCGATACTTGTCGATGCCGTCAAACGCGGTCTGGCCGATGAGAGCTGGAAGGTGAAGATTCAGGCCATGGGGGCATTGACGCTGTTTTCGGGCTCTTTGGACTATGAACTCACACGGGCGATTTCAAGTAATCTAAGCGATGACCATTGGCCCGTTCGCATGATGGCCCTGTACACTCTGAGTAAATTGCCCGGCGACGGATTTGGACAGGTGATCGACTGGTCGGCTAAATACGACTCACAGCAGCTTGTTCGCAGCATGGCGGTCGCTTTAGGGGGCCAGGAGAAGCCCGGATCCGGCGAATCCAACTGACCGGCAGGCGGCAGGGGTAACGGCAAGGGCGGGATTCGGTGGTTTTTCTAAAAAAGGCTTGTAATAGTTGCCGAAAATCTGTAAACTCCCGACTTTTATGTTAAAGCGGTTGTTGTTTTGAAAGGGTAAGTAATGCCGGCAAAAGTTGATGGTGAAAAGTGTACAGCGTGTGAAGCCTGTGTCGAGTCGTGTCCGAGCGAGGCCATTACGATGGCCGAGGACAAGGCTGCCATTGAGGCGGACAAATGTGTCGACTGCGGTGTCTGCGTCGACGAGTGTCCAGTCGAAGCTATCAGCATGGATGAGTAAGTTGATCCATGAAAGTGGCCCCATCGTCTAGGTAGGCCTAGGACACCGGGTTTTCAACCCGGCAACAGGGGTTCGAATCCCCTTGGGGCTATTTCCAATTTATCCTGTAAGCCTTTATAGTGCAAAGATTTGCGGATTTTTCCTATAGGTCGCAAAATCGGTTTTGTGCTACTTTTTTGTGCTACTTTTTTCTCTTTTTGTAATTCAGGTAAGCCTCCTCATCACCCTAATAATTCCAGGATCGCATTCTCCAATCCCTTTGAAAGCGTATTATAGCCATAATGGTTTAGGAAATCGATAGTGTTGGCTGGAGTAGGGAATGTCCCATCCATGGACGCCTGTAAAGAAATCAGAAGCCGGCTTTGAAAGAGTGAATCCTTGACAGTTGAAGGTGAATTTGGTACGATTACAGAGGATGAAGCGATAGAATCATGTTTTTAACCGTGTAAATGGGAAATGTCAGATAAGGAGTATTTTGATGCGTTGCAGTAAATCGCTATTGTTGAATTGCGTCTGTTTTTTGGTTTTGATGTCGGTCGTTGCGGCCGGGGCCGAGACTTTGCGTTTGCCTAATATTTTCGGCGACCACATGGTGCTTCAGTGTGAGTTGCCTGTCGTGGTCTGGGGCTGGGCGGAGGAAGGCGCGCAAGTGACGGTTTCGTTCGGCGCGCAGAGTAAATCCACCAAGGGCGACAGCGATGGGCGATGGCGCGTGCGGTTGAAGCCGCTCGAAGCGAGCTCCAGGTCGGCAGTCTTGCAGGTGCACAATCCGTCTGCCAAACAGACGATATTCGCCTTGACTAATTGGTCGAGCGGGCAAAAGGCCGATGTCGGCATTGGCAACAGCCCCCAGGGCAACCTCGATTACACGTTTCGTGCCAATGCCGGGGAATATCAACTCAAACGCCTGATGGTCCTCGTGCGGCAGGCGTTGTGAGAGGGCTCGTACGAAGGGCCTATCCCAATCACCCGGCCCAATTGCAACTCAGCTTAACGTTGGACATCAAAGATGTAGTTGGATCAAGACCCAGGATATTTTCGATGCCGCCGCCAAGGCTGTCTCTCCTGAGCAGTGGATCTGGGACGGTGTTCATCCCCTCCCGCAGGGTCACGAGTTCATTGCACGCAATTGGCTGCAGGAAGTCAGTGCCCGTTCGGGTTAGATTTGAATGATAGAAGGCTTCCAACAAAATGAGTGCACGCTATCGTCGCATAGGATAACAAAACAGGATTGGGCTCAGTTGCATTTGGGAGTTGAATCTGCTTTAATTGAAAATCCCAGGACAAACTAAAGGACGAAGAAGATGAAAGAAGCTATGTACTTGTTTACTTTAGCTATTATTACTGTTGGCTGCGGCGTTCAACCAGAAAATGTGCTGTTACGAGAGTGGGACACACCTTTTCGGACGCCCCCATTCGATGAAATCAAAAGCGAGCATTTTATGCCTGCATTTCTCGAAGCAATGGAAGCTGAGAAAGCTGAGGTTGAGGCGATTGCAAACGATGAAGAAGGGCCCACCTTTAAGAACACCATTGAAGCATTGGAAGAAAGCGGAGAGCTGCTTGATAGAGTAAGCAGGGTATTTGGCTGCCTCAACGGCGCTAACACAAATGATGAATTGCAGAACATATCAAAGGAAGTTGCACCGTTGCGGGCTAAACACAATGACGATATCAATTTAAACGAAACACTTTTCGCAAGAATAGAACAACTCTATGAAAAGAAAGAAAGTCTTGGGCTTACCCCCGAACAAGACACATTGCTGGAAAACTATTTTCTGGGTTTTGTCAGGAGCGGAGCTAATCTCAATGATGAAGATAAGGATAAGTTAAGAAAAATAAATGAGGAATTGAGTAATCTTTACGTTAAATTCAGGCAGAACCATCTGAAACAGACCAACGCCATCGGGCTGGTAATAGACAAGGATGAGGATCTCGCTGGTCTTCCGGATGGAGTTGTTCAAGCTGCTGCTGAAATGGCAGAAGCAAGAGACATGGAAGGGAAATGGGTGTTTACACTTCAGAAACCAAGTTTTATTCCCTTCCTGATGAATTCGAAAAAACGCGAACTGCGGGAGATCGTATTCAAAGCTTATGTCAATCGCGGTAATAACAACGACGAATTTGACAATAAGAAATTGATATCCAGGGTTGCCGCTCTCAGAGTCAGGAGAGCGAATTTGTTGGGCTATAAAACCCACGCTGATTATGTTCTTGAAAGAAACATGGCTGAGAATCCTGAAAATGTCTACAAATTTCTAAACGACTTGTGGAAACCCGCGTTGAGAAGGGCAAGAATGGAAGTTGCGGATATGCAGGCAATCATCGACAAGGAAGGGCACGATTTCAGACTGCAGGCCTGGGACTGGTGGTATTATGCCGAGAAAGTGAAAAAAGAAAAATACGCTCTGGATGATGCTATGCTTCGCCCCTTTTTCAAAATGGAAAATGTTCGCAATGGCGTTTTTAATGTGGCCGAAAAGTTGTACGGAATAAAATTTGTTAAGAGGAATGATATTCAGGTTTATCATCGGGACGTTGAAGTATTTGAGGTTCTGGAAGCTGATGGAACACATCTGGGTATTTTTTACTCTGACTATTACCCACGCAGCGGCAAACGAAGCGGCGCCTGGTCCAGCTCGTTTAGAAGCCAGTCCAACATCGAAGGTAATTTCATTGCGCCACTGGTTTACAATGTTGGCAATTTTGCAAAGCCCACTGCAGATAAGCCGTCCCTAATGAGTATAGATGAAGTGGAAACACTGTTTCATGAATTAGGCCATGGATTGAACAGTCTCTTCGGAAATACGATTTACAGCGGATCGAGAAGAGTGCCCAGGGATTTTGTTGAACTTCCCTCACAAATTATGGAAAACTGGGCGAGGGATCCCGCCGTACTGAGGACCTATGCGCTTCATTATAGAACCGGCACGCCGATCCCACAGGAACTGATCGACAAACTTGAAAACTCCAAACACTTTAACCAGGGCTTTATGACGGTTGAGTATCTGGCTGCCTCTTTTCTCGATATGGATTGGCACGCACTGACAGATACATCCGAGCGGGACGCCGCAGAATTTGAAAAAGAGTCAATGGAGAAAATTGGATTGATATCGGAGATTGAATCTCGCTACCAAAGCACAAATTTCGGCCATATATTTTCCAGCGGAGGATATTCTTCCGGGTATTACAGTTATATATGGGCTGCTGTTCTTGACGCTGATGCATTCCAGGCATTCAAGGAAACCGACCTGTTTAACAAAGAGCTGGCCGCTTCATTCAGAAAGAATGTTCTCTCAATGGGAAGCAACGATACGATGGCTCAATATATTAAATTCAGGGGATTTGAACCCAAAGTTGATGCGTTACTCAAGAGGCGCGGACTGGACTGAAAATATCGGCTCTTGCCGGAACAGATTTCGCTCCCTGCGATTCTGACAGAGGCGCTTGTCACGCTGTTTGCCGGATTGCTGATCATCGCGTGGAGTGCAAATATGTTCCCGTTGAAGCTGTTGCAGCAACGTTATTTCTGCTGTTCAAGGAGGGATTCTTTTGGTATACTAATGCATATGTTGGCAAGCAAGGTTCAAGTCCCAAGGAGATGACAAAATGACAAGCCAAAACAGATTACAATTTAGCATTGGCTGTGCGCTGCTGGTTCTTGTCGGTGCTGTGAGCGGGGCGGAGGATTCCTCCGAAGAAATAAGGAATACTCTCAGTCGAATCGAAATCAGAAACGATATCTGTGTTGTACTCGGTTTGCCGAATAAGGAGATTCGTTCCTTGTTGTCTGAGTTCGCTGCTGAAAGGAATCTGATAGTCTATTTTCAGTCCCCCGATCTGAATGAAGTGGCCACCATGCGCCAATCAGCCGACAGGCGCGGATTGCTGGGGACTCGAGTTTTCGTTGAGGAAGGAGGTTGGGATTCCGTTCACCTGGCCGGCAACCTTGCCGGGATGGTGTTTGTTTCCGCTTCTGCGAGAGACAGCGTAAGTGAAGAAGAGCTCCTTCGGGTAGTGTACCCCGGGGCAGCAGTTGTCATCGGCGGAAAACAGATCATCAAACCGCACGCTGACAACACCGATAGTTGGAGCCATCCCTATCACGGCCCCGACAACAATCCCCAATCCACCGATCAGCGAGCACGCGCGCCTTATATGACCAAGTTTCTTGCCGACCCGAAATTCGTTCCCATGCCGGAAATCTCGGTTGCCGCGGGAGGGAAAGTCTTCAGGGCCTTTGGCCACATTGCCCACAAGGCGAATCAGAATGAAATGTTGAACACTCTGATATGCGTAAATGCTTACAACGGGATCATCATTTGGAAGCGGCCTTTGAAAAAAGGATTCATGATCCATCGCAACACAATGATCGCAACCCCTGAGGTGTTATACATGGCCGATGACGAATCATGTAAACTGATAGACACCCGGACCGGACAAGTTAAGGATGAAATTGTCATCCGTGAAGGCATCGCTGACGGTCCGGTATGGAAATGGATGGCCATGGAGGACGGCATTCTCTACGCCCTGATAGGAGGCTCCGAAGCCGAGATACATACGCGACCGTCAGGAACGCCCGGATTAGGACACTGGCCGTGGGGGATGTGGGAAGGTCATGATTATAAGGATCCGAAAACGAATTTCGGCTTTGGACGCACATTTGTTGCGATCGATCCGAAATCAAAGAAGCTTCTATGGCACCGCCGAGAGGATGACTATCTGGACAGCCGCGGCGTGTGCATGAAAAACGGGAGGCTCTACTTCTACAGCCCTGGGAAATATCTGGCATGTCTCGATACGAAAACACGGAAGATCGTCTGGAAGACTTCGGCTGCAGACTTGCTCGAAGCGATAGGCCCTCACCGCCGGGCGCAGCAGCCTGTTACCGGGTATTCGACGACGACGTATATCAAATGTGATGACGAACATATTCTCTTTGCCGGACCACAGCGAAGCCGTCTTGTAGTCGCGAGTGCAAAAGACGGAAAACTGTTGTGGAGCAAAGAAGGTGGAAATCTTCAGCTTGTACTCCGGGATGATGGTTTCTATGGCGCAGGTCCCGGCCGAGCCGGGGCGAAGTATGCCTACAAGACCGGGGAGGTGTTGGTCAGGCTGCCTAACCGAAGAGCATGCACCAGGGCGACGGGGAGCATTGACAGTGTCTTCTTTAGAACCTCGGGCGGAACCGTGCGAGTTGACACGGCTTCCAACACCGCCCAGCACATTGCTCCAATGCGTCCTCCGTGTCAGGATGGAGTGATCATTTCCGACGGGCAACTTTACTGGGGACCGTGGATGTGCGGCTGCCAGTTGTCTTTGTACGGGCATATTTCTTTGGCGCCGGCGGGTGATTTTAACTTTAAGCCGGCCCTCGACGACTCCAGGTTGGAAACAGGACCAGGCAACATCACGTCCGTGGCGGATTTCAAAATCGAAGAGGACGATTGGCCGGTGTACCAGGGCAGTAACAGCCGGATACCTTATTCAAATGTGCACATACCCGAAGAGATTGAGACGAAGTGGAGCATTGATGCGACGACGGCCATGCCTACTGCTCCGGTAGTGGCGGGAGATATGGTCTTTATCGGTGATCGCAAGGGAGTGGTCCAGGCGATTGATGCCGACGGGCACCGGCAGTGGAAAGCCTATACCGGAGGAGCTGTTTACTTTCCTCCCGCCGTGGCGCGCGGGCGGGTATATGCCGGCTCGGCCGACGGCTGGGTGTATGCTTTCGAGGCTGCGACAGGAAGACGCTTGTGGCGTTTTCGTGTCGGACCTGCAGGCCGGCGGATTCCCGTTTACGGCAAGCTTATCTCCACGTGGCCGGTTGCAGGGGGAGTTGTCGTGCAAAAAGGTATTGTATATGCTGCGGCGGGGATTGCTCATTATGACGGCACTTATGTAGTCGCGTTGGATGCCGCTACAGGACAGGTCAAATGGTACAATGACGAATCCGGTACATTGTCCAAAAAAGTCAACAGTGGAGTAAGCTTGCAGGGCAGCCTGTCGATACAGAATAATGAGCTTCGTTTCACAGGCGGCGGAGTCTATCAGACGGCACGGTATGACCTGGAGACCGGAAGGTGTCTCAATGAGCCCCATGAGGGACTGAATTCACGGTTCCCCACTGCTTTTTATGCGTATTTTCCCGGGTATGCACAGTATCAATCGCTCAATCGTGGATATCCCGATGGCAGGCTTCTTCGGTACAACGCCAGCTACGAAGGAAGCAAGCACAACACTCTTGCGCTGATGGGACCCGTTCTCAAGACCGGGCAAACGCCGGCCCCTCTGACGGATCGTCGGACTGACAGGCGACGAGTGCAGCCGCAACGAAAAGTCATATGGCAGGATAAGCCTGGGACCCGCTTCAAGGGATTTGTTGTGACTGACGATGTTCTTCTTGCCGCGGGTGTCAGGGGCGGCGCAGAAGACGCGACATCTTCTCTGGCGGCTATTCGAATAACGGATGGAACCGTGCTCTGGCGTAAGGAACTGTCTGCTCCTGTTGTCAAGGGCGGAGTTGCCATCGACAGCAAAGGACGCATTGTTGCGGTTTTGGAAAATGGGAAGGTTGTGTGTGTACAGTAACTAGCGCACCGGAATAATATTACTCGCTTTGTCCGATCTGATTGATGAGGTCTATGAAAACCGAGACAAGCTCAATTCGTTGAGTTGGGAAGGGGACCGCACATGAAACGCACTGCAACATTCGCGATTATGATCCTGGGACTGCCTTACAGTGCAAATATGTGTGTCCCGAAGACATGTGAGGTTTAACGTGTCATGCTTCATGGAAGATGGAGGATTTCCCCGCGGATGAGCATGGTTTCCGCCTCGGCAGCGAGCAGACATCTTCTCCCAGCCATCGACATTTTGCGAATCTACTGATGATCTATCCTCTCTATCTGGTGAACATTGAACAGGAAGGTGCAATGGATGTGCTGAAGAAATCCTATGATCGTGCCCATTCGATCAATGGTTTGCCGGCCATGGTGCAGTCACAAGCCGGCCCGATTGGTGCAGCCCTGGGACAGGGGGATACTGTATTGGAAGGATTGAAACGATTACAGGGCGATTTGCACCCGAACGGCATGTGGTTCGGAAACCCTTGCCTTGAGTCATCGTTGGGGATGGCCAACATCGTACAAAACATGTTAATCCAGAGTTGGACCGATCCGGCGGCGACGGAGTCGGGGCCCATTCGCATATTCCCTGCAATTCCCTCCACCTGGAAAGATGTGGAATTTCGTGATTTACGAACAGAAGGCGCCTTCCTCGTCTCCGCAAAACGTACAGCCGGGGCGACCAAATGGGTGCGGATCAAGAGTCTGGCAGGCGAGCCCTGTCGTGTACGTCCAGGTTTAGACGGTGAGGTTAACATTAAAAGCAATGGCCGACACAAACTAATAAAAGTGTCACCGGGAACCTATGACATCGACATGAAAAAGGGCGAGGAAATATTATTATATTAAGCCAAAGAAATTTACAATAAGCCGAATTAGGCGACGGCATTCGACATGAGAAATAAGAACGGAGTACAAGTATGAATCACAAGACGTCACATCACCATACCGTTATAACAATTTTCACATTTGCAGTTATGCTGGCCCTCTTTTGCGTGGGCCTGGCGCAGGCCGATGACATCCTTTTGCTTGAAAAGCCTGCGACGAACTGGGAGAAGGAAGCGTTTCCGTTGGGAAATGGGCGGCTTGGGTGTAAGATCTTTGGCGGGGTCGAACAGGAACGGATCCAGTTTAATGTCGACAGCCTTTGGACGGGAAATGAGAATCTTAAGGGTGATTATGGCAAGGATATGGGTTCCTTTCAAGATTTCGGGAGCCTGTACGTTGAACTCGATGCCAAGGGCCAGGCGAGAAACTATAAGCGTACGCTCAACCTTAGCACGGCGGTCAATCGCGTCAGCTATGAGCAGGACGGCGTCGAGTTTGTCCGTGAGACATTCTGCAGTAATCCCGACCAGGTCATCGTTTCCCATATGACGGCAAGCGAAAACGGCAAGTACTCCGGTAGTATCAGCCTTGTCAATCCGCGTGGCGAAAAGGCTTCAGTTCAATCCAATAACATCCACTCTACGGGTACGGAGTCTAAATGGCTAAACTTTTCTGGTACGCTGGAAAATGGGATGGAATACGAGGCACAAGTACATGTCGGGGTCAAAGGCGGAAAGATCGTCAAGGAAAACGACAAGCTTGTTTTTACTGGTTGCGATAGTCTGACAATCACACTTGCAGCTGGGACAAATTATGTTATGGACTACGCCAAAAAGTGGAAGGGCGATCATCCGCATAAGATTCTCAGCAAGCAGGTTGTTCAAGCTTTGGTGGTTAAATATTCATATCTGCTTGAAAGGCATATCGAAGATCACCAGTCGCTTTACAACCGTGTGGCGATCGACCTTGGCAGAACCGAAAAGACTCGGCTTGCCTTGCCGATAGACCAGCGTCTCCAGGCAATCCGAAATGGAAAGACGGATCCGGATATGGACGCGCTTCTGTTTCAGTATGGTCGCTATTTGTTGATTGCCTGTTCAAGACCGGGAACGCTGCCGGCCAATCTGCAGGGCCTGTGGAATGATCGGAACAACCCGCCCTGGCATGCGGATTACCACAGCAACATCAATGTGCAGATGAACTACTGGCTTGCGGAGTCGGCCAACCTGGCCGAGTGTCACAGGCCTCTATTCGATCTGCTCACGGCGTCGCTGGCGCCGTTTCGCAAAGCAACGAAGCTGGCCTACGGCGACAAGATTCGGGGCTTTACCATACGAACATCCCATAACCCGTTCGGCGGGATGGGTTGGAAATGGAACATCCCTGCAAGCGCCTGGTATGCACAGCATTTCTGGGAACATTATGCGTTTGGACGGGATAAGAAGTATCTCGAGACGGTGGCTTATCCGTATCTCAAGGA
>SDBS01007729.1_pt1 | contig 10422 bp, 12 predicted proteins | sample 2277091 | NCBI WGS metagenome assembly SDBS01 (sample SAMN10404972, study PRJNA504765) | marine sediment metagenome | isolation source: marine sediment core GS10_PC15, 163 cmbsf | place: Arctic Ocean: Southern Knipovich Ridge | collected 2010 | reverse complement strand
ATCTAAACAAAAAATGATACCTAAACGAACTAAAAGAATTACTGCAGAATGGCTTAATGAGGTTCTTCACGACTCTGGATATCTTAAGGATTTCAATATTGAGTCAATTTCCAGAGAACCATGGGGTGTAGGGGAAGGATTTGTGAGTGATATGGCAAGATTAACCATTACATATGATAAGGAATCTTCTGAATTACCAAAAACCATGATCGTAAAAATGCCCACAACTTTTAGAACAGCCTTACCCATCGCACTTCAATATAACATTTATGAAAAAGAGATAAGATTTTACTCCGAAGTAGCACCAAAAAGCCCTGTACGTGTACCGGGTCTTATTTATTCGGATTATAATTCAGAAGATAAAAAATATATTCTCATTCTTGAAGATTGTTCGTGTTATGAGTCAGTTGACCAAATAGGAGGTTTAAATTATGAACAAACTAAATTAGCAATAAATTCACTTGCGGATTTTCAAGCACGATGGTGGGATGCTCCAGATCTTTTTTCGTTTGATTGGATGCCCAAACCAAGGGATGAAACATCAATTGCTTTAATCGATACTTTTCGTAATTCATGGGATTTAGCAGTAAAATCAGAAGAATTTCTGAAAGATCTCCCAGAAGGTGCACGAGAAGTTGGAGATAAAATATATAAACAATACCCCTGGCTGGTTGAAGATATCCCAGATGAAAATTTGACTATAGTTCATTTTGATTATCGAGCAGACAATATGTTTTTTGATTCTGAGAATAGTGAAAATCCCATAATAACTTTTGATTGGGGAACACCAAATGTAGGTGGGGGTATTGTGGATGTCGCATACCTTTTAGCAGGAAGTTTAAAAATTGATTTAAGACGGAAAATTGAAAAAGAAATGATTAGTTTATATTTGAAACGATTAGAAGAAAAAGGGATTACAGGGGTTGATTTTGATTATATATGGAAATTTTACCTAAGGTCATTGATGGTTTATGCGTGGTTACCCCCTGTTGGTTTTACACAGTTGGATAGAAGTGATCCAAGGGCAATTAAACTATTTACAGCATATAACAACCGACTTTTTGGAGCTATGATTGATAATGATGCTACTAGTGTACTTCCATCTTAAAAGAATAGAAGTAATATTAAATAATTTACAAAAAGATATACATTCTATTAAGTTTCTAATTTCTCATTAGAGAAAGGGAATAATCTTTTTGAAGAATTACTATTTAATAATTTCAATGAAGAAGTGAAAATCTCTGATTCTATGAGAAAACCAAAAATTTTTTATTAAATTCTGAATATACTAACATTATATTATTAAATTAAACAAACCTAGTATAGATTGAGTTCGAATGAGTTCCTTTTCTGTGATCAGACCAAAAAACTTTCGTGAAAAAGTTTTCTTTCGTAAACTACGCTCACAAGTCGATGGGAATGCAAAAATAGAATATGGTTTAACACAAATCAGAGGTGTTGGGATGAGATTCGCTCAAGCAATTGTTAAAGTAGGGAAATTTAATCCCAATATAAGGTTTGGTTCTATTCCTGAGAAAGATTTAACCAGAATTGAAGAAATAATTGCAAATCCTGTCGAAAATGGAATCCCAAATTGGATGGTTAACAGACCGAAAGATTTGCGTACTGGCAAAGATCTCCATGTTATAGGAAATGTCCTTGACATATCAGTAAAGCGAGACATCGATAGAATGAAAAAAATTAGATCGTATAAAGGAGTACGCCATCGATTAAAATTAAAAGTACGTGGTCAACGAACAAAAAGTACGGGGCGCCATGGATTAGTCGTTGGGGTTATAAGAAAGAAACGAGGTCCACCATCAAGCTAATTTACAAGCTAATTTTAAAGGTGCAATTATGGGAGATCCAAGACGCTTAAAAAAGAAGTTTAAAAAACCAAAACACCCCTTTCAAAAAGAAAGAATCCAAGAAGAACTTGAATTTCTCGGAAAGTATGGTTTGAGAAATAAAAGAGAATTTTGGAAGTCAAGAACTATTCTAGCTAATTGGCGTAAACTTGCTAGACAATCTAGAACGTTAACTAAAGAAAAGGCTATTGCAGCTCAGCAAGAATTACTCAAGAAATTAAGTCGATTAGGTATCATCGGATCTGAAGCGGAATTTGAAGATATACTACGTCTTGATGTAGAAGCCGTCCTAAAAAGAAGACTCCAAACTCTCGTGTACAATAAAGGACTCGCAAGCACCGTTTATCAAGCACGACAATACATTGTTCACGGACATATTCAAATAGCCGGGAAAAAAATCGACGCACCTTCATATATAGTCAAGCAAGCAGAAGAAAATTACATTGATTTTACTGCTAAAAGCCCTCTCTCTAAAAAACATGAAAAACCAACTAAAAGTGAAGCTTAATGAGTGAAAAACAAAAGTGGGCAATTGTTCATATCTTTTCAAGTTATAATAATACAATTGTGACCGCAACGGACCTTAGTGGAGCTGAAACCCTCGCGAAATGCACGGCGGGAATGGTTGTTAAAGCTAGCCGTGATGAGAGTAGCCCGTATGCCGCAATGCAGTGTGGCTTCCGAACCGCGAACGATTTACGGGATAAGGGAATAAGGGGCATCCATATTAAAGTTAGAGCGCCAGGTGGAAATAAAAGTCAGACTCCCGGACCAGGAGCTCAAGCATGCATTCGTGCACTCGCCCGTTCTGGACTACAAGTTGGCAGGATTGAAGAAGTAACTCCTAAGAGCCACGACCATTGCCGTAGAAAAGGCGGCCACAGAGGAAGGAGAGTTTAATCTTCTCCTTAAAGATCTTATTAAACCAATCAGTTTACTACATCCTTTTCTTTGGTTGGGAATTTTTTAGCAAATTTTTCTTTTTGCTCAAGATACATATTAATATAATCATGCTGCCACCTATCCTTCTCACTCCTCAAATCAACCATGCTTTCAGACGAATTTCAGAAGCTTTTTATAACAAAAGAAAAAGGAGATGTAACGCAATTTGAGGAGTGTTTCTTATATTACAAAGAAATAGAATTTCTAAAAATAAATTTAATTTCTTTAGGGTTCAATTTTTTTGATTTAAAGCAGTTTTATACTTTTTTTTTCTTGAAGGTAAATTCAGAGTCTGATTTCAATGAAAATTCCATGGAAAAACTAATGAAAATTAGAAGATTTATTTATATCTTAATAAAATAATTATTTAGTTTTAAAATAAATGATTAAAATGAAGGAGACTAAAAATTATTTTATCGTTGGTCTAGGTGAGGATAGGTCGACGAAACTTGCTGTGGTGGGGGGAAAGGGATTGTGAAAATAAAAAAAAAGTGAATTATTTATGGTAAAATATAATCATTGTGAGAAGTGTAAGAGTGTATATAATACTGAATCTTGGATAGGTGAGGTACATGTATATATCGGAATTTGTCCTTCATGCATGGCAGGAGGACAACAAGAAAATCAAATACAACAAAAAAATGCTGTGGATCATAATATAAATAAAAATAGTACAGAAGAAGCTGAAAGATTGAAAGAGATTCATGAACACACTCAAACTTCACCAATAGAAATAGAACAAAGGCTACTCTCGGGATTAGAGCAGAAATCTAATGATGTTTTATTTGGTGAAGGTTCAATAAATGTTCTGATTAAGGAAATCAAAGATGGTCTTGTAGATAAAGCGAAAAAAAGGATTGGAGAGACATTTCAAAGTTTTGATGTGAATAGAATCGATGCTCAAGAAGTTGTTGATTATGCTGAAAATATTTTGGATTATTTAAGCGAATATAAAAACTATATGGATAAAGTAGTCAAAAAACTACAGGCTAATCGAAAAATGAAGGTAAAAACTGCTATAGGCAAAGTTTTCAAAGAATCAATGGTAAATATGCCAAAAGATGTTGCAAAGGATGTCCTCCTTAATAAGAAGGTAAGGTTAAAAATTGTGTCTGAAAAAGCCGTAAAATGGTATAATATTTACTCAAATACGCGGGATGTATTTGAACTTACTAAACAAATGGCTTTGCATCCATTTAAAGAAATCCAAAAGAAACTTAGCACTCTTCCCTTCTACACTTCGAGTTAGTAAAGTTTTGGAAGGAAAAGATCAGTTCTCCATAAGAAAATAATCCTAAGTCCATAAATATAAATACTACTTTTACCACTTATTCTACAATGACCACTAAATCTATAAAGATAAGTCAAAATACTTACGAAAAACTTGTTGAACTTGCTGGTCATTTACAATCAAAGCAAAAGAGAAAAATCTCTATTGAAGAAACGATTAAGTATTTATTACGAAAAAGAATTAGCAATTTTTCGGAATCATGGGAAATGAGTGATGAGGAATATGAAGAACTAAAAAAGAAGATCGGCGAGGTATGGAAGACTTGGCAATCTGTCTAGATACCGATATTTTAATTCCTTTCCTAAGAAAAGATGCTTCAATTCGCAAAATTATTAAGGAGATAGAAGAGAAGACACAGGTAGCTACTACATCAATTAATTTTTTTGAATTATATTACGGTGCCTATAAATCTGAAACTATGGAAAAAAACCTTTCAGCTGTTGATAAGCTTTCAGAGCAAATTACAATTTTTGATTTTGATCTTGATACTTCCAGATTAATGGGGAAGATTCTCTTAGAATTAGAGAAAACAGGTGAATCTATAGGTCTTCGTGATAGTATGATCGGTGCTGTAGCGATTTTACAAAAAATGCCTTTCTTTACGAGAAATCATAAGCATTTTAAAAAGCTGAAACAATTTGGCTTAGAATTATTTGTAGAATCCTAATTATTATGGCAAAATAAGACCTTTTTGATTTATTGTACCCGTTGACATTAAGCATCCTATAATTTAACTTTATTTTTTATAAAATCTTCGAGGCATTCTCTCCAATAAAACTCGCCTTATGATTATAAAATTTTCACTTAAGAAATTGTTCAATTTAGCTGTTTGAAATAGTCTATTTATGCTTTATATAAGGTCCAAAAGACAAAATGAAAGAGAAATCAATTTCAATTGAAAATCTTATCCTTTTTAATATTTAGAGAATTATTATTGAGAAATAAATTGTCTCTAACACTTATATATTATATAAGTCGACTAATTAATTCTCACCCATACCAGAAGATAATAATAAAAACTTAAATATTGCTTATATTTAATTGTTTTTATCTTACTGTCTATTTTTTGCGCAATAGTTCGATAAGTTCTACAGAACAATCCTATTGGAAGCAAATTTTTAAATGGAAGCAAATTTTTAAAAGGTGAAGTGACTGCTACTATATAATAAAGAGGTCTTTTTATGGAACAAGTAATGAATGAAGTAACCGTCAATAAACCAACACTTAGGGTTGAAGGGCTTAGGGAGGCTTTTTTGCGTCTCAAACCTACTGCTTCGATTGAAAGGGCACGTATTGAAACAAGAATAATGAAGGAAACAGAAGGAGAATCGGTGATAACCCGTAGAGCGAAAGTTTTTGCTGCAACAGTGAGGGAGATGCCGATTTATATCTACCCCAACCAACTTGTTGTAGGTTGCACCGGCGCTAGACCACTCTGTACCAATATCACCCCCGCTATCAATTTAACAAGGCGAAAGGTTGGATATTCTTATTTACTTGGAATGAGAAAAGATGCTCCTTTTGCTCAACTCAGTGATAATGAAAAGAGAGAGTTGGAGGAACTCAAACCATACTGGACAGAACAAGGTAGGAAGGTGAACACACATCACTTCGGTCATAATATCCATAACCATGAGAATGTACTAAAGAAAGGTTTTTTGGGAATAAAAGAGGAAACCGAGGAGAGAATAGCTAGACTTGACCTTGCTGATCCTGATGCTGCTGCAAAGGTCCCCTTCCTTGAAGGCGTAATTATGGCTATGAAGGCTGCAGCTGAAATTGGAGCGAGATTTGCTACTAAAGCAAGGGAATTGGTAAAGGAAGAAGAAGATGAAAAGAGAAAGTCTGAGTTGCTGAGAATTGCTAAAATATGTGATCGGGTACCGGCACATCCAGCGAGAACATTCTATGAAGCACTGCAATCATATTACTTTTCCTATCTGTTACTGTACTGGGAGGTGATTCCATCCTTAGGTTTTAGTCAAGGTAGGATGGATCAATATCTATACCCTTACTATGAAAGCGATATAAGGGAAGGACGAATAACTAAAGATGAGGCGCAGGAGTTAATTGATTGTTATTTACTCGCAGGGAACTATGAAGGTGAATTAACTACTTCGGGGACACCTATGACTGTAGGCGGTGTTAAAGCCAATGGACAGGATGCCACCAATGATTTATCATACATGTTTATTGAGGGTGTAATGCACACTAGGTTACCAGGTCCCTGGCTTAGTGTACTAGTTCATAATCAAATGCCCGATGATTTACTTATTAAAGCGTGCCAACTCTGCTCATTGGGAACCGGTCAGCCACAATTTGTAAATAATGATGTTATGGTATCTCAAGCTCTTGCCCGAGGTAGTATGGGTGGGCCAACGATATCATTGGAGGATGCCAGGAATGCTTCTCCCCAAGGATGTTTCGAGCTCGTAATACCTGGAAAAGATTCTGGGTATTTTTACTTCCGCATGCCTAACCTTGCTGCTTGCGTGGAATATGCGATGAATAATGGCCTACGACGGTTTGACAACCAAAGACTGGGATTAGAGACAGGTGACCCCCGGCAATTCAAGTCCTTTGAAGAAATCCAAGGAGCATTTACTAAACAAGTAGCTTGGATGAGAAGAAACATTCAAATAGCAGGTAATTACGTTGAGAGAAAAGTAATCGAATTTACTCCAACTGTGTATGAGTCTGCACTTATAGAAGATTGCATTGAAAAAGGGATATGCAGGGAAGAAGGAGGGGCTTATTATAACTTTAACAATGGAGGAGCAGTGCTTGCTTCAACTGATGCCGGTGATTCGTTGACTGCAATCAAGAAGCTTGTGTTTGATGACAAAAAAATCACTATGGATGAGTTGTGTGATGCCCTTGATCATAATTTTAAAGGCTATGAGGAATTGCTCCAGATGCTATTAAATGCACCTAAATTTGGAAACAATAATGATTATGCTGATGAACAGGTAGCTTGGGTTTTGCATCAGTGGATGATCGAATTCAACAAAGTAAAGAACTTACGAGGTGGTCAAGGTTGTCCAGGCGGTTCTGTTATGGGATCCTATGTTCCAGAAGGTAGGATAGTTGGTGCTCTTCCATCGGGAAGATTAGCTGGAGAACCTCTAGTAGATGCCTCATCACCTAGCCGTGGCAAAGATTTAAAAGGTCCAACGGCTGTAATAAATTCCATGGGAAATATTGATCACGTTGAAATACTCGGAGGAATAACCTTCAATTTAAGAATCGATCCTGGAGTTTTTAGAGATGGAAATATGCAAAGAATGGCGGCGATGGTAAGATCATTTATCGATCAGAAGATTTTTCACATGCAGGTTAATGTAGTTTCTTCAGACACGTTGAGAGCCGCCCAAAAAGAACCCGCGAAATATCGAGATTTAGTAGTAAAGGTAGCTGGTTACAATGCTTTTTTCACGCAACTGACTGATGCTCTTCAGGATACTATCATTGCCCGGACAGAACACAGGCTGTAGAGAAATGAAAGGCTTTGTGTACGATATACAAAGGTTCGCAATTCATGATGGTCCTGGAATTCGAACCCTAGTATACATGAAAGGATGCCCTTTAAGGTGCCTGTGGTGTTCTTCTCCTCAAACACAGAAAACTTCCACTGAGATTCTCCATGTTGAGCTTAAATGCAAGAAGTGCGGACATTGTGTTGAAATATGTCCTAATGAAGTGATTATACTCTCCGAAAACGATGGAATAAAGATTAACAGAGAATTATGTGATAGATGCGGTCAATGTATTGAATCCTGCACAAATCAAGCTTTGTTGATTATAGGTAAATATATGACTGTTGATGAACTGTTCAAAGAGGTTGTCAAAGATAGCCCATTTTATAGGCGATCAAATGGTGGAGTCACAGTGGGTGGTGGTGAGCCAACAATGCAATATGAATTTGTTACAGCCTTCTTAAAAAAGTGTAAAGAGATTTATATACACACGGCCATAGAAACCTGTGGATATGTGAAGTGGGAATATATGGAGAAACTTCTTGCATATGTAGATCTCGTCTATTTTGACGTTAAACATTCCGATTCTTTTGTCCACAAAGAGCTTACAGGCGTTTCTAATGAACTCATCCTTGAAAATGCCCGAAAAGTTTCTACTTTGCGTCCTATGATAATTCGCATTCCTGTAGGGCCGGGGTGTAATGATTCCGATGATAATATATTAAATACGGCAATGTTTGCTGCCAGTTTGAACAATAATCTTCAAAGAATTGAGCTTTTGCCTTATCACAAGTTTGGAATACAAACTTATAGCCGACTTGGAATGGAGTACAAGCTTACAGATGTTGAACCCCCAGACGACGATCATATGAAAAGGCTAAAGGAGATTATCGAATCTTGTGGAGTTAAAGCTCAGATAGGGGGGTAAGATCCTGAAGAAGAGATCAAACTAACTTTTAAGATATCAATATTAGTTCTAAATCAATTTGTTTATTTAGATTAATCCTTTTAAATCCTGATTTTCTGAAGGAATTAGCCATTAGAAAAAGGTTTTAAATTATAAAATTCGATCAAATCATTGATTGCACCATCGAATCTCTCAGAGATGGTTAAAAATTGCTTTCCCCATCCACTACTAAGTGATATTTCCTGTAGATCAGAAGTGGGAGCAAATAGAATTATAAGATTTTCAATTCTTGAAAAATCTTCTTTCATTAATTTTTGGATATGGTTATCTAATTCATCAATGACCTGCCCTCTAGTGTCAAACCGGGAGCGAAAAATATCCGTTTCTGGTGATTTAATAACATTTTTCATTAGTTCTAATATCTTGATTACAACTACAATTTTCGCAATAATGATTTATAACCTCTGATAAATATTTTCATACAAATTTCACACCTTTATTTAGTTATCTAAAGTGATTAAATAAATAGAAGATTTTGAATTTAAACTTATTACGGCTAAATTATTGTTCTCAAATATTAAACTTAAATTGATAACCATTATTAATGATTAGATATTTTTAATGCTTGAAATTATTCCTATAGAAAAGGTATTTTAAATGACTTTATCAAATAATAAATCCACCGACGATTGGTCGGTTGAAAAATTACAATCATTGACGCGTGATGAATGTGTTGAACTATTTAAAACATTATCCCCGCCAGAATTTGAAGAATTAAACGGTGAATATGCTGCTACTTTATTAGGTGAAGATCTAGAGTACGGAGAATGGTATATGTATAAAACAGAGTTGGGTCGTTGGTTAGGAAAAGCGTACTCACCTATCCCAAAAGAAAAAAGACCAGGATTTAGGGGGGAAGGATACAATTTTTGGATTATTGACGGAAAAAAAGTTTATCACTCCCGATTCGCGACTCATATAGGTTTTTCAATAATAGATGGAAAATCTATATTCCGAATGCAGTATAACGCTTTTAAAAGTTTTTACGGACAAGAAGGGATGGTAGATGAAATTAGGAAACTTAAAACCGGATTGTATTTATGTTTCGGAATGCCTCGACCAACTGATATACCCGGACCATTTTGTTTAGCAGGACCAAAAGAACCTTACAATAACAATCCTAAATGGTACTTTGGGGATGAAGTTTCAAAACCTGTTAAAATAAAATTTTCATTTAAAAATTATCCCTATCCTGATACAATTAATACAAAAAAATTCAGAGAACATTGGAAAGATCATTTTGATTAATATACTGAATGTATAAAAACAAAGAATATGCAAATTAGAATTCTATTCTAAACCTACTACATTTAATGGTGCTCGAGGAGGAGTGCGGAGATATTTAACTGCTGGATAACCAATCGTCAATGCTCCGTGAATTTGACCTTCTAATCCAATAACTTTCATTATTTCTTTATTCATTCCTAGACCATGCGCCATTCCTATCCAACAAGTCGCTAAACCAAGAGTATGTGCAGCAAGTTGTCCATAAGTAAGCACAATTCCCGAATCAATTAGGGGCATCGAACCAGTCGCACCTGTAGTAAGAAATATTAATGCTGGAGCTTTATGAAAAATAGGATCCTTATCTATTGAATCAAAATACTTAATTGCTGCGTCTGCTGAAGGAAATCCAATGTATCGATAAACTATTTTAATTGCTTCTTGACTTATTGTTTTAATTATTGCAGGATCGGATACAACCGAAAAATTCCAAGCTCTACGATTATCAGCACTTGATGCATAACGCATAGCTTCAAATACTTTTTTAAGGACCTCTTGGGGAATTTTTTTAATTTTATATTGGCGTACAGACCGTTTAGCCATTAATAATTGCATTAAATTTTTGTAGGATACATTTTCTTCGTACTTTTCTAC
>SDBS01007728.1_pt1 | contig 10422 bp, 8 predicted proteins | sample 2277091 | NCBI WGS metagenome assembly SDBS01 (sample SAMN10404972, study PRJNA504765) | marine sediment metagenome | isolation source: marine sediment core GS10_PC15, 163 cmbsf | place: Arctic Ocean: Southern Knipovich Ridge | collected 2010 | reverse complement strand
AAAAGCATGGCAGAAGAGCTAAGAGTTTATTTAAATACGGATTAACACATCTATCAAATGTCCTGTTTTCCAACGATATAGATAAATTTATTCACTGTTGTAAATTTTTGTCATGTACTTAGAGCTGTTTGTTATAATCAAGAATCCGTTAATCTATGAAGCATTTAACTAAAAGAGATTTCCATAGATTGTCCAAAAATGATCCTTGAATATGGTATACTGCGCCCTGATGTTTGACCTCCTGTATCATTATAATGCCCTTATCGATAGCCGAGGCTGCAGGTAAAAAGTCAAATCCTTCGTCCTCCAGAGTTACCATCTGCACCAAGGCCAGGTTGCCAACCTTTTGATAATACTTGCTTATCTTTTTCATGATGCTTTGTTTTTCGTAACTTCACTGAAGCATAGCAAATTAATAAGCCTGAATGCAGCCTATTTGCATTTAAATCAATACAGCAGAAGAAATGCAGATTGGGGAATTCCTTAGAATGCAACTTAACAGTAGCACCCTCACAAATAAAGCGGCAATTAAACCTAGATTTGACGAGGTAGCTAAATATTTGCTATCCCATTGTTTTATATCTGTCGATGAACGGGAATACTATCTGGCTGAAATTGAGTTCTACTTTCATAGTGAGAACCATCCGGATCCATATGTTCACAAACATCCAAACCAATTAGAAACAGGATTATGGTATTTTCATAACGTGGGCCAGGATTTGACCTTCGGCAGTAGTGGCTCTTACGGAGGAATATTAATCCGGGGATTGAGATCCCACGATGGGGAGAAATACATTGACGGCCCTATAAGAACATTTGATGAGCTTTTTAACCTGAAACTCCTGCTTAATGATAAACATTGCCTGAGCATCCTCCTTACCAGCGAACCATTTCTGTCAAAAACACATAAAATTTACTCTTTTCCTCGGGTGGGAATGTATCCTGCCGGACGGGAACACGATGAAGAGTATTTTCTCAATCGCTACAGGTACATGTCCTATCCATGGCTCTCCAAATCAGAACGGCATGTGATATACCTCTACCTGAAGTATTTTGAAAACGACCATAGTATGCTTGATAAACTACAGGTAGATAAATCAATGATTCGCGAATATGAAAAAGCATATACCCTGGGAAAAACAACCAACAAGGAAGAACTGGCTGATATGATGTCAGGTCGTGTAAAAATGAATGTTAATAACAAATGCCAGTTACTTGGCTTGTATACTAATAGCAGAAAATGATAACAGATCCTGAAACCAACTTTCTCTACCTGTCTGGCTTGCTTGAGAAGGAAAATCCCAAGTTCTACGAAAGGCTAACCGCCCTACTGGATAAACTTGAAATTAATTATGATTTCCTTCCCGACACCAGGAATATTTGGGCAAGAGACTACATGCCTGTCCAAGTCTCAGATAAAAGCTATATCCAGTTCAAATATGATCCCAGGTATATCCATGATATTGGAGAGGAGGATACCATCACAGATCCAATCCCTGTATGCGGAAATATAGGGATAACCGCAGAAACCAGGTACGATCTTGTAATTGACGGAGGGAATATAGTAAAATGGAAAGATAAGGTAATCGTCACTGACTTCTTATATAAGTATAATAATGCAATATCACGGAAAGCAGCAAGGGAATATCTTTGGTCTAATCTGAATATTGAGAATGTGATTGTTATCCCGCATGAAAACTATGACTACACTGGTCATGCAGATGGAATGGTACGTTTTCTGGATGAGAATAATGTATTGGTAAATGATTTCCGGAATGTCAGCAAAACATTCCAGAGCAGCTTAAATAGAGCTTTCCGCGTAAATAAGCTGAATCCGATTGAGTTTCCATACGCGCCTGCCATGGAAAAGACTGGACGTGATTATCCGGCAACGGGTTGTTATATGAATTTCCTATGGATTGGCAGGAAAATAATTATACCAATATTCAACCTTAGAGATGAAGACCGGTATATCAATAAAATCAATACAATCCTTAAAGGTTATGAGATACATACTTTGGAAAGTTCGGAGATTGCTGATAAGGGTGGAGTGTTAAATTGTATTAGTTGGAATATTAAAAGAATAGATAAAAGTTAGCCAAAAATGTAGAAATTTAATCATATTGTAGCCTTCTCTGTAAATGGCTTCATATCAGGCGTATTCATGAAGTATCGAAAATCTTAAAAAATATGCCACTTCAAAATTTGCAAAATCCTTACAATATTGACAGCCTAAGCCACACAGGAGTCCAAAATCAGACAGAATTAGGACTTCTTGTAATAATATTGTTTGTGGTGTTGGTTTTTTTAGTTTGGCTAGTTTCTCGTAGAAGGCCAACCAGAACTCATAGCAAAGACAGGGGTACTTATACCACCTCAAAATCAACAAGATCTTCCAGCACTTTTACCAAACCTACTAGTTCTCCAAAGACTACTAATACTAATGTTACACAAAAATCCGATGAGTTACATGCAGAAGAAAAATTACCAAGTGGGGATGGAATAGCAGAGAAATCAAAGACAGAATCTTTGCAAAGGGACTATAATAGGCCAGAGGTTCCAACAGTAGTCCAACCTGAACAAGAAGAGCAATCCCGACCTAAATACATTGGTTACAAACCAATTAATATCTTTAAGCAGACGGAACCTTATGATTATCCTATAGTCTTAATGCCAAAGCCAAAATGCGTTATTAAATTTCCTAGAAAAGGTAGGACTGGAAGAGAAGGATTTACGGAGGAGGATTTCAAATCACATTTAAAGAGGTATTTTAGTGATGATTTTAAAATCTATGACGATAGATTCATTAAGGTAAAAGGAAGCACTTCTCCCTATGAACCTGATTTTTCTATGATCGACGAGAGGGAGGGATTAAATGCTTTTATTGATATTGAGATTGATGAACCATACGAAGGCATAAATGATATTCCAGCAAGAGAAGCCAAACATTATCAGAAAGCAGATACCAATAGAAACAATGCTTTTATTAAAAGAGGTTGGATCGTAATCAGATTTGCTGAAATACAGATTCATAAGAAACCTATCAAATGTTGTCTTTTTATCGCCGATGTTATTAAAGCTATAAATCCAGACTATGAAATCCCAAGCTCACTCTTGAAAGTCAGTCCAGTAAGCAAGGTAAAACAATGGACTAAGGAACAAGCTGAAAAATGGTCTTTGGAAAAATATAGAGAACGGTATCTGGGAATCGAAGGATTTGGACATATTCCAGAAACCGAGATACTGCATGAAGTCGAGGAGACTGAACTTGGGGAACTGATAGAGGAACAGATTGAGGACGAATCAACCATTTATCCTGAAGAAGTGCAATCTCAAGAACCTAATAATCTTAGGTCAATTCTGCAAGAATGTATTGCAAGCTCACATTACCTAGCATTTACATACAGTAACAATAAAACCATTATTAAACCTGAGCAACTGAACTTAGATTCAATTATAGGTTATTGCTATGTCAAGAATTCGAAACAGGAAATCCTAATTTCTGAAATTCAAGACCCTGTGATTAAACCAAGTCCTTTCATAATAGAGGAATCAAGTCCGGATTTGGGTTTGGATACAGTTAGAAATATTATTAATACCGCCATTCAATATGGTAAGTACATTAGAATGACCTATACAAGAGCTTCTTGGACAGATATCAATGTGGATAAAGAGACTGGCGAGATAACAGAACATCATACAGATGCTGAAACAAAAGTCAGGACAATTTCAAATGTAGATTTTGCGGTTAATACATTAGCAGAAGAACATATTGAACAGTACAACTTACGAAACGAGGACTTTGAATATATCAGTGCTTATTGTCATTTAAGGGGAGCGGAAAGAGTGTTCCGGTTTGACAGGATTAGTGAATTAGCAATTCTGGACATTTAGAATTTTGTATAAGTAGGGTTTGCTGATTTTTTCATGCCATAGCCATTTCCGATGGCAGGTCAGGTAATTGATCTTTTGTATCCACCGACCTGGATATCCTTCTGATATAGTTCCAGATTGCAAGGGCCAAAAAATTACCTTGCTTGCCATATCAGAGCTATGATGCTGACCCAGACTCGCAAATATCTAAGTCCTCGGCAATACGGACCTTGCGGAGCTAACATCATGCCTTCGACAGTCACTGTTTACGCTTCATGCTGTCATTACTGACAGCTATGCAAAACTCGCTTCCAGCTGCTGGCTAAGCTTTGCGGGCTGGATTATAACCTGCAGGGTTTCTATGAAATGTTTCTATATATAGATGCGCCTTATATATCCCCATCTCACGGATTTTTCACGGCGCAATTGCGAACATCCCTATTGATCGAAGAATTCTATATGCCACCAATCAATGATTGAAAGCGGTACTTATAATTTGGTACATCATACTATTTGAGGATAAAGAAGCCTACCATCAATTTCTAATAGTATTATTCAAATGTCAAAGCAATGTCATGCGGCCATATATTACCAAATAGATACAAATCAGGATATATTATTTAATTCCCTTCGCAAATTAAAAGGTTCGGGAATTGTCAGAGTCCCCAACCCTATCCCATAACGATCATAATTACAGGGATTTACAACGAAGGAAGATTTGTAAGGTATCCGATTTAGTCACTTCCTCCAAAAAAGGAGAGTCTTTGTCTATACTCTGGTGTTATGAAAACATGAGCTCTAACCCAAGTATGTATAACCATTGTACTAATGCTATAAAACTTCGCAAAAGGTTCCTTTAATACATACACATCCTACAGAAGGTCACTTAGGCTGATAGATTATATTCGGCGCTGTGAATATCAAACCTCAATATTTGCAACATAAACTTTCTAAATAAAAACAATATATAACATCTCATTTTTTGAGATATCGAATTAATAATTTTAATTTCAATGTCAAATTCGATGAAATGAACCGAATCAAAGTTGTATTGAATGAGAAAGGTAAAAAACAGACCTGGCTAGCTGATAAACTAGGGAAAAGCTACAATATGGTGAACTCCTATGTGCAAAACAGACAACAGCCAAGACTGGAAGTGCTGATCGAAATAGCTGAAATACTGGATGTAGATGTAAAAGAATTATTAGAAAGTACGAAGAAATAAATGGCAACTAACAAACATGCAACCACAAGATTTCATGCACTTGACAGGTGCTTTAGTAATCATGGGAGAAAGTTTTTCATTGAGGACCTTATAAATGCATTCAATGAGTCCATTTATGAGTTTGCTGGAATCAAAGATGGAGTAAAAATGTAAAGCTTGCTTTCTTGGATTCAATATACTTGCTCTATTTTTTATATTCATATAAGTAAAATGAATAATCACCAACACTAAATAAAATGAAAAAATTAGCTGCAACTTTATTATTTGTCTTTTTGGGATGTCTCGTAATTGCTGATGTCGATGTAGATCCTCTCCAAGATTGCTGTTACCAAATTCATAGTTCCGTTCTTCATATTTCGAATACAACAAATGAGATAGTGAAAACCCAGAAGGAGTTAATTTCCACAATAAAAGAAATTGAATTAAATCCAACTATCAATGTAAAAGCTCCCACTCAAAAAGAAAGTAAAGGTTCTTTTACAATAATAGGATCACTACTTGGAGCATTATTAAGTGGGTTTGCTGCCATTTTTGTTTTCTGGCTTAGAAATAGAAAAGATAACAATATGAAAAAGATGGAGCTAAAACTACTCGGTCATGAGCTATACTACTTTATGGATAATATTGTTTCTAATATGAATTCCCAAGTAGCGACTATAAAAGAACTAATAGAATCACTGAAAGATGGAACTTACAAGCACATTATTCTGAAGAGAGTTGTAATGAACCATGTTCAACGGGCAAAATCTTTTGAAACAAACAAAACCTTTAGCACATTTCAATATTTGGGATTACCACCAAAAAAATTCATCAATTACTATAGCCATTTGGATTTCTTATTTGAATTATTAACTGCTGTGGATAATGATATTGAGATGAATAATAGTAAAGTGGTAACACTTTATAGCAATGCGTTTATTGAGTCTAGAAATGAGGCACTTATTCTTATAACGGACTATATTGGTAAATGTGTATTAGAAAAGAAGACTGATGATGCATTCTTCAAATACTTGAATAATAAGATTATAGAATATCATACTAATGCAAAACCAGAACCGGATATCTCCTATGATTTAGTTGAATTAATTCGCCCTCTTAAAGTGGATTTATTAAGGGATTTTAGAGATAGGGAAATAACAAATGGAATTCTAACTCTTTTAAAGAAGGCTGGAGACATAGCATTCTCAATCAAGGATTCAAATAGAAAATTACTTGATGATATTCATTCTCAAATTGAGAATATTGAAGGCTCAATTCGTGGTATTGAAGAAATAAAAAATGATTTTGAACCTATTTACAATAAATGAAAAAATTGTTTAACTGGTATTGGGAAAAACGGAAGCATTGACCACTCCAGGCCGATTTCAATTGACCATCCAAATACACTAGTACTATGGGTTTTACAGTAGTTGCTATATTCCGGCACAAGGTGGTCAATGCTTCCGTTTTTCCCAGTCAGAGTCGACCTAGGATATATTAACCCCTACGCCTTGATTTTATTTGGATATAGTTGCGGGCTCTTGAACCTGGGGGCACCATAGATACTCCCACAACATAATGTTTTTTCGTCATTTTTTCTGTTACTAGCTGTTGCAGTTTTGGGGAAGCTTACATATGGTTTTGAACCATGTTACTAAATCAGAGAGAGGTCAAGTGAAGACTTCATTTTTTAGGAAAGAGAACTTACTAGACGATTAAACAATTTGAACAATAAACTATGTATTTTAATTCAACGAAACCAATATATTGCTTAACTTGATGTTGAAATAATTATTGGATAGATTAAAAGTTAGATTTTCCTATATTTTCTAATGGATGTCTATTGACTTAAAACAGTGATTTTATTATAATATTTTATATAATGACAAGAGAAGAAATAACAAAACTTGCAATAGAGTTTAATGAAACAAAAGGTGCTCGGGGAAAACCTATTGATACTGTTAAGAATGCGATGATTTTCTCAAATCCAACTGGTGCATCGCATACTGATGAACATATAATTTATTTTCATAAAAAAGGTGAAGAAGATGTTATTGAGAAAAACTTAAAACAAATAGCAAGTAAATTTGGCAGGGTGCCTAGTGGGGAAAAAACAGGAAGAAGATTTTTTCTTACTAATGAATCAATTCCTGTTTCGGTCAGATCAACTATAAAAAAACATGGATTTATATACCAATCGCCTGTACAATTTTTTGATAGAGATTTTTCTTATGATAAAAAGAGTCCATTAAAAGCTATTGAAGAGGAAGCGAACAAATTTAAAAAGGAAAGGATCCAACAACCTTATGATAAGAGAGAACATGAAAAATATAAGCAATTAAACTATACAAAGGGTGAAGATCAAATTATTACAGAAGATGATCTACTTGATGAATTATTATTAGAAACTAAGCGAATTAAAAAAGCGTGCTTAAGAATAATAATTGCACCAGCAGGATATGGGAAAACAGTTCTTATGAATAGCCTGTATATTAGACTTTTAGAGGATTTTTTGAATTCAAAAAAGATTCATAAAATGGGTATACGCCCCCTTATGATGCTACCAGGGCATATTCGGAGAGCAGACAGCTTAGATAATTTAGTAAACAACTTTATTGGTGCAGAATACGATTATGGCGTAGCAACAGATAATACGTTTAAATTTTGGATAAATAAAGGTTTTGCTATCTGGCTTTTAGATGGTTTAGAGGAATTGATATTAAGAATACCAGACACATCTGAATTTATATATCAATTATTAAATGATCATATATGTGCACCTAATGCAAAATTTCCGCAAATCATTATATCAATTCGAAAGCCAATTCTTGCGACCAAACCTGAATTAAATGAAGTCATAAATGAGTGGAAGAAAGAAAATGATATTATGACATATGAACTTATTGATTGGGAAATACCACAAAAAACTGCTTATGTAAAAAGAAACCTATCCTTACCTGAAGTAGAAGTTGATTCATTTATAGAAGAAATTAAATCCAATGAAATATTGGATAAATTGTGTAATGTTCCATATTATACCAGTCTTATTACTGATTTGAGAAATAATGATGACCTGAAAGTATTTAATGACGATGTAGAATTAATTATACATTCTGCCGAGAAAATCTGTGAACGTGAATTTGATAAAGGGCTTGATAAAGAAATCTTTCCAATTGCAGAACAAACGAAATTGTTTTCAGAAATAGCTATTGATGGTTTCGAAGAAGATAATGTTTATCTGAATAAAACTGATTTTATTGATTGGATAAGAATTCCATTAACAGATTATGGTGAGAGTGTTATTCAAGAACAGTTAGAATGTTTTAATAGACATGCTGTTCTAGGGCAATTTGGTGAGAATGTTAGTTTTGATCATGATATAATTAGAGATTTCTACTTAGCAACAGGTTTAGTAAACGAATTATCAAGAGGAAATTTAAAACACTTTGATAAAGGGGAAATTGAAATTGATAATTTTGTATATAAATTTCTTTTAAAGAATTGTAATTCATTTAATTGGAATCAAATATTCGCAAATCTCTGGAAACTTGAATCATCAGCTCAATTTAAATCCAGAACTTTCAGAAATATACTAAAGATTTTTCTTGCATCAAATGAAGAAAATAAAGAGGAACGTATCAAATCATTACTTAATAATAGAAATTTACATGGATTAGTATTTACTGATTTAAATTTTCGAGAATTTAATTTTGAAGGTTCAGATTTATCTGCGGTTGAATTTGTTAATTGTGACTTAACAAAAGTTTGTTTTGATAGATGTCAGTTTAGAGATACATTTTTTTCTGATAATTGTATACTGGATGATGCAAGTAAAAGAGATGCTATTTTGGTTTCCATTCGTACCGAGAAGAAGCGCATAAATCAACAAAAAGAAATTCAGAAATACTTCTTTGCAAAAACAAAAGTACATGAAACACATGGCCCCTGTCAAGCTACTATAAACCTATTGAGAGTAATTGAAAAGTTGCTAAGAAAAAGAAAAGGCCAATATACTTTAAGAAAACATATCACTGTCTCTGGTGGCTACGCTCCAAAAATTATTAATTCTTTAAGTAGAAGAGGATATATTTCTGATTGGGATGACTCAATACGAATTAAAGTTTCATTATATAATGAACTTGATAACCTTAAGAGAGACCTAAAAGTGTCTATTGGAATTAATGAAGTCCTAAATGATATTTGTAGTGACACTAAATCAGGATGTAAACATATTTAATTATCTCAACTTAGGTAAAATTATACTCGTTTTGTAATCCAGCATGAAATCAATTTAGGATTATCGCAAAAATGGATCGCATATAAAGCCAACAATGTACCCCTCCCTATTAATTGTCCAACATTTGCGGGGAGTCGACCCTATAGCTCCAATTGTCAGCTTCCCGGATCCTCGGCCAATTAAAGTTAGAGAATAATGTTTAAATTCATACACGCTGCTGATGTTCATTTGGATAGCCCGCTACGCGGCCTATCACGCTACGAATCAGCACCGGCTGAATCCATTCGCGATGCATGCCGAAGAGCTTTCGAGAATCTCGTTGATCTGGCCATTGAAGAGAAGGTCGCATTCGTTCTGTTGGCAGGCGACCTCTATGATGGTGATTGGAAGGATTACAATACTGGTATATTCCTCAGCCAACAAATGGGCCGATTAGGCCAGCACAACATATTGGCTTTTACCGTTGCTGGAAATCACGATGCCGCAAATCGAATGACCAAAGCCTTGGATAGCCCCACCAACATGTCGATTTTGTCATCTCGCAAGGTTGAAACGATAAAGCTTGATGATTTATCGGTTGCGATTCATGGAAGAAGTTTTGGAACGCAGCACGTTGACGAAAATCTCGCAGCGGGATTTGCTGCCGCCCAAAAAGGTATGTTCAACATCGGCCTTCTTCATACCAGCCTTGATGGCCGAGAAGGCCATGCGGTTTATGCCCCTTGTTCAATTGATGATCTTCGTTCCAGAGGCTACCAATACTGGGCCTTGGGCCACATTCACAAACAGGAGTTTGTTTTAGAGGACCCCTGGATAGTGTTCCCTGGATGTGTTCAAGGACGCCATATCCGAGAAACCGGTGCCAAGGGATGTGTGCTCGTCACCGTCGAAGCCGGCACCGTAAGCGAAGTAGAAAGACTCCCGTTGGATGTTTTGCGTTGGGTCCTTTGCAGCGTCGATCTAACAGATGTTGCTGAAATGCGAGAGGTGCTGGAACGCACTCGGAAGGCCATCGAAAACGAACGAACATCAGCGGACGGTCGTCCCATTGCAATGCGTATCCGTTTTGAAGGAGCAACCACAATATCGGATGAGCTAGCTGCCTATC
>SDBS01007727.1_pt1 | contig 10422 bp, 7 predicted proteins | sample 2277091 | NCBI WGS metagenome assembly SDBS01 (sample SAMN10404972, study PRJNA504765) | marine sediment metagenome | isolation source: marine sediment core GS10_PC15, 163 cmbsf | place: Arctic Ocean: Southern Knipovich Ridge | collected 2010 | reverse complement strand
AGCTTTTTTACGAAAACAAGCGGACTGATATATAAGGAAAAGCCTGTTAGATACCCGGATTCAGGTTCTCCTCCCTTTGGGGCAGGGACGCCCCACTTTCTTTTACGTCCTGCAGCAGATCATAGGGAATGTTATTATTTCAAGGTGAGATGTTGCTATAACATCGTGTCAAGCCGACCCTCCCCATCAACCCGAGCATGCTAATTCTCGCTAAATAAACAGTTAAGTCTATAAAATTCATTGGCTTATATTCCATACCTTGCACGTGGCCATAAGTGGGCACAGGATTTGGCGTTATCGCTGTCAATTCCTCAGGAAGTGGTTCGCAGCTACGCTGTAAATCTAGGTCGGCCGTTCATCGGTGGCTCTCTGCCGGTTGGTGACCGATATCGCTAAACTACTGGACAAGAAGGGGAAATTAATTTTAAATGCTTTAAAACCAGCAGAAACATCCGTCTGGTTTTGGGTACCCCATTAATTATAAATTCCCTGCAAGCAAGGGAAGGGGAATCTTTCCCTCGAGCGCATGCAAATTACATATAAGAAGCAATAATTTAAGTGATTAAACAAAGAACACTAAAAAATACCATCCGCGCTACAGGCGTTGGTCTGCATACGGGCAACAAGATTTATTTGACGTTACGCCCGGCGCCCATCGATACCGGCATCGTGTTTCGTCGCGTTGATCTTGAGAACGTGATTGACGTTCTTGCTTGCCCCCAGAATGTGAGCGATACCCGGTTTTCTACAACGATTGAAATGGATGGCGTTAGAATCTCGACCGTTGAGCATCTGATGTCTGCATTCGCCGGGCTCGGTATCGATAATGCCATTGTTGAGTTAACAGCGCCTGAAGTCCCCATAATGGACGGCAGTGCGGGCCCGTTTGTGTTTCTCCTGCAATCAGCCGGTATTGAAGAGCAGCCCGCACCGAAGAAATTTCTTCGCATCAAGAAGCGTATTCGCGTTGAAGACGAAAACAAATGGGCCGCGTTCGAGCCATTTTATGGTTTCAAAGTTACCTTTACTATCGATTTTGAGCATCCTGTCTTCGAGAACAGTGGCAAGACAGCGAGCATGGACTTCTCAACAACATCATTTGTGAAAGAAGTGAGTCGGGCCCGGACATTTGGATTTATGTCCGACCTTGAAACCATGCAAAAAAACGGTTTTGCTCGTGGCGGTGGTTTTGACAATGCCATTGTCATGGACGATTACCGCATATTGAACGAGGACGGTCTTCGCTACGAAGATGAATTTGTAAAACACAAAATTCTGGACGCCATCGGCGATTTGTATTTACTGGGTCACCCCTTGCTGGGAGAGTTCAGTGCGTATCGATCCGGGCATCACTTGAATAATCGTTTGTTGCGTGCCCTGATACAGGACCAGGAAGCCTGGGAGCTGGTTTCCTATGAAGAGAGTGATGATGTTCCTATCTCGTTTGTCAGTGGTACGGTGGTGACAGCGATTTAACATGTATTAATAATAAAGAGGACGCAGTTGCAGCGTCTGGTTGTAAAAGTGGAGGAGATAGATAAGCGCCATGAATATAATAATTGTTTCAGATAAAGGCGGAGCAAATAAGCACGCCAGCTTATCGCATCGGCATGTACTGGTAATCGCGCTAATCGGCCTTGTTGTGCTGCCGGTTTTTCTGGGCAGCATCACATTTCAGATAAAGTCTTTACTCGATCAGCATAGCGAATTGGTTGATGTCGGCTTGGTGCGGCAGCAACAAAAGGAATTGCAAACACAGCGTGTCGCTATCCAAAGAGCACGGCGTGATGCGGAAACACATCTTAATGCTTTGGCACAGCGCCTCGGCCATTTACAGGCACAGGTCTTGCGCTTGAATGCACTGGGTGGCCGTCTGACGACAATGGCGGGTCTGGACGCTAGCGAATTTGATTTCAGCGTTCAGCCGGCAATGGGTGGTCCTGCCGGTCCCGCAGTAGCGCATAATGCTTCAATGGTATTGTCTTCTCTAAGTAGTCTTGATCAGCAGGTTGCCATGCAAACCGAGCAGCTCAATGCGCTTGAAACGCTGCTGATAGACCGTCAGCTGCAAAAAGCAGTGACTCCGTCTGGCTGGCCGGTAAATGGTGGTTGGGTTTCATCCCACTTTGGAATGCGTGCTGATCCTTTCACCGGTGCGCGTTCGGTGCACAAAGGTGTCGATATTGCCAGTCCACTTGGTTCGGTTATCAAGGCCATGGGTGATGGTGTAATTACTTTTGCAGGTGCGAAACGGGGATACGGTAAACTGGTTCAGATTAACCACGGCCAGGGATATGTAACGCGCTACGCGCATATTCTGGAGTCTCTGGTCAAAGTGGGTGATCGGGTGGTGAAGGGACAATCAATTGCCAAAGTCGGTACCTCCGGTCGTTCGACGGGTCCGCATCTTCACTTTGAGGTCATGAGAGATCGTCATCAGGTCGACCCCATCGATTATCTGAAGGGCCCGCGGCGGGTTGTCGCTAGCCGATAACCAGTAGATATTGGGCGCGATTTATATTTAAAAGCTCCCGATTCGGGAGCTTTTTTTTGTTTCATGTTTTTGTCGTGAAATTATCGGGTATTAATGTGATAAACAATAACGGAATTTACCCCGCGTCGTTTTCTGCCCTGGGCAGTTACCCAGAGTTGTTGCCCATCAGGCGACACTGCCATGCCAACGGGATAAGAATCAGCCGGCAGACTTACAAGCGGTGTTAACGAATCGGCGGCGAGTACGACAATTCTACTGTCCTTGTTAACTGCTGCGTAAATAAACCTGCCGTCCGGACTAACGGCAATGGTTCTCGTCGCGGAACCGGTGCGCATTTCCCGGAGCGGTGCCAGGCGGGATTGCCCGCGCCGTGCTGCGGTAATTAAATCATCAACGCGGTAGGCCGATACATAACCCGCAAAGCTTGAGCTCAGATATAATGTATTGCCATCGGGAGATAACACCAGGTGGCGGGGGGTCTGGCGCATACCGCGTACTGTGCCCAGATAACGCTGGGTGCGGACGTCGATTATTGCAATGCCGCCACCGCCCATGCGGGCCACCAGTAAATATTGCCCGTCGCGCGTAAAGACGGCGCCCCGCAGACAAAATCCACAGCCGTGATCACGATCCTTCGTATCAATGGAGTTGAGTGAGAGTCGATTGCCAACGCTGATGAGTTTGCCCAGTCGAAAATCCGACGGGCTCGCGCCGCTGGTGTCGATGAAGCCTACTGTATTGTCGCCCCAGTGTATGACCGCCATCCATTTTCCATCGAACGAGGCGACAACGTATTTCGGAATGGGGCCCGTGGGCATAATACGGACAATACGATCACTGGCAACATCAATAATGGCGACCGCCGACGGCATGGTGCTGTATTGGTCAAAGTCTCTTCGATAATAGGGAACCCAAAGGTATTTGCCGTCCGCTGAAAGTGCCGATTCTACAGGTTTGCCGGAAAATACATCGGGGTTCACCGGTGCGCCTTCCGGGAAAGCAAGCCATGGCGTTTCGCCGTCGCCAAGCTTGAACAAATTCTGATGCCGTTTCCTGAAGCGATGAACAATCAGACCGGTCCGCGTCAGGCGCCGGGGGTCGTAAATGATTGTGGTGAATCCCTCCAGTGCGTTGACATAAACTTTGCTGCCGTCGGGTATAAATCTGACCGACTTGGGCGAAAATATATAGCGATCGAATTTGTCTGCATCGTGCGCTGGACGTGGATTATAGTGCTGAAAACGCGCAATGAGCTCAATGGAATACGATGTACCGTTGGGCAATATTGTTTCTGCCCGACTTCCGATTTCGGTTCGCACCAGTGGGACCAGCTTGCCATCAAGATTGTTCCTGGCATCCGTCAAGTAACGTGTGAAATCGGCAGCTGTCACCTTCATTCGTTGTGCTGCTTCCCAGTGATACACGACCTCTTGCCATTTCCCCAGAACCCAATAGCTCCAGCCGATCTCATAGTGTGAAGCCCCGTGATTTGGGTCCAGTTTGATCGCCGTCTGATAGGCCAGGATGGCCTGATTTGTCTGCCGTGCCTGTTGATGGGCAAGACCACGCTGGTAGGCCTGTTCAGCGGTCTCGGTCTGCGCTGGGATAGCCGGTAGCGAAACTGCCAGGAAAAGAATGATCGCGATCGAGGTGCTTTTTAATGAGGTGATGCGGAAAACAGGCATAATATAATTCAGGGGCGGGTGCCCGGCGGGATTGCTGGTTTAATTACTTATCGGGCAATTCTACCCCAACTTTGTTGCCACTGGCAGGCCAAAGACTACCTGGTATGCTTCAAGTCGACCCCCTTTTCCGACATAATGCCCCCTTTTTTGCGCCCCCCGGCGCATGCAGGAACGTTAGAAATGTCAGTCTTACAAAAAATATTCGGTAGCCGTAATGCCCGCCTGATCAAGAACATGCGGCAACAGGTAGCGCGCATCAATGCGCTTGAAGAGTCGGTCTCGGTGCTGTCAGACGGTGATCTGCGCGCCAAGACAGATGAATTCCGTGGACGCCTCAAACAGGGCGAAACACTGGATGATTTATTACCGGAAGCCTTTGCCGTAGTGCGTGAAGCCGCGAAACGCTCCCTGAGCATGCGCCACTTTGACGTACAGTTGATCGGCGGCATAACCCTGTATCAGGGGAAAATTGCCGAAATGCGTACCGGTGAGGGCAAAACGCTGGTGGCTACCCTGCCGGCCTACCTCTATGCATTGTCCGGCAAGGGCGTACACATTGTTACCGTTAATGACTATCTGGCAAGCCGTGACGCCGAGTGGATGGGGCATGTCCACAAGTTTTTGGGCCTGACTGTGGGGGTGGTGTTATCTGACCAGGATTACGATGAGAAGCGTGAGGCCTATCGGGCCGATATAACCTATGGCACCAACAATGAATTCGGTTTTGACTATTTGCGTGACAACATGGCGTTTAGTCCCGAGGAGCGTTTTCAGCGCGAACTCAATTTTGCGGTTGTTGACGAAGTTGATTCCATTCTGATCGATGAAGCGAGAACACCGTTAATCATATCCGGTCCGGCCGAAGAAAGTACCGACCTCTATGGCAAGATAAATTCCATTATTCCCAATCTCGAGATCCAGGAAAATGAAGAGGGTCCGGGTGATTACACGATTGACGAGAAGACCAAGCAGGCATTTCTGACGGATGCCGGTCACGAAAAAGTGGAAGATTTACTGACCGTAGCCGGCCTGCTGGAGGCAGGCGGTAACTTGTATGAAGCTGCCAATATCGGATTGTTGCATCATGTTAACGCCGCCCTGCGGGCACACACGCTGTATCAACGTGAAGTCGATTACATTATCAATGATGACGAGGTCGTTATTATTGACGAATTTACCGGCCGCATGATGGCTGGCCGTCGCTGGTCGGAAGGTCTACATCAGGCCATCGAGGCAAAAGAAGGTGTCAATATTCAGCATGAAAACCAGACCCTGGCGTCGATCACTTTCCAGAACTATTTCCGTATCTACGACACCTTGTCCGGCATGACAGGTACGGCGGATACCGAGGCATTCGAATTTCAGCAGATCTATGGTCTGGAAGTAGTTGTCATCCCGACGCACATGGATATGGTGCGGAAAGACAATACTGATCAGATCTATCGCACTGCCACCGAAAAGGATGTCGCCGTGCTGGCCGACATTGTCGATTGCCACAAACGTGGGCAACCGGTGCTGGTGGGTACGATATCCATCGAGTCGTCCGAAGCTTTGTCGAAATTACTGAGCAATAGCAAAGTTCCGCACGAAGTACTGAATGCCAAGCAGCACGAACGGGAAGCGCATATTGTCGCCCAGGCGGGTCAGCCTGGTGCCGTGACGCTGGCCACCAACATGGCGGGCCGCGGTACCGACATTGTACTTGGAGGTAATCTTGAGGTAGAGCTGGAGACGGTGGGTGACAATGAACCGAAGCGGAAAAATATAAGGGAACACTGGCAGGAAAGGCACCAACAGGTGCTGGACTCTGGGGGCTTGCACGTGATTGGCACTGAACGGCATGAATCCCGCCGTATCGACAATCAGTTGCGTGGTCGTTCCGGCCGTCAAGGTGACCCCGGCTCAAGTCGTTTTTATTTATCGCTGGAAGACAATCTGATGCGTATTTTCGGTTCTGAGCGTATTAGCACCATGATGCAGCGCCTCGGCATGCAAGAGGGTGAGGCGATCGAGCATCCCTGGGTGAGTCGCGCAATCGAAAATGCACAGCGCAAGGTTGAAGGGCGTAACTTCGATATCCGCAAACAACTTCTCGAATACGATGATGTGGCCAACGATCAGCGAATGGTCATCTATCAACAGCGCCACGAACTCATGGAAGCTGGTGGTATTAACGAGAGTATTCACAATATTCGCCATGAGGTGGTAAACAGCCTTGTCGACCAATATATACCTCCCGAGAGCCTTGAAGAGCAGTGGGATGTGCCGGCCCTGGAGAATGCGATAGAAGCGGAGCTGGCCGTGACACTGGGTGTCAAGGGCTGGCTGGAACAGGACACCAGTCTTGAAGAACAGGGATTACGTGATCGCATCCTGTCTGAGCTTGAAAGCAAGCATACCGAAAAGGCGGAAGGCATCGGCAAAGACGAAATGCAACATCTGGAACAGGCGGTAATGTTGCAGGTGCTGGACCGTCAGTGGAAGGATCATCTATCGGCGATGGACTACCTGCGTCAGGGAATCCATTTGCGCGGATATGCGCAGAAGAGTCCGAAGGAAGAGTTCAAGCGCGAGGCGTTTGAATTGTTCTCGCAGATGCTCGACCGCATCAAGTTTGAAGTGATCACACTGCTGGCCCATGTTGAAATCAGGGATGATGAAGACGTGGAGGCGCTGGAAAGGCAGCGGCAGGTTCCCGCCCAAATGGATTATTTGCACCCGGATTTGCAGTCACCCGCTATGACAGATGACGAAGGCGCAGTTGCCGTCAGCAAGCCTATTCTTCGAAACAAACCGAAAGTGGGGCGCAATCAGCCTTGCCCCTGTGGTTCCGGCAAGAAGTACAAACACTGCCACGGTAAGCTGCAGTAAAGAGCAATTAGTAATTAGTAGTTTATAATTAATATTTTATTGCTTTATAACTCGTTATTGCCGGATTATATTGTTAAGGAATCTCTGACTGAATCCGTGATTTCCTAACTATTAATGCACAATTTATTATTATCTATCACCATGGCTGTCGGTCTTAAATCTCCCCAAACCTTGCTGCCAATTACCGGTATCAAGCTCGGCGTCTCCGCTGCTGGCATGCGCTATGCGGACCGAGCCGACCTGGTTCTGATCGAGTTTGCCCCCGGCGTGAACACGGCAATCGTATTTACTCAAAACCGGTTTGCGGCGGCGCCGGTGATTGTCGCCAAAGAGCATTTCGTCTCCACCATACCCAGTGCCCTGTTAATCAATGCCGGCCAGGCCAATGCCGGTACCGGCAATGCCGGGATAGAGGGCGCCAGACAGAGTTGCCGGTTAGTTGCGGATCAACTGGGATGCCTCCCTGAGTCGGTGTTGCCATTTTCGACCGGCGTTATCGGTGACGCACCACCCATGGACAAATTGGGCGAAGCTTTGCCCGAGTGTGTAAGCAGCAGCGTAGAAGACGCCTGGATTGCAGCAGCGCATGGCATCATGACCACGGATACGCTTGCCAAAGGGTGTTCGAGAACTATTTCGATAGACGGTGAAACCGTCACCCTCACCGGAATTGCCAAGGGGTCCGGAATGATTCGTCCAAATATGGCAACCATGCTGGCGTTTGTGGGCACGGATATCGCAATGGATCCGACGCTTCTACAGCGCAGCCTGGGCAGTGCAGTCAGTCGGAGTTTCAATCGCATCACCGTTGATGGTGATACTTCTACCAATGACGCCTGCGTGTTGATGGCCAGCGGCGCAGCAAAGCTTGAGCCTCTTGAACAAGATTCTTCTGCCTATCAGCAGTGGTATGAAGCCCTTTGCGAGGTACTGCTGGAACTTGCCCAGGCGATTGTGCGCGATGCCGAGGGGGTAACGAAATTCGTGACAGTCAAGGTGGAAGAAGGCAGAAACGAAGATGATTGTCTGGATGTCGCATTTACCGTGGCACATTCACCGCTAACCAAAACCGCGCTGTTTGCCAGCGATCCCAATTGGGGCCGCATCCTGGCGGCAGTGGGGCGAGCGCCGATTGATAATCTGGATGTCGATAAGGTCTCACTGCACATCAACGACGTTTGTGTGCTTGAGAAAGGCAATATTGCCACTGACTACACCGAGGAGAGAGGACAGGCGGCGATGGCGCCGGAAGAAATTGTTCTGCGAATCGGGCTGGGGGCGGGCAAGGCCAGTGCCACGGTGTGGACCAGCGACCTCTCCTACGACTATATCCGAATCAATGCCGAATACCGCACCTGATGGCTATCTAAAAGTTATCGTCGGCGTGATCGAGGATGGTGACGCCAATATTCTGCTGGCGCGTCGCCCGTCACACCTGCATCAAGGGGGCAAATGGGAATTCCCGGGCGGGAAAATTGAACCAGGGGAAGAACCGATTGATGCACTACGCCGTGAACTGGACGAAGAATTAGGTATTGCGATTGATCAGGCAATGCCTTTGATTCAGGTGCCTTATCACTATGAAAAACTTTCCGTTCTGCTGGATGTCTGGCGCGTGAAGGACTTTTCGGGCGAAGCCGTGGGTCGAGAAGGCCAGGAGATACGTTGGGTATCCAAAGATGATCTGGCGTCCATGAAGTTTCCACCCGCAAATCACGCCATCATTGCCGCACTCAATCTTTCCGCCATTTACGCAATCAGTGCAGTGGGGCGATATGGTGAGGAGCATTTTTTTCGAGTTCTGGAAACAGCGCTTGAGAAAGGACTGAAATTATTGCAATTACGAGAGCACCAGCTTGAAAAGGATGTATATCTTGAGTTGGCGGCAAGAGTGGTGGATCGATGCCATCACTTTGGTGCTAAAGTTTTGCTAAATTGCGAACCGCAGTGGATTGTGGGCACGGCGGCGGACGGTGTACACCTGACACAGGAACGCCTGATGTCGGTCAAACATCGACCTTTAGGAAATGAATATCTGGTTGCCGCATCGTGCCATGATGAGTCTTCCTTGCAGCAAGCAGCAATGATTAATGCAGATTTTGTGGTGCTTTCGCCGGTCCAGGAAACGGCAAGTCACCCCGGCACCAAAGCGATCGGTTGGCAGCGATTTCAACAACTGTGTGCAACAACCGCGTTGCCAGTCTATGCGCTGGGCGGGATGGCGCTTTCCGGGGTAGTGCAGGCGAGGCAATACGGCGCGCAGGGAGTCGCCCTGGTAACAGGTATCTGGGAGGCCGGCGATCAGTTACGGGCGAGCCATCCGTAGATAGAATTCATGCAGACGGTTTACCTGCTCCTCCAGTTCGGTTTCGTCTCTATCGTTTACGATCACATCATCGGCGCGGGCAAGACGTGATTTACGATCAAGTTGGCTTGCCATTATTTTTTTAACCCTTTCCGCATCGGTGTGATCGCGCGTGATCACTCTGTCAACCTGCAACTCTTCGGGCGCGTCGACTACGAGAACACGATTGACCAGATACTCCTGAGCCGCTTCAAACAGTAGCGGAATGACGACAATACAGTAGGGAGAATCGAGGGAGTCGACTTCCATCGCCACGACTTCTGCAACGCGCGGGTGCAGGATGGCCTCCAGGCGTTTTCGTTTGGCCTCGTTTTCAAAAATCGCTTCACGTAGGTGCGCACGGTGCAAGTGACCGTCTTCAGTAATAAACTCCTTGCCCAGCGTCTCCGATATTTCTGTTAATGCCGCTTCGCCGGGTTCAACCAGTTTGCGCGTTATAACATCGGTATCAATGACAGTTATGCCTCTGTCGGCAAACCGTTTGGCGACGGCTGATTTCCCACTGCCAATACCGCCTGTCAGGCCGATACGCAGTGTCATGTGAGTCGGGCAAATTGCAGATAGGCTCGCACCAGATCATGACCCCACAAGAGGGCAATCCAGCCAGCGACGCAAAGAAAGGGCCCGAACGGAATCGGGTGGTCTCGGCCGTGTTTGGATAACGTCAGATAGACGCCACCGATGACAGCACCCGAAAATGCTGCGAGCAAAATAGTGAGTGGTAGCAGCTGCCAACCCAGCCACGCACCGAGCATGGCGAAAAGTTTGAAGTCACCGAATCCCATGCCTTCCTTTTTCGTTATCAGCTTGAATGCCTGATAGACGAGCCACAGCGACAAGTAGCCGGCGATGGCGCCAATAACGGCAGATTGAAGATCGGTGAATATCCCGTAAGAATTGACCAGCAGGCCTAACCAGAGAAAAGGCAGGGTGATGGCGTCTGGCAGGATTTGGTGATCATAGTCTACAAGCGCCAGCGGAATCAGTGCCCAGACGAGTATGAGCCC
>SDBS01007726.1_pt1 | contig 10424 bp, 11 predicted proteins | sample 2277091 | NCBI WGS metagenome assembly SDBS01 (sample SAMN10404972, study PRJNA504765) | marine sediment metagenome | isolation source: marine sediment core GS10_PC15, 163 cmbsf | place: Arctic Ocean: Southern Knipovich Ridge | collected 2010 | reverse complement strand
TTGGTGACAGGCAGCATCAGCATTCATCGGGTCCTTTAGCCCAAACAGATCTAAGACAAGTACAGCAAAGACTATCGCAGATTAAGTTCAGCGATGAAGCGAAACAACGGGTGATTGAGGAGTTATCACGTCTTCAAGGGGTCGATCCTCGGTCATCGGAAGCGCAAGAAATCAAGAAATACTTGGGCTGGTTGGTGGGACTGCCATGGGACCTCACGTCCAGCAATAATATTGATGTGGATGCGGCTAAACAGATTCTAGATCAAGATCATTATGGTATCGAAAAAGTCAAAGAACGCATCTTGGAATTCTTGGCTGTACGACAACGAGTTGGAGTGTCGAAGGCGCCGGTATTGTGTTTAGTGGGTCCGCCTGGGGTGGGTAAGACTTCATTGGTAAAATCTATAGCCAAGGCTACCAGTCGAAAATTTGTCAGGATTGCTTTGGGTGGGGTACGCGATGAAGCGGCAATCCGCGGTGCTGGTCGAGTATACGTCGGCTCAAGGCCCGGCAAACTGATTCAGGCGATGAAGACTGCCGAGGCTTCAGACCCGGTAATATTGCTGGATGAGATAGATAAAATCCAATCCGGACCAGCGGCGCATGGCGATCCGGCGGCGGCACTGCTGGAGGTCTTGGATCCTGAGCAAAATACAACTTTTGCGGATCATTATTTGGAGGTTGGATATGACTTGTCCAAAGTAATGTTCATTGCGACCGCGAATAGTCTAGCGGATTTACCGCGGCCTCTTCTAGATCGTATGGAAATCATTCATCTTTCGTCATATACGGAGAAAGAAAAGTTTGAAATCGCTAAGCGCTACCTGGTGCAACAGGAAAGGAAACAATGTGGTCTGAGCAAGGATGAGTTCTCAATCTCTGATGAAGCTCTTACGATGTTGATTCGACAATATACACGTGAGGCTGGGGTGCGTAACTTGGGACGTGAAATTGCCAAGCTATGTCGTAAGGTGACCAAGCAAATTTTGGCTAAAACCCTCTGCACTGTGCGGATCACCAAAGACAATCTACAACAATACGCTGGTCCACCAGTGATTTTAGAAGATAAACTTGAAAGTAAAAACCTGGTTGGGGTTAGCACGGGTCTGGCTTGGAGCCAGGTTGGTGGCTCAACTATGGCAATCGAAACGGTAGCGTTGCCCGGTACTGGCAAGATTATCAGCACTGGCAGTCTGGGCAAAGTGATGGAGGAGTCTGTAAGAGCAGCGCTGAGCTATATTCGCTCGCAGTCTGACAAATTTGGAATCTCTGACGAGGCATTCAAGAACAAAGATATTCACGTCCACTTCCCCGAGGGTGGTGTGCCCAAAGATGGGCCATCAGCTGGAACCGCTACGATTACATCGATTGTTTCAGCGCTGACTAACACACCAGTGCACCACGATGTGGCTATGACGGGTGAAATTACCCTGCGCGGGCGTGTTCTACCAATCGGTGGGCTGAAGGAAAAATTGATCGCAGCGCACCAGCACGGCATTAAGAAAGTGCTGATTCCCAAAGATAACGAGCATGATCTGAAAGAACTTGACCCAGAGGTTAGGGCGGGCCTGCAAATAATTCCTATTGAAACTGTAGACCAAGCCCTTGCCCATGCCTTAAAGCAACGGGTTGCGTAGAGAGGAGGGTTAGTTCTCCTCTTTTTTACCCTTGCGCATGCTTTCCTTTATTTCTTCAAGCTTTTCTTCGATTTCTTTGACTTCTTCTTGAGCCGGAGCGAGTGTGGGTTCATCTGCTTTCTCAAGCAATGATTGGGGTTGCTCTGTGGGCGGTACCGGGGGTTTACTGACGGGAGGTTTGTCGACGGGGGCGGCTTTTGTGGGGTCGAAACGCCCTATTCCAGGGTTGGCTTTATGTACGGTTTCGAAGCAGCTACGTAAGTTAGTTGCCGCCTGTCCAGTTATTGTTGCACCTTTGCAGGTATCGTCAATACATTCTTTGGCGACTGCTAGGTTCTTACATTTTTCTGGAGTGCATTCTTGCCGGCACTTTTTGCAGTCAAATGCAAAACTTGGGGCTGAGTAAATTATTGATATAAGCGTTAGGTTTATTAGATATTGGATCATGGTTTTCTCCTACTTGTTTTCAAATCGTTCAATGCTCATGTCTGATTTGTCTTCCTGTCTGTACTTTCAGTAGCCGCGATTTCCCCCTTGTCGGGTGATATTTTCTCGGCCATTGTGGTGTAAAAAATACTCTTCAGGAGCAGTTCTTCAGCGAGTAATGCCGCCTCTTGGTGGCTCTGCCGATAGTTTGTAATATTTCCTTGCAATAACCGAGATGGTAAATGTTTGGCCGATTTAGGAGGGATAGCAGAGGTTTCGTTTTGGCCAAAGTTGGTTATAAATTCGCTAGTTTTTGACGTCAGCTCTTCAGTGCGAAAAGTATGCATATTACCTAGTGTTTTGAGATGTTGCATTCGTTCGTACGCTGTCACCGAGGATGCCTGTGCTTTCTCAGCTGCCTGTACATATGCGGTTGCTGCGGACTCATAAAAAGTCGCCAGAGTTTTGGCGTCTTGTTCTGTCTCTGCGATGGGTGCTGGAAAATTCTGAATACCTGATTCTTGAGGAATCGCTGGGAATTTTTTAAGTATTTTTGGGATGCGCTCGGTTTCAGCTGTGTTTTGCTCATCCGTTGTCGTGAGCTCCTGGGTGGCATCCTCAAAAGCCGATGCAATCAGTGGGTTGCTGGTGGGTTGTTCCGCACCAATGAGTGGTGCATTGCCTAATAAAACTGCAATCGCCATAGAAACAAAGACGTAACGAATCATTGGAGCCCCTAAAATTTTTTTATTTCAAGTTATTATAAAATTTTAGAGGTTAATATTTCGCTAACTATGCGTCTAGCAAAGGGATATCTGGCAGTACGCCAAATTCGATACCTTCTTCCATCAGTTCTTCGGCTTCTTCTGGGGTGGCTTCTCCATAGATATTACGATCTTCTGTTTCGCCATTATGAATTTTGCGGATCTCTTCGGCAAAGTTTTTACCGACGTAGTCGCTTTGACTCTCAACTCTTTGTCGCAGTTCCTTCAGTGCATACTTGACCAGCTGTTCTTTGGGTATTTTCCCTAAGGCTTCCTTGTTGACATTCAATGAATCTTTGCGAGCTATACTTGGTGCCATTACAGCCTTTTTCACCTTTTGGCTACCACAGCTCGGGCATTCTATCAGGCCAGCATCGACTTGCTTATCGTAAGACTCACTATCTTTGAACCAGGATTCAAACTTGTGCTTATTTTCACATTTTAGGATGTATACTATCATACTTTAGATTAGCCCTAACATATCATCCAACTTACCGGCTCGCTCGAGAGCATATAGGTCATCTGAACCACCAACGTGGACATCATTGATAAAGATTTGTGGGACGCTAGATTTGCCCCCCGTGCGCTTGATCATGGCTTCCCTGACCACAGCATCGGCGGCAACGTCTATTTCCATGTACTCAACACCCTTTTTGTGGAGCAATCTTTTTGCCCTGTCACAGTAGGGGCATAAAGGGGTCGTATAAATTTCAACTTTCACTTCAGACATACATTAATATATAGCCTCAATGGTACAAATTATCAATTTTTTTTTCTAATAGCAGGTTTCAAATAACGCGCGCTAACAGCAGTACATTTACTGATTTAGCCCCATGTTTCAGCAGTGCCTTAGTACACGCGTTAACCGTGGCTCCTGAAGTATAGACGTCGTCCACTAGCACAACTTTTTTATGGCTTAGGTACTCTTGATACTTTTTTGGTACAATGAATGCCTGTTTGACATTTTGTTCACGCTCTTTACGATTGAGGTGTCCTTGGGAGGGGGTATAACGGCTACGTAGTAGCATCCTATTGTGGCAAAGTAGTCTAGTTTCTTTGCTTAGCGCATTTACCAGCAATGCAGCTTGGTTATAGCGGCGTAAAAATAGCCGCGTCCAGTGCAGGGGTACGGGGATCAGTAAGTCTGCTTTTTGCAGTAATTCAGAGCCGGCGCGTGCCATCCATCTTGCGAAGGTTGGAGCAGCGTGCGTACCGTCCGCGTGCTTAAAGCGTAAAATCAGTTGTTTGCTTGTGTCATTGTATATCAGGGCAGATCGCGCTTTGTGATAAACTGGCAGTTGTTGGGAACATGTGCCACACAGGCCATCTCCACATGTATCAAACTCGAACGGGAATCCGCAAGCCGAGCATTGGGGGTCTGTGATAAAATCAATCGACTGCCAGCAGCTGCTGCACAAGCCTCCTGAGGTGTCTACGATTAGTCTGCACGCCAAACATCTGGGTGGGATTAACCAATCTACACATTTGGCTAACATCAACCAGCCTTTGATAACGAGGCCTGGGACTTGGCAATATCCTCGATGAATAGTTGAACCGTGGTTTTGCCTTGCCAATTGTTCAGGCGCAGCGTCCCCACTACATGTAAAGGTACGCCGTTGTTGTTAAGCAGCGTCTGGCCAAGATCAGTAGTGACAGAACGGAACGCGATTCCGGCTAGCCTGGCGCCATCAAGTTGCCCAAATGTACAACTTACATGGTCGTTACCAACGACCTTGGAGTGTGTAACTCTTATGTTGCTGAAAGCAAAGCGGGGCATGGGATTGCCGACCCCGTATGGGCCTAGTCTTTCTAGCAAATTAACAAAATCTATTGTGATTGCGCCCAGAGGTAAAATGCCATCTAACATTAATTTAGGAGATTCGTATTGACCGTTTTGCTTGCAGCGATCCAGAAAAAAATTGTGTAATTCATCGATCTTATCTTCTGCCACCGTAAATCCTGCAGCTGCGGCGTGGCCACCCCCCACAATTAGTATGCCCTTGTGGCAGGCGTCACGCATTAATGATCCTAAGTCCACACCAGCAATAGATCTACCGGAGCCCTTACCAATTCCCTGGTCATCAATGGCAACTACACATGTGGGCACACCATATTTTTCCTTTAGTCGGCCAGCTACAATTCCTATGACTCCAGGATGCCATCCTTTGCCAGATACTAATATTAAGGGGGGAATGGGTTCGGTTATCTGCTGTATGGCTTCTTCCAGGACCTGGGCTTCTATTAGTTTGCGCTCCACATTTAATTCGTCCAAGCGGACAGCTAATGGCATTGCTTGCATCGCATCGTCACAGCACAAAAGTTGTGCCCCTAGGTTCGCTTGGCCGATTCTACCGCCGGCATTAATACGTGGTCCGAGGACAAATCCTAGGTGATACACAGAGGGTGGTTCATGCAGGTCTGCAATGTCACACAGAGCCTTTATTCCCTGGTTGCGGCGGTGGGCCATAATTTTCAAGCCCTGCGCAACATATGCCCGATTGAGTCCGGTTAGAGGCATAACATCACACACCGTACCCAGAGCTACCAAATCTAGAAAATATCGCAAATCAGGCTCTGCAACTTTTTTATACCAGCCTTCACCCCGCAATTTGCGGTTTAGGGCCACTATTAGTACGAAGCTCAGCCCAACCGCAGCCAGGGTTTTCAGGGGACTAGTTTCATCTTGTCGATTGGGGTTCACCACTGCGAATGCTTCGGGTAATGTGGCTTCCGAGTCATGGTGATCTATCACAATGATGTCCAACCCGATACTATTGGCATGGTCAATTGCGGCGTGTGAAGTTGTACCACAGTCTACAGTCACTACAACCGAGATTCCCTCGGATTTTAGTTTGTCGAACGCTTGGGGATTTGGTCCGTATCCTTCTTCTACCCTGTCGGGGATGTAGATCCTAAGCTCGATTCCGATGCTTTTGAAGAAACGGAACAAGACAGCAGATGAAGTAGCTCCATCTACATCATAGTCTCCAAATACTGCGATTTTTTCCGAATTTTGAATTGCCTGCACTATACGGTCAACAGCTTTGTCCATATCCAAAAGATGGGATGGATCAGGCATCATCGATTTCAAAGAGGGATTCAAAAAATTCTCAGCTGTATCCATATCAAAGCCACGGCTTGCTAGGATACGACCAAGTATTTCTGGAATGGAATATTTTTGTGTGAGGCCCAGAGCATGCATCTCATCATAAAGCTGCAAACACCAGTGCTTTCCCAGGACTGAATTACCAACGTCAAGGACGGTTTCGGTGGTCAAATCATTTTCCTGTCAATTTTACGATATTCTATACTACCCCAGTTTTGCCCATAGCCAAGAACTTTTCTCGGCGATGGTGGCGTAGGGCTTGAGGCTCCATATTTAAAAGCTTAGACAATGCCCTAGCGATTGCATCACCAACCGCGACGATAGTTTTGTTCTTGTTACGATGAGCGCCACCCAGGGGTTCAGCAATAATATTATCGATTACGCCGAGTTGTAATAAATCTGCCGAAGTCAGGCGAAGAGCCTGGGCCGCAGCCTCTTTTTTATCGCTGGTTCGCCATAAAATAGCCGCGCAAGCCTCCGGAGAACTGACAGAATATACGGCATGTTCTAGCATATTTACAGTATTAGCAACCGCGAGTGCGATTGCTCCGCCCGATCCTCCTTCACCTGAGATAGTTGCAACCACAGGTACGGTAAGTTTGGCACCAGTTTCGATGCATGTGGCGAGGGCTTCTGCTTGTCCACGTTCTTCGGCGTCGACTCCGGGGTGGGCGCCTGCAGTATCAACAATAGTAAGTAGTGGCAGTTGAAAATGCTCCGCTAGTTCCATCAACCTGTTGGCCTTGCGGTATCCCTCAGGTCGGGCCATGCCAAAATTGTACTTGATTCTGGATTCGGTATCACGTCCCTTTTGTGTGCCCATGATTACTACTGATTGGTCGCGGAATCGCCCTAAACCCCCGATAATTGCTTTGTCATCGGCGAAGGTGCGATCTCCAGCGAGTGGTACAAAATCGTCAATCAAGAAGTCTATATACTCAAGAAAATTTGGTCGCTCCGAATGCCTTGCCACGAGTACTTTTTGCCAAGGCGTTAAACGACCGTAGGTTTGTCGCAACATCTTGTCAACTTTTTGCTGCAGGTTTGTGATTTCTTCTTTGATATTCATTTCACCGGTACTTGACAAGCTTTGCAACTCGGCAAGCTTACTTTCCAGTGCAGCAATATTTTTCTCAAAATATAAGGGGGTTAACATATTTCACTCCTAGGAGTTAACTTTTGCAAGAGGGTGATGCAGATTAACAACTTCTTGCAACCGGTCACCCATAACATGGGTATATATCTCTGTGGTAGTAATATCTGCATGGCCTAACATTTTCTGTACACTCAATAAATCTGCACCATTGTTTAACAAATGGGTCGCAAAGGCGTGGCGCAACGCGTGCGGTGAGACCTTTGCATGATCCACATTAGCATCTATAGCCAGTGATTTTAAGAGCTGAGCGAAGCGCTGTCTAGTTAAATGTCCATTTTTACTCCTGGAGGGGAATAACCATTGCTCAGTATGGGGGCCATTTTCAAATATGGGCCTTACTTTGCAATATTCTCGTAGTGCTTCTATGGCTAGGGTGCCCACCGGAATGGCACGTTCACGTCCACCTTTGCCACGTACAATGATAGTTGGGCGTATGGTGTTTCCACTACCCGCAACAATAGCAGACAAAGGTAGACTTACAATCTCCGATACCCGCATGCCAGTGGCGTACAAAAGTTCCAACAATGCGACTAATCTGACCCCTTCGGGCTCGGTATATTCATGCGCAGCATCTAGTAGGGCTGTTACCTCATCTTCGGTGAGTACCTTGGGCAATGGGCGCCCCAGTTTTGGCGAATCGATAGTGTGTACGGGGTTGTGGTCGATTATTCCCTCGCTTAATAGGAAGAGAAAAAATTGACGCAAGGCTGAAAGGCGCCGTGCCTTAGTAGCAGGATTTAACTGACGCTTGTCCAAATCAACCAAGAACTCTCTGATGTCATCTGCTTGCACAGCTTCGATCGGCTTGCTGCCTACAAAGTTGCAGAAATCGCTCAGGTCGCGCCCATATGCCTCCAGGGTATTGCTGGATACACCGCGCTCTGCTACCAGCATATCCAAAAATGCTTCAACATTTGGGTGCATCGTGGGGATATTGTGCATTATCTTTTGAAAAAATGGTCCATCGAGATTTTTTTCGAAACTTCTGTGCTTGGGGCGGGAATGCCCACAACTGATAGGATTAGCAAGCCCATCAGTAAGCTTATTCCTAGCGCAAACCACAAATTTTTTACTATTTTGCTCATTTTTGTATTCTTCCTCTTGCATCGTGAATTCAGAATAGTACATTAGTGCATTAGGGTATCAAGCACAACCACATACAATATAAGGATTATATGGATTGCTAAAAGATGAAAACTGCATTTGAAATTGATGTACCAAAAACAATAGTGTTAATAGGTATGATGGGCGTTGGCAAAACTAGCATTGGACGTCGTTTATCGAAGCGGTTAGGGTTGACTTTTACCGACTCTGACAATGAAGTTGAGGTGGCTGCGCAGTGCTCAGTTGCTGAAATATTTGATATTTATGGCGAAGCCGCTTTTCGTGATGTTGAACAAAGGGTTGTAAGGCGCCTGTTAACTGGTTCTCCCCATGTGCTGGCAACTGGGGGTAGTGCCTTTGCTAATGAAAGTACTAGGAAAATCATTAAGGATTACGGGGTTTCTGTATGGTTGATGGCGGATGTCGAGACGTTGTTACCCAGGATTGAGCGTAGGGACCACCGCCCGCAATTCAGTGAAGGGGACCCCAAGGAAACCTTGGGCAAGCTAATAGAAACATATACACCTAGCTATTCGCTGGCGGATTTACACATTGATTGCAATGGCACCACACCTGATGCAATAGTGGATAAGATCGTACTGGAATTGAACCGCTATATGTCGAGGCAACAAGCTGATAATGGACAAACTATTCAGCATGCATGATAATGACTTGGCATTGTTGCAATGGTATCAGGAAATAGGAGTTGATGAGGTGGTGGAGCTCACTCCTACGGATAAGATTACCAGTCCGGTTGAAAAAGTTACTGTTCCTAATAAACCCAAGACTGAGACTACGATGACAAAACCAAAGCAACGCTCGCCTGCGTTGTCAAATGCTGTTGAATCGGCTCGGAAGTTAGCGCACCAGGCCAATACTCTTGAGGAGCTAAAAGAGGCGCTTAATAAATTCGATGGCTGTGCCTTGAAACACACTGCGACCAACCTGGTATTTGGTGAGGGCAATCCCGACGCCGATATTATGTTTATAGGTGAAGCTCCAGGAGCCGATGAGGATCGACTAGGGCGCCCATTCGTAGGGATGAGTGGCAAATTGTTGGATAAAATACTAGCTACCATTGGGTTGGACCGCACTAAATTTTACATTACTAACATCATACCCTGGCGTCCACCTGGTAACCGTCAACCAACCACAGCAGAAACAGCAGCTTGCTTGGCTTTTGTTGAGCGTCATATCGAATTGGTGAGCCCTAAGGTGATCGTAATGGTGGGCGGAACGGCTGCGGGTACACTACTGGATAACACCGATGGTATTACCCGATTGCGGGGCAAGTGGCTTAGCTACAAAACTCCGAATATGGCAAACCCCATAGAAGCTTACGCTATATATCACCCCGCCTATTTGCTGCGTTCTCCTAGACAAAAGCGCAATATGTGGAAAGACATTCTAACCCTGAAATTACATTTGACCGAATTGGGCATTTTGTAGGCTGGATGTACCCTGTAGCAAGGTGGTCTGTAAGCCGGGTTTTGTCTAAGGATGATTATTCATCTAGGATGTTTGTTGCCAAACACCTCAAGCAACCTACCCGGGCAATTAGGTCCGAAGTCTACCCATCGATTACTCGATACATTGCCCCTATTTGGTCTTGCTCCAGGTGGGGTTTACCATGCCGCTTTTGTTACCAAAAACGCGGTGCGCTCTTACCGCACCTTTTCACCCTTACCAATAAATTGGCGGTATATTTTCTGTGGCACTTTCCCTGGGGTCTCCCCCGGCGGACGTTATCCGCCACCTTACTTCTGTGGAGCCCGGACTTTCCTCTACACAGAAAACTGTATAGCAATCACCTGACCACCTTGCCTCACTATTATGGTACTTTTTTTGCAATAAACAAGGGTGGTTTAGGTAGGGCTCAGACACAAATGGCCAACAGAACCATGCAATACGCTGGATTTGTTGCATCCCCTTCTCCGACTTGCCGCTACAGACACGCGGCATCTCATGGGGTATTAGAAAGTTGTGTATCCTTAAGTGAGCATTCTGGAGAGGTTACTTCTGCATCAGGGCTATCCCCTTCGATGTGCTGCAGAATGGCTGTACTGAGCTCCGGAAAAGTCTTCTTGAAATAGTCTCCACCAAAGTGACCCTGGTTCTTAAACTCGTGGTACTCACAATTGAGCTGCTGGTGAATATGCCGGGGTTGTTCTACCGGAATCCAAGGGTCATCTTGAGAGGCAAAGAGGAGCGTCCACTTTTGATTTTCCTTT